>Ga0082212_10011121_pt1 | contig 11430 bp, 8 predicted proteins | sample TergutNt197P3_FD_71548 | JGI IMG/M metagenome (GOLD analysis project Ga0082212, IMG submission 71548) | Neocapritermes taracua P3 segment gut microbial communities from Petit-Saut dam, French Guiana - Nt197 P3 | ecosystem: Host-associated > Arthropoda: Insects > Digestive system > Gut ... | reverse complement strand
AAAATGCCGAAGTAGCGCTGCAATTCCAAATGTGTCCAGTGGTAAAGCGGATTTCCGATCAGATTTTCGACAGTTTTTGTCCAGGCAAGAAATTTTTCATAAGGCGCGGCATCTCCGGTTATCAGGCTTTCGTCAAACCCCATCGCCCTCATTACACGCCATTTGTAATGATCGCCTCCCAGCCAGACTTCACTTAGGTCGGCAAACTGCTTATTCTCTGCAATTTGAGACGGTACCAGATGACAATGGTAATCGTAAATCGGTTCGTCCTTTATCGCAAAATAAAGTGTTCTGGCTGTTTGTGTATCCAGTAAAAAATATTCATCCAAAAATGATTTAACCATATTACCCCCGTGTAAATTTTCAATTACAGTAACAAAAAAGTCAACCGGACAGAAAATGACGCTCAAAAGGCCGACTCGGCGGCGCATTGAAAACATTACAGACGTGGAATATAGTCATACTATGGCATCAAGTGAGATTCTGACCCGTCTCGCCTCCAATCTTCCCCTTGAAGAAAGGCACCAGCTTCTCGAAAGATTAAAAGGTCAGTCTGTTTTAACATCAGATCCGCTTTATTTTGAGGAAGCTCCCCAGAAAAACGCCCAGTTGGATTTAAAGGGTCATTACGGAGCACTTCCCTGGTATATGCGTTTTTGGTACTTCCTGAAAAGTATTTTCGGAGGGAAGTCTCCAATCAAGGTTTTTGAAGATCAGTACGTTGCCGATTTGGGAAAAAAGATAGAAGAGGCCGCTCCGGGAATTTTTGATTACAAACGCATAAGGCTGCTTCCGCCGTTTCATCAATACCTTACCGGCCTTAAGGAAGCGGCGAGGTTTTTCTTTGACGCGCTTGACATGGGGTTTAACAAAGACAAGGGAGCGTTTTACGCATTTTTAGGTTCGCTTGAGATGCCGGCAGTTCATAAAAAATTGTCTGTGGCCGCGAACCCCGCCTCTTTTGCGGAACAGCAGCCGAACGCGTCCGATTCGGAAATCCGCAGGCTTTGTTTTGAAACAATGGAAAAAGCTCTGGACGGAGTAACAGATAACGACAAGCTTGTAATGTATACCAACGCCCGCTCGCTGCTCTGTTTAAAGCAGCTTTCTTCTTTTTTATTTGACCGTATGCTGATGGCATTTACAAATGATCCGGCGATCAAGGGAAACAGCTGCCCATTAGGAACGGTAAGGGATCAGCTCATAAACCTGAACAATATTTTGTTTTCACTCCGGAATCCTCCTTCCATGTCGTTATTGGGATCGCTTTTTATTTTTGTATTACAGGACAAAGCTGCTGAACCTGATTTTGACATCAACCGGGGAACAGGCGGCCTACTAAAAAAAACAGAAACCTCGCTCGGGACGATTAGGGAATTCAATAAAAACATTCCGCTGACAAGGATCATCCGCTGCGGCTTAAGGGATATGACAGTTATCCCGAGAGAAATTCCCGGCGGAGAAGACTGGTATATGGCCTATCGCGAACATTGGAAACGGTTTATCGAAGCCAAATATTCGGATTTTGTTAAAGGCCGCCGTCATGATGAACTAAAAAGAATATTCTCGGATTTTTTCAAGGGAAAGCAGTTCAGGACAATAGAACACTCAGCCTCAGATGATAAAGCGGACGGTTTTCCGCTGAGGGGAAACTACTCGCTTTCGTTTCTGCTTACTTTTTTTACCGTGGTTTTTCTTCCCGAGCTTAACATGCTGCTGCGCGTCATTCTGGTTGACGGCGAATTCGCGCGAAAGGAAAATGAACTGGACTTTGCCGACTGGTACAATGACTTCATCAGACTGGAAAATGACATTCAGCGCCTGGACGCGAAAATCTCACCCTCCGGCGATATAGGAAAACGCTATAGCCTCGCCAATCAGGAAGTGACAGCGTTGCCGGTAAAACGGCGCAAACTCCAAATCATCATAGAAGAGGCGGCCGGAGAAAGCCTTGGAATAATTGATACGACTAAAAAAGCGTCTAAAGGCCTGATAGATATCATTAACGGGATCTTGCTAAAAGACAGCCGGGGCGCCAAATACGAAGGCCTTGTCAATTACGACGCTCTTGCCGCCAGAGAAATGTCCTTTGCCGAGAACCTGGAAGCCGCCACGCTCCGGTTCAAGTCGGTAATCAAGATACTGGATGATATTGACATTATGGAAACAGGGTAATAGAATGAATGAACCAAGAGCAGGTGAATCATGAAAGTAATAGAGCTAAAAAACGTTTTCCGGAAGGACATTCCCATCTATTACCGCCGGCTCTATACAGCCATAGCCGTAATAGAACTGGTAAATAAACCGGAAGAAATCCCGCTGGATTTTATGATTGAGCATATGCCCACAGGTCATGTCGAAATTACGCTATTCCTGCCGGAAAAGCTGGATTATCCCCTGGTTCCCCTGAAGAAGGAGCTGAAAAATTTCATCAGCGCCATTGATGGAGAAGGGAAACTCCCCAACTAACATTAATATTGAATCTCATTCTCCCCAGGAAACCGAACAGATAGGGGAAAAAATAGGCCAAAACCTCACAATCGGGAACGTTCTTGCCCTAAAAGGCCCTCTGGGAGCGGGAAAAACCTGTCTCGTCAAAGGAATTGCCCGTTCTTTAGGTATAAATGAAGAAATTACGAGCCCAACATACACGATTATCACCGAATATGAAGCAAACCCTGCCGCGGAAAACGGTCAACCCAATCAGGAAAGGTTCCCTTTCTACCATATAGATGCCTACAGGCTTAATGGAGATGAAGATTTTGACGCTCTGGGAGGAGAAGATTATTTGGGAGGCAGGGGAATTGCTGTTGTAGAATGGGCGGAACGCATTGAAAAATCATTTTCCGGGGAAACCCTTAAGGCTGAAATAATTATCCTTGACGGAAACAGACGGCTAATTAAGCTTGACGCTGCTTTGTATAAAGGAGAAAGAGGATGAATATACTTGCCATCGACACAGCCACAGATATACTTTCTGTCTCCCTGCTCTCTCCTGGCGGAAAACGACACATAGAAATCGATGCCGGTATCCGCCATTCAGAGTTATTAATGGAAACGATTGACGGATTATTTCGATCGTCAGATTTATTACCAAAAGAATTAAACCTTTGCGCCTGTATGAAAGGCCCAGGCTCATTTACAGGACTTCGTATCGGTTATGCGACGGCCAAAAGCCTCGCCCTTTCCCTTAATATCCCGATGGCCGCCGTCCCCACCCTCGATTGCCTTGGCCGCCACCTTACTTCATTCCCCGCTCTGGTTCTCCCGGTAATTGACGCGAAAAAAGACCGGTTCTTTGCCGCCTTTTACAGAAACGGAATCCGTATTGGCAACTTCCTTGACGAAGACGCCGGCCGCCTTTTAAATCTGCTCACCCAATACCGCCGTACTCCCGAAGAACCGGTCATCATCACCGGCCCCGGCGCGCAACTGTTCCTTGACCGCATGGACCCCATACTTGTAAACCTGATTCTTGATCCCTCCCACAAACACGGCAGATCGCGGGAACTCCTGGAAATAGTCAGCGAAAACCCAAACCAATTTTACGAAGACGAAACTTCAGGCCCCCTATACCTCCGCAAAAGCGACGCTGAACTAACGCTGAAAACCAGTTAAAATTGGCAATAGGGAAACATGTCCATACGAGATGGGTGTTGACAAAAAAACCTGTTCATCATAAATTGACAAAGTGGTTGTTTGAGAACAGGATGTTTCCAATCAACCAACACATTCCCCGGTAGCTCAGCTGGCAGAGCAAGTGGCTGTTAACCACTGGGTCCGTGGTCCGAATCCGCGCCGGGGAGGAAATGCTTACCTTTTACTAAGGTAAGCATTTTTTTTGCAGAAATGTTTCGCGGGTTCGGAACTTTTTTGCGGCAGTTTCAAATCGAGCAGTGGCGCAGATTTGAAACTGTAAACCGGCAGAGATGACGTATACCGACAAATGGCGGTGCAGTAAATCATTCCTATCGGCAAACAGCCCGAAGGGACGTATGCCGGTTTAGTAAAAAAGGCGGTCCCTGAAGCCTGAGACACGATGTCGAAGGCTGAAGGGCGAATCCGCGCCGGGGAGTATTTTTTTACCTCACCCGTTAAACACCTCATGAAAAATCTCCACATATCGCAGCATCTGCCTATACGAAACTTGAGGCGGGATTCTGTGATCGGGAATCGGTATAAATCCGCCTTCGTCAACGCAAGGTTTGAGGCTTTGCAGGTGTTGGCGCAGGTTTTCTTCGGGGCCGTAAATGAAGTGTTTGTCTACAGCGCCGAAAATGCGAAGTTTGCGGCCGAACTTGCGGCGGAGGGCTTCGGGGTTGGCTTTCCATTTGCCGACTTCGATGGGGAACATTATGTCGAAGCCAGAACCAAGCCAGGACGGAACTAGCGGTTCGCAAAATCCGTCGCTGTCGATGAGGGCGAACGGTACGGCCGCTTTTTTGTAAAATTCGATTAGGCGTTTGTAGTGTTTGTCAAAAATCGAGAAATAGATCGCGGGTGAAAAAAGCGGGCCGGATGCGCCGCAGCAATCTTCAAAAAAATAGACGAAGTCAAAACGTGCGATACGAAGCACCGGTGTAAGAAGTTCGATAAAATGATCTGTAATACATTCTATCATTTCTTCGAGCAAAACCGGATCGTCGTACATTAAATAAGAAATATTTTCTACGCCCATCCAGTCCCGCAGCCAGCCGTAAAGGCTGCCGCCCATGAATGCGTTGACATTATCCCTCTCGTTTAACGCGGCGGCTTTTGTTTCCCAGTCTGGAGGGCGGCGGGATGAAATGGCAGGATCGAGAAAGCGCTTTATTTTTTCCCAGGATTTTCGATTAGGTTCCAGAGCATGAAGCCTTGTATGCGGAACAGAGGTGCCGTCTTTGCGCAGTACAATCTCTTCACCGATGGAGCTGCGCACAACCTGCCTGGTTTCATCTTCTTCCAGGACTTTCGGTTCAATATCGCCGATACATCCTGTTACAACAAGTCCATGGCAGTTCCACATTCCAGGCTCCCAATCGGGATCCATTCCTGGTAACTGCGGTCCCGCGTCGCCTAAAACAAGCTCTCCGTCAAAACCTTCTTCTTTCCAACGGAGTTTGGCCTCGTTCCAGGAGCCGAAAAAATAACAGGGAATACGATCAGGTTTTTCAAAATTGAAAACTGCGTTAAATCTTTCGCGATGGTTCATTTTCCGCCTGCTACAGGTATTCGTACAGCTTTTCGAAAACTTTTTCCATATCAAGAGGTTTTCCGATATGGTCATCCATTCCCGCGTCATGACATTTTTCGATATCCTCGGTAAAAACATTGGCGGTCATCGCGATAATCGGAATTCGCCGGTAGGAAATTTGCTTATCGCTTCCTTTTTCTCCCCTGGTAAAGCTTGCGCGAACCTTCCCTTCGTACCAGCCGGACTCAAAAGTGCGTATTCTCCTGGTGGCTTCAAGTCCGTCCATTTCCGGCATTTGCATATCCATAAAGATCAAATCGTATTTTTCCGGATTGGCCGCGGTTTTTTCGAGCGCTTCCATTCCATTTTCGGCAATGTCGATTAACAGGCCCGTATCTTCCAGCATGGTAATAAGGATTTCCCTGTTTATTTCCATATCTTCGGCAAGGAGGATCTTTTTACCGCGGGTTTTTGCAATAATGCTGCTCAAACTTGGCTTTTCCCGTTCAGCGGGAACATGTTCATTTACCGTTTCATTTTCATTATGACGGAGATTTACGGTAAAAATAAAACACGAACCTTTGCCGGGTTCCGATTCTACCCGGATAGTGCCGCCCATCAGCTCGATGATTCCCTTTGTTATCGAAAGACCAAGACCGGTTCCGCCGAATTTTCTGGCGGTGCCGCTTTCCGCCTGTTCAAATGAGTTAAAGATTTTCCCCTGCTGCTCTTCAGTTATGCCTATTCCGTTATCCCTTACCTCAAAACGAATGCTGTCATTAAAGCTGTCTGTTTCTTCCAAAAAGACACTTAAATCTATGTTTCCTTTTTCAGGAGTAAATTTTATCGCATTGGAGAGCAAATTGGTAATTACCTGGGTAATCCTTAATTCATCACCGATTAATGAAGTAAATATTTTTTCGTCCGTGTTCAGCGAGAAATTTATTTTTCTTTCATCGAGTTTAAACTGCACAAGGGAAACCGCTTTTTTTAATGTTTGCCTTAAATCAAAAGCAATGGGAGAAAGCTCCATTTTATTCGCTTCTATTTTGGACATATCGAGCACATTGTTAATGACACCGAGCAGATGGCTTGACGCGTCTTCTATCTTGGCTAAAGCATAATCCTTGCGTTCAGTATTTTCGGTAGTTTTTCCTATGACGGCCATTCCGATAATGGCGTTCATTGGTGTTCTCATTTCATGGCTCATTGCCGACAGGAAAGACGACTTTGCAAGGCTTGCATGTATAGCCTGCTCTTTCGCTTCATTTAATTCAGTTATATCAACAGAATGCTGTAGGTGAACTTTTTTCCTTCCCGGCCAGTCGATATAGCAATCGGTATTGCGGTAGGTGCAGTTTGTTAATGTGCTTTGTTCTATCCAGACGACAGATTTTTCCGGTTCCAAATCCAGTTTATAGCAGGGGCAAAAATCGCAAATACTGTCAATTCCGGATTGAAGGACCTTATAACAAAGCTGCCCGACAACATTACCTTTTATCTGATAATGGTCTTTCATGTGATCGTTAATAAAAAGAATCTCTCCGGTTTCCGGAACGGTAACATAGATCATTGCGTCAATGCCGTTGAGAATACTTTCCAGAACTTTGACAGCTTTTCTGGCGTCTTCTGTTTCCTGCATCGTAATAAACATTTTTTTGATTTTTTCAAGAGTCAGGTTAAAATAACGGGTAAGGTCGCCTATCTCGTCTTTGGTGTTAACATAAATTTGTTTATCAAGGTGTTCATCACCCTCGGATATATCTTTTAATGATTCTGTTACCCTGACAATCGGTCTGGTAATCGAGCTGATAACAAGAAACAAAATAACCGCCACGATCAATATGGTTAAAACCGCGGCTAATATGGTAAACCTTGTGATATACCTGACGCTTGATAAAATATAACTGTCCGAAATAACAAGCATCACCGACCAGGTTTTTCCGGAAGTGCCGATTTCCAGCGGCAGCATAATAAGCCTCACGGCAGCATCGAAAGATGGCGAATAAGCGCTGCATTGAAATTCCTTTCCTTCCATTACTGCCAGATTTGCTTCTTCTATATAAGAACCAAATATCTCTTCGGTTTTAGTCAGCATCGTGCCTATACGATCTTCCAAAACATGCCCCATTATCATTCCATTATGGCAGTAGATGGTCATCGCGCTGATCTCTTCATTCACATTACTTATTTCTTTGACAAGGGTTTGCAAATATTCTATTGTATGAATGAATCCGACACCGCCGACAGTTTCGTTTGTATGCGGATTAATTACAGGAACCATTATCCTGATTACATAAGTATCTTTTCCGGATACATTCATTAGTGCCGGATGTTCAAGTCTGTCCTTCATCGATTCTTCGCTGTTAAAATACATCATAGACGCTTCTATATCATCGGAGGTCCGCGCTATAACAGTTCCGTTCTGTCTGGTCCAGGCCATAGCGTACTGCCCTTCAGGGCCCGCGCCGGTTTGTCCGATAAAATTTTCATCCAGTCCGTCAAGCGCTCCAGGTTTCCATACTGTATAAATCTCAAGCATATCGGGCTCCGCGTTTAGAAAGCCCAGAAGCATGGAATCAAATCTGTTTCGCCTCCACTCGGCAGGCAGCGCTTCATAATCCGACATAATTTCCGCAAGCGTACTTAGCGCCCTGATTTTTCTTTCCTCAAGATTTTTTAAATATTCAGTCTGTTTATAGGCGAGGTTTTCAATATTGCGGAGACTAAGCGAAACGCTTATTTTGGAAGCTTCGTTAAGGAGAATGGCGGCGATTCCCGCTACAACGATTATCATTATACTGATAATCAAAAGGCTTAATTTAAATTTGAGTCTCAATTTTTCTCCTTAACGGTAAATGCCTTCTTCCAGACGTATTTTATTCATCATCTCGTATCGTGAAAGATCAAGACCTGTATAAACACAGTTGGAGGTAGAAAAAATAAATCCGTATCCGGGCATTCCGTCCCTTAACGCGCGCCTAACATCGGCGGCGGCTTCTTCATCGGTCCCGGTTTGCAGAAGGCCGCAGTTTACATTTCCTATCAAACATACTTTATCATTGATGGTTTGCTTTAAGAGCTTGAGGTCAACGCCTCCCTGCGGATCGAGGGAATGGAGAGCGTCCGGTTCGCAATCAACAAGCTGATCGATTATCGGCATGATGTTTCCGTCGGTATGCTTGATGGAATAATACCCGAGCTCGCGGTACGATTTACAGGCTCTGCGCAGCGCGGGAAAAATAACCTCATGGAACATATCGGGCGGAAAAAAAGGATTTACGTTAAAACAGTAATCGGAACATAGCGCAAAACCGTCGAGGAGAAGACCGCCGTCGATGCTTTTCAACTTTGCCGCGAATTCCAAAAGCCAATCCAGGTTTTTTTCTTCTTCCGCCAAAATCCCTTTTGGATCATCGTAAAGCCTTTGGGAAAAATCCATCATGCGGTCTCCATCGGGAATAGAACAGGTTGGATCGCCGTGCATGCAGATAAAATATTCCATACCGGCAGCTTCGCGGATAATGCGGAGGAGATTTACGGTGCTTTCAAAATCACCGGGATTGGGATGAACAAAAATCGCGCTATGAGAATAAATTTTCGCGATCTCGGTATAGCAAAACGCCATATCCCTGAGCTGGGCATCCTTTTCTTTCGCGCTCATCTGATTCCATTGACTGTAATGCCTGTGAGAAGGATGAACTTTTCCCAAAACCTCCATCGTCAGGAAAAATACCAGTTCAAATGTAGGAACAGGTCCTGTTATTTTTTCGCGTTTAAGCGCTTTAATAAATTTTTCGCGTTCTGTCATAGCAACTTCTCTTTTCTCTTTTCCCAGGATGCTTCCAGTTCACCTCTCCATTTTAGCGCGGCATTTTTAAGGGATGTCTCAAGATCGGGTTTTTCCGCGGCAATATTATGCTTCTCTCCCGGATCGGCATCAAGGTCGGAAAGAAAAACTTCACCAACAGCTGGACCGTTTTCCACAAGCACTCCGTTAAGGACAAGTTTATAGCTGCCCTGCCTCACCGCCGTTTGTTTATCCATTTCCCAGAAAATTTGCTTATGGGGAGAAGGCGCGCCGCCGGTTAGCATCGGCATAATGTCTATGCCGTCTAACGTATAATCATCCGGATTCCCTCCAGCCTGTTTTAGTAAAGTCGGGAAAAAATCCATTGACACTGCCGGTTCGGAAATTACCTGATTCGCCGGAATTTTCTCCGGCCAGGAAATAATCGCGGGAACTCTGATGCCGCCCTCAAATAAACTGAATTTATGCCCTCTGAATTTTCCCGCGCTGCCTCCGTAATACGGATCGGGATTTCCGTCCAGCCAGTTTCTGGATTCGCGGGAAGGACCGTTGTCGCTTTGAAAAACGATGATCGTATTTTCAATCTGGCCTTGACGATTTAGTTCGTCTATTATCATTCCCAATCCGTCATCTACGGCGCTTAACATCGCCGCCATTACCTGCCTGTCCCATGGCAGATGATTAAAACGATCCATGTATTTTTCTGGTGCATGCATCGGATAATGAGGAGCGTTGTAACCCAGGTAAAGATAAAAAGGTTTTTTTGTTTTACATTTTTCGCGAATATGGCAGACAGCCTTTTCGCTGATTAGATCGGTAAAGTATTTTCCGTTAACGTAAACCTCATCGTTATTTTCCCAAAGATCGTGGGTGGGATCGGTTCTGCCGTCAGCCATTCCCCAATAAAAAATATGTGAATAATAATCAATGCAGCCGGCCATAAAGCCGTAAAAATAATCAAAACCATTTTCCAGCGGCCGGCATTGAGGAGCGAGCCCGAGATGCCATTTACCGATTATCGCGGTATCGTAACCAAGTTTTTTCAGAGCGGCGGCAATAGTAGGGCTTTCGCTCGTTAAGCCGGTAGTTGTACGATGACCGGCCAGAATCGCGCGCACTCCCGCGTTTCCAGGATAACGGCCTGTCAGAAGGGAAGCTCTGGAAGGCGAGCAGACAGGACTGTTGGAATAAAAACTCTCAAACCTGGCACCGGAAGCGGCTAAAGCGTCAAAATGAGGAGTAAGCACATCGCGGCTTCCCATGCAGCTTAAATCACCATAACCCTGATCATCGGTCATTATCGTTATAATGTTTGGTCTGCCGGTACTCATAATTTCCTTTTCTCCATGTTACCATAAATTCCTGTAAAATGAAACGCCTTTCCGTATTAATAAAGCCGGTATCCTCTCTATGCAATATGCGCTGCGACTATTGCTTTTACAATGATGTAGGAAGTCATCGTGAATTTTCATCTTACGGTATCATGAGCCGGGAAACCGCGGAGAAAATAACAAACAACTTAAAGGAAGACCTTAACGAGGGAGATGAAATAACCATAGCGTTCCAGGGAGGTGAACCTACGTTGGCCGGCCTAAACTGGTTTAAAAATTTTACCGCGCTAATGTCTACTGATAAAAAAATAAAGATTAACTACGCGATTCAGACCAATGGTCTTTTAATTGATGATGAATGGGCTAAATTCCTCGCAGAAAATAAATACCTGACAGGCTTATCGGTTGACGCTGTTCAAAAAATTCATGATTCTGTACGAAAAAATCCGCAAGGCGAAGGAACTTACGAAAAGTGCCTCCAATGTAAAGCTGCTCTTGAAAAGCACAGCGCGGAATACAATGTGTTATGCGTTCTTACAAATGAACTCGCTCCGTTCCCGGATAAGGTTTGGAATTTTATTAAAAGAGAAAAAATTCGTTTTATTCAGTTTATTCCCTGCCTCGGATCGCTCGATGAAAATGTCAAATCCCCTTTCGCGTTAACGCCGCCGCGCTTTGCTTCGTTTTACTCGGGAATCTATCATCTCTGGATGAACGAACTGGAAAGCGGCTCCTATATCAGCGTTAAGCTTTTTGATGATATCGCGAATTTATTTTTGAGGGGCGTATCATCTTCCTGCGGAATTAACGGACGTTGCAATTTGCAGTATGTTGTTGAGTCGGACGGCAGCGTTTTTCCCTGCGACTTTTACGTTCTCGATAAATACAATGCCGGTAATCTTGCTGAAAAAACCTTGCGCGAAATTTTCAACAGCCCTGTAATGCAATCCTTCCTTAAAGAAGAAAGAACGCTGCCGCCATTATGTTCATCCTGTTCATATTTCAAACTTTGCGGCGGGGGCTGCAAAAGAATGGAGAAAGCAATGTACGCAGGAGCATCTTTATGCGGCTTAAAAACATTACTGGATAAATGCCTTAAATCACTGGAGTATACA
>Ga0082212_10011120_pt1 | contig 11431 bp, 8 predicted proteins | sample TergutNt197P3_FD_71548 | JGI IMG/M metagenome (GOLD analysis project Ga0082212, IMG submission 71548) | Neocapritermes taracua P3 segment gut microbial communities from Petit-Saut dam, French Guiana - Nt197 P3 | ecosystem: Host-associated > Arthropoda: Insects > Digestive system > Gut ... | reverse complement strand
GAACCATATAGCAATAATGTGTATGTCAAATATATAGTTTTACTATTTAAAAAGCAAGTGATTTGCCAGCCCAAAATCTTCTTAATATAACTGCGAAGTCTCTTTACTTTTAATTTCGAGCACAGCGCTGCATAATACGCAAATATTATTCTTTACAGAATAATTATTTGTGGTATAATATATTCGAGGTGATTTCTATGAACAGATTTATCGACCGCGAGCGTGAACTGGCAGCTTTAAATGAACAATATGATACTGCCAGCGCATCTTTTATGGTTATTTACGGTCGCCGCAGGGTGGGAAAAACTACCTTGATCAAGGAGTTCATTAAAGATAAACAAGCGCTGTATTTTTTGGCAAATGAAGAAAACGAAGCATTATGCATGAAACGTTTTACCGAAGTGCTTTCTGATTACACAGGGCAGGAATACTTAAAAAACGCATCTTTTAATAATTGGGAAGACTTGTTTAATATTTTTCTGAAATATGATCAGCATGAAAAAAAATTGCTGATTATTGACGAATTGCCGTATATGGTCAACTCTAATCCTGCTTTTCCTTCAATTTTACAGGTAATATGGGATCAGTGGTTCCAGCATCATAATATTATGCTAATTTTATGCGGTTCGCTTATTAATATGATGGAAAAATACATCTTAAATTATAGCAGCCCACTCTATGGTCGCCGAACCGGACAGATAAAGCTGAAGCAAATCGATTTTACGCACTATAGTAAGTTTTATGAAAATATGCCATACCGAGATTTGGTTGAGCATTATGCGGTAACCGGCGGTATTCCTAAATACATAGAATTATTTGTGGGAAAAAAAAGCCTTTTTAGTGAAATACAGCGGCTTATGCTAACTCCCGAGGGCTTACTTTTTGAGGAACCGGAGTTTTTGCTGCGCCATGAAGTCGAAGAAATCGGCAGTTACTTCTCTATCATTAAAAGCATCGCAGCGGGAAACCGCAAGCCGGGGAAAATTAGTGCCGATATAAGTGTTAAGCAAACCAGTCTGCCTAAATACCTGAAAACACTGATCGACTTGGATATCTTAGAGCGAGAGGTTCCTGTGACCGAGAATAATCCCGAAAAAAGCAAAATGAGCCTGTATCAGATCAAAGATAATTTTATTCGCTTCTGGTTTCGCTTTATTTATCCGGAACGTGCACGTTTGGAACTCGGACAGTCTGAATATGTTTTAGAAAGAATCAAGGCTAATTTTATTGACAATCATGTGGCTCATATTTACGAAACCGTTTGCCGAAGTGAGCTTTGGCAGCTTGCGCTAGCAGACGAGGTACGCTTTAGCAAGCTGGGACGTTGGTGGAATAGTAAAGAGGAAATTGACATTGTAGCCTTAGACAGTAGCGGCGAGGATATCGTATTGGCGGAGTGCAAATACTGCAAAGGACAAATGGATGCCGATGTATTTTATAACCTACAGCGAAAAAAAGAGTTTGTTCTTTGGAAAAAAGAAAACCGCCAAGAAAAGTTTGTGTTGTTTTCAATAAACGGTTTCACTGACCGGTTGATAGAGATTGCGGGGGAACGCAGTGACTTACTACTGGTTGGCATTGATGGAAAGTTAATGTGATTGAGCAACTTGTAGCTCCTTTATTAATTCTCCTCTGCTCACTTTTTCCCTGCGCTAATAAAATTATACTTTAAAAATTAGCTAAAAAGTGTTATACTATATAATAATCGGCTAGCAAGTCTAATAATGATTGTAATTGTTTCACATTACTGAATTATAAGAAAGGTGAAAGCATTGATTAGTGATCATAATACAGATAATAGTTTACTAAGCTTGCTATCCTTAGTTAAAGAGGCTGACAAGCAAGCTTCTTTAGCAGCGGAAACGGCCAAGAAAGCTAATGCCCTTTTACAGGAGTATTATTCTGCCATACAGGTGAATGCCAGCATTTCATTTATTGAATTGGAAGAGTCCCAAAAGAACTTAGATATAGTACAGGAACGTGTGAATCAGGCCAAACAAGCATTCCTACAACTTAAAACTATGATAGATGAGCAAAGGCCTGAAGAGGATAGCACTTATAAAACATATTCATGGCTGCCGCAAGATGAAATACCTAAATCAGATAACTATAATCAATACACTGAATTGGATATACCTGAACGGCAGAGTTCTGAACGGCAGATTCCTGAACGGCAGAGTTCTGAACGGCAGAGTTCTGAACAGCAGATTCCTGAACCACTGATGTCTGAAACACAGATATCTATGCCACAGATATCTATGCCACAGAGATCCATTAATCCACAGATACCCATTGATCCACAAATGCCCAGCTTGCCACAGCCTTTGTTCATGCCGCAACATGAAATAGCCGCTTACATAGAGCCTCCACGTAATAGGATAGCTGGTATTTTATCGGAATCGTCACAAATAACACTTAATAATGCAACGCCATCAACACAATTGAGCCCGCATATATTCACTGAATCAGCCCCTGTTACAAAAGCCGCCCTACCAACAAAGCAAAAAACCGCCTTATGGCGTAAACTGTGGCAGCATATCCGCACCCCCTTAATTGCTCTGGCTGTGGTAGGGTGTTTACGGTTTATTATTTTCGATGTAAACCAAGTACAAGGCGAATCTATGTGGCCCACATTAAACTCATCCGATACCCTTATCACCATAAGGATTGCCTATAAATTCCATGATCCGCAGCGTTTTGATATCATCATCCTTGATGCCACAGATAATCCAAATAAGCAAAAGAATATCGTAAAACGTCTTTTTGGAAAAACAACTGAACAAGACAAGCAACAAATTAATAAGCCGGACAAGCCGAAAAATTTCATAAAACGCATTATCGGCTTGCCCAACGAACATATTAGAATAGCCGGGGGCAAAGTGTTTATTCGTAACATTGAGGCAGAAGCAGAAGAAGAACTACAGGAAGAATACCTTAATAATATCCCCACCAGTGGGGATATCGACATCATAATCCCAGACGGTTATTATTTCGTTATGGGGGATAACCGGCCAGTCAGTCTTGACAGCAGGGATGATAGCGTAGGTTTTGTCGCCAAAGAAAATATTAACGGAAAAGCCATACTCCGTTTTTACCCTTTGCATAAATTTGGGATACTCTGATCAAGGATTGATAAAAATGATAAACCCAGATGCTTTAGCAGTATTATTGCCAGACCCTCAACTTGAAGAGGCGATCCAAGCACAACAGGCAGAAGACTCGGCTCAAAAGGAAAAGATGGATAGGTTGTTATCATTTGCCAAAAGTGCGGAAAACCAAACATTAAAAGCCGTAAAAACTGTTCAGTCAGCCAACACCATGGCGCAAGAGGATATGGCAAATGTAATGAAAAGCGGTAACGACGACTGTTCGGGCATGGAATCTACCCTTTCCGAATTATTAAACATATTTCAAAATCATGGTTCAGAAGTGATAAAAAGCCTTAATTGCCTTGATGAAGCCAATGATTTGCTAACATCGCTTTCAGAAGAAATATTTCAGCTTAATATCGATTTATCCGAATTGCAAAAGGAAACTGTCTTAGCTCGCGAGAAAGCAGAAAATGCCAGTTTGGATTATATGGAAAAACATATCTATGCTTTAGATACACCAGAGGCGTTTATCCACGCCAAAAACAATATACCTGAATCCTTTAGAACTGTTGAACTGGAACAACAATGGGACCGTATCGCCACACAAGAGTTCCAATTAGCGGAAAACGCGGCTGAAACCGCCCGCAAGTACGCGGATCAAGCTAATTTAGAATACGATAAAAAGAAAGCAGCCATTTCCAAGATAAAAGAAGTATTAAATGAAGCTAAAATATCCTCTGACTTAAGCCAAAGTAATATACGTCAATTTCACCAAGATTATCAAGACGCGCAAAAATGGACAATCTCAGCAAAAAAAGAATTCCAGTTAATGAAAAATCAGTTTGAAGATTTGCTGGAAACTGTATCGGATAATGCTAGCGTCCCAGTATATGGAGGGGCGGCAGCTAACTCTACAGAACAATTAGGTTTATTTCTGTCAGCGGAAGCAGCTAAATATGCATACTTTAGCCCGGAGGATGATAATTCCCTGGCATACCCGTCAACCCCGGAAGACATTTCTCCGGTATACAGGCCAAACCAGGAAGTAATTTCCCCGGTTTTTTCGTCAACCCCCGAGGATGATAATTCCCTGACATACCCGTCAACCCCTGAGGACATTTCCCTAATATATGGAACAATCCATGAAGATCCTGCTCTGGCACATATGTCAACTGATGAGGATACTCCTTTACAATATACGCAGGAAGCTTCCTCGGAACATGCATTAGCTGATCAGGATACTCCTTTGCAATATATACAGGAAACTTCCTCGGAACATGCATTAGCCGATCAGGATACTCCTTTGCAATATATACAGGATGTTTCCTCGGAACATCCATTAATCAATCAGGATACTCCTTTGCAATATATACAGGAAACTTCCTCGGAACATGCATTAGCTGATCAGGATACTCCCTTGCAACATACGCAGGATGTTTCCTCGGAACATGTATTAGCCGATCAGGATACTCTCTTGGATAATACAGCATTTCCGGAAAATACTCTCCCGGCGCACATTGAAGAATCAACAACCCCTGGCAATGCTTTGATACTTAGAGACACCGCCCAGGCACAAGTATTGGCTAAGGAAGCCGTAGCTCCAACACAAGAGCCAATCCTTGATGACGCTGCCCTGGTAAAAGCAATAATCAATAAAGACACTGCCCCGGCACATAGCTCATTCCTTGAAGACGCCGCTCTGATAAATGCCTTGATCAATAGGGACGCGGCCTCGGCACATGGATCATTGTTACAGGATACCCCCCCTGAACATGCGTTGATCCCCCTGGATACATCAAAAGCGGCTGATGATCCAAACGACAAAGACACTAAATCAGACTTATCACCAAGCATAAGTGCAACGATCCCTGTATTCGCGCCGCTCCCCCTCCCAACAGCTGCGCCAGACAGTACACCAGAAACCATAGACATTCCTAGAGACATTTCTATAGTTAAAATTTCCCCCTTGCGCTCATTCATCAAAGCTTGCGCAAGCGCCTTATTCAGCTTTATACTAATCTTTGGAGCAATAACAGGAATATTTTTAGTAATATTTAATGTAGCGCCCATAAACAGCGTATTCATGCATAACACTTTACACAAGGGAGATATACTGCTTATAAATAAGTGGGCCTATAAGTTTAGTACACCACAACGCGACGATATCATACAATTTAACACAGCCAATAATGCTTATACAATCATCGAACGCATTATTGGCTTACCCAATGAACATATTTACATAAAAGACGGCATAGTGCTTATCAATGGTAAACAATCGAGCGAATACAACCTTTTTGACATTTATACGGAAGGCGATATCAATATAGTCGTACCTGAAGGACATTACTTTGTATTGGGGGATAACCGCCCTGATTGCCAAGACAGCCGCTCAGAAAATATCGGGACAATACCCCTTGATAGTATTGACGGCAAAGCATTTTTCAACCTGTGCCCAGATAAGCTAAATAAGCTCTTAAGCTACATTTAAAGACTTCTGTCCTCTGTATTTAGTCCTCTATTTTGGCAACTGCAATAAGGCGAAGCGGATAAAGGCGTTTTTTCCAGACTCATACTCAAGCCATTAAATATGACAAAGCCATCATTATTAATAGGCAGGCCAAGAAAGTATTTCAGTACCTCCAATGCTTGCAGAGCTCCAATAACCCCTGCCGTCGAGCCGATTATGCCGGTTGGTTTTCCCGGCTCTTTTTTTTGCCCTCCTTCGGGGAACAAACAGCGCAAACATGGTCCCTTGCCAGGGGTTATTGTCAGCAATTGGCCACTAAACTCCCCTACCCCGGCATGTACATAAGGCATGTCAGCAATGATACAGGCATCGTTTAAAACAAAACGGTCGCAAAAATTATCTAAGCAATCAACGGCAATATCATAAGTGGGCAGTATTGAGCTAGCCAATTCGTGATCAAGGAAGCTGTCATAAACCGTTATTTTAAGTTTAGGGTTTAAGGCCAGCAAACGTTTTTTGGCGGTAACTACTTTAAGGCTGCCAATATCCTCCGTAGTATATAACAATTGCCTGTTCAGGTTGGATACAGAGATTATATCCCCATCAACCAGCCCCAAATGACCTATGCCCATCGCGGTTAAATAGTAAAGCACTGGTGAACCTAAACCACCGCAGCCCACAACCAGCACAGAAGCATTAGCCAACTTTTCTTGCCCTGCCTCCCCTATCTCCTTCATCATAATCTGACGGGTATAAAGCTCCCGTCCCAGTTCATCAAAGCCCATCTTAACGACCTCCTAATCATTTATTACTGATCATATCGTATACCAGGTATTTTCCATCGCTTTGCCTAAAAAAGAGTGTTATATCCAGAGGAAATAACCTGGTGTCTGTTGATGTGCGCACTATATATTGATCCAAGGTGACACGGCAGGAATAATTATCCTCATCATGCTCATAAAATTCCGTTATCTCAACATTCTCGAACCGGTAACCAATATGCTTGGTATACCAGTATACCTCGGAGATCTGAATAGCCTTATATGTTGGCGTATCTGTTTCGAAATATTTCTTTACCTCCGCTATACCGGCATCTTTAGTCATGTATGTCGCATAAGCCAAGGCAGCGGATTTTGCCAGTTCGCTTAGGGTATCCTCCAATTCGCTGCTATATACAATCTCCTGAATATAAGCCGCGTCTCCCAAATTATGTAATAAACCTTCTTTACCGGCCTTATTTACTACACTTAAAACAAGCTCTCCAAAACTTCCACATATTTGATATCTATTATAACTCAGTTTTAGCCGCTCGCTTTCCGGCGAGGTAAGCTTTTCTTTTACTAAATAATTATCAGTGACCGCTATTCCGTTTATATAAAGCGTATCGCCTTCTAAAATATCAGCTATTATGCTGGTTTTATCCGCATATTCTTTTGTTTCGCTATTATATGCTAATTCCCTCCATGAGCCGTCTGTAAACTGTGCTTCTACTACTGGTTGGGCTATAAGATTTTCTATTGTATATACATCCTCAATACCAACTATCTCATTAGTTAGTATGCTTCCCGAAATATGATTTGCCTCCACAATATTCCCATTAACATATACAATGCTTTGTGCAGGCACTACAATGTCAAACCCTTCAAGCTTATCAAAAACGGTTTTTATACCGGATAAAACCCAAGCTTTTTTACCTGATGTTTCTATTTGCGACAACTCAAACTCGGCAAATTTGCCTTCAGCGCTAAAAACAGCATATTTTTTTATTTCCGCTTTGCCGGTAATAATATTCCGATAGCTCATAGCGCCGTTTAAAACTTTTTCGTCCATATACGCGCTGTAGTTGGCAAAGGTTTCCAGTTCCGAAACAAATGGTTTTTGCCATTCATATAGCTTATCTTTTTCAAGTTCAGTAAAGAATTCGGCAAAAACCTGTTTGGCTGTGCCATCAGGTAATGATTTTTCATAGCTGTCGAGAAAATCCCAGAATAAAACCAGGCCAAATAACAGCGCGCCTATACAAGTTGTCATAGCCAGCGCATATATCCAGGCAAATCTGGGGGTAAAAACCTGCTTACGTTTGTTAATATTAGATTCTGGCATTATTATTCACCGCTTACCATAAAAAAAGTGGGGATCCTTCTGGGGGCATAAAGAGAAGAACCTATATTGATGATCTCGCCGTTGTAAATCAAATGGGAGGACATGCCCCCGTCTAAGTTGGCGGCATTAATTGCCCCGTATTCCAACATGATTTCTGCCAAATCGGAATAAGAAGCCCCCAAACTGCTGGGCATACGCCCGTCAATACACAAAAATATCACTACGCCATCTGCCCTCTGGCCAATAGCGCTGCGCGGGTTGACCCCGCCACCCAGCCCAGTCATTTGTGCCGCCTCTCCATTCACCACCAAGGTAGGGCCAAAGCATAGAGCATCCCGTATTTTCAACTCTTTTGCTTGCTTAGGCGACATATTGCCCACAATAAATACATTGTTTTCATCAAAGCCAAGCACCGAAGAATAAACCGTGTTTTCATCCCCCCAGAGCTTTTCGCCTTTGGAAAATACCAGCCCAATTGGCAAGTTCCCTAAGCCAACCCCATTGACGTCTGGAAAGCCACCGCCATTTATGGCAGCGCGGGCTCCTTCTTTTTCTACCGCCTCAGTTATACGTAAACCCGGTTTGCCGCTTTTAAAATCTGAGGATGTCGCCACATAAACCGTGGCAGGGTCGGCAATAAGCAATACATAGCCCCGATAAGTGCTGCCTTTAATATTTTCCAGCCTTAAGCCATCCTCATACCCGTCCCATTCATCCGTCAGCGCCTCATCTTCTGTGTTAAAAGAATCAGTATAGTTATTTGCGGATGGCGGTTTAGCTAAACTAATAAGTGAGGTATCGGTTATCTCTGATGATTCTATAATTGCATTACGTATAATGATATCCTCAACAAGCAGTGTTGGCATAAAGAGCCGCGGTACAAATTTGGCAGCGCTTGTTTCTATTAAAGAAAGCGTAAGTTTATCCCTGGCCGCTTCACTGGGTCCTAAAAAGGTGACCCACAGAACACCTGCTAAAGATATGATTACTACAAACAAAACACTAAGAAAAATAATCAAAACACGTATTAGCTTCATTTATACACCCATCTTCTTTGAATATAATAATTCATTATGAATAAAACCGCGTCAACAAAAAATTTTACCACTGTGATAGAAAAAGGGTTTGCGCTAATAAAGGGCAAACTGGCGAGCAAGGCCACCAATTGGCTTGATACAAGCACCACACAACCGCAAAGTGCCGCGTATTTCACTAATGCTTTGCCGGTATCCTTGCCTTTGTATTCAAAGACAATGTTTTTATTAAATATAAAATTGAATACCGCTGATACCAGACGCGCTACTAAGGTACTTATAAAAATTAATGTCCACTGCCTGAATGCAAGGTTAGCGCTCAAAAACTTAAGCAGCAAAAAAAACCCCAGAAAATCAATAGCCCAAGACAATAGTGCGCCACAGGCATATTTGGCTAATTGGATTATAATCACCAAGGAATCCGCTAAACCACGGTAATGGGTAGCTTTGTTTTTGTCATGATAAACCGTGCCAATAGGCACTTCCAAAATAGTCATTTTTTCTTTTTTTGCTGCTATAAGCATATTTGTTTCATATTCAAATCTGTTTCCAGAAACATTTTGCATACTTGCAAGATATAATTTTGGGATAGCCCTTAGCCCGGTTTGGGTATCTGAAATATTCAACCCAATCAACAGCTTAAAAACCATAATGGTAAATTTATTGCCAAAAGAGCTTTTTAGCGGTACATTTTTAGCAGAAAAATCCCTAACACCCAGCACTAAAGCATCGTTTTCTAGCATTGCTTCAGCACAAAACCTAATGTCCGCCGGCAAATGCTGCCCGTCGTCATCTATAGCAACAATGCCAGCCCCAGCTGGGCGGTTAGCCAGAAAATAGGCTATACCTGTTTTAAGGGCAGCACCTTTGCCTTTATTTTCTTCATGGTGCAATACGCTACAGCCATCCATCTTGGCAATTTCAGCAAAATAAGGAGCAGAACTCTTGCCGCTGCCATCATTGACTACAATAATATCGCAAAAACCCTGCGCTATGACATCCCTTATAACCTGCAAGATTTTTCCGCCAGGATTATAAGATGGCAAAAGCACAGAAACCCGCTCAATTTGGCCCATGATGTTTTCCTCTTAACTTTACTGTCAGCAACATAATCAAGGCAGCTAATAAAACTATACCGAAAATGGCTCTTATTTGCAAGGGTTTTTTTATATTTTCAGCCAATAATTCTTCTATCTTTATATTATTAAGCGAAGTATCATTAAGAAAATTTTTCTCTTGGAGGTTCTCATCTTCAAAGCCAGCTTTCCCTGCCTGTCTGTCTTGGCTGGGCAAATAAGAGGATTTTTCCTCTTCAGCCACATGATCAGCTATTTCGGCTGCTATTTTTAGCATGTCCTTGTGCAATAATACATGTTCAAAAAAGTCGGCGGCACTTTCGCTATCCTCACCAACAAGTGTACGGTAAAGCCCAAATTTGCCCGGCGGGTATTTTACGATCTCGCTTGAATTACTTATAGGTGCTGTGGCTGTTCCGTTGAGCCATTTATAAAAAGACATCCAATGCTGGGATTTATGAAAAGAAAAACCATATTGCGAAACCTGAAAGGCTGATTTAAAATCAAAAAACTCCAGTGGTTCATCTATATTAATCGTGATTTCCCGCTCAGGCCATAAGTGCAAATATGTTTTCGGCGTATCCCATAAGCCAAATTCTTCAGCGGATACACTATGATAGCTGCTATCCGCCGTCAACTCCAGCGCTTTTTGCAAGCATATTGCGCTTAGCATGTGCGTACCATGCCCATATTCGCCATCTATATCATGCCCTACCACAACCTGCGGTTTAAACCTGCGGATATTGGCAACACAAAAGTCAATAAAATCATCCTCTACAAAACCGCGCTTCTGATAAGCCTTAATTGCCCCATTTAATGATTCGGCATATAAATCGGGAAATAAAGACACCACCGGAAAATTCCTCACCCCCACTGCCCACAGTCCTTCAAGTCTTTCGGTATTACGGATAGGGTTATCGTCGTGATTAGTCATATACACCACTTGCGCCTTAATACCATAAGCTACACAATAAGGCAAAACCCCCGCAAAAAAAAGATGCTCATCGTCGGCATGGGCAGAAAACAATAATAAATCAGCTATCTCCAAGGGTTCCAACCATTCCTGTACCTGCTGTTTCTCCAAAAAATCTTCACCTTCAGGCCTACCAGCGCCAATATCACTAAGCGCATTTGCCATAAACGCAAACGCGATATCTGTATTTAGAAGCTGAATAAAAACAATAAATAGTACTGTTAGAAGCCTTTTCACATGAATACCTTCCATTTTTGAAATTAACACATCAAAGATTAACACAATAATTTTAATATTACAAGTAGCAACGCTATATTTCCAATATAAAATTATTAAAAAAGAGGAAAATGGCAAAGTATGACCGAAATTTAACCAAGGCTCTAGAATTGCCCTAGAATTGTAATCAAATTTTTGTATGGTTTTGTTTTTTGATAATTATATTCAAAAACAAAAAGATGTAAGTCAGTCGGATTGTAATTGTAAGAGAACAAATAAATTTGAAAGGAGTTAATGAAATGCTTATTTACAACCCCAAAAAACGGAGCCCCAATAAAGCTGTTTTTGTGCTAATATTTGCGCTTTTCTTAATAATCCCATGTATAACACATGCCGATAGCACACTTATCACAGATAATGACCCATATGGTGTGGAGGCTGGTGATACAAACAAGACTACCAGGCTT
>Ga0082212_10011119_pt1 | contig 11432 bp, 11 predicted proteins | sample TergutNt197P3_FD_71548 | JGI IMG/M metagenome (GOLD analysis project Ga0082212, IMG submission 71548) | Neocapritermes taracua P3 segment gut microbial communities from Petit-Saut dam, French Guiana - Nt197 P3 | ecosystem: Host-associated > Arthropoda: Insects > Digestive system > Gut ... | reverse complement strand
TCCCAAACCCGAATGGGTAGAGGACAAGTCTCAATGGCCTCAGTTCCACTTTCCCCGCACCAACGTTTTACACCTGCCGGTGCGCGGCTCGGGCGATGGCGGAGTGGTGACCTGGACCGGAGATTTGGTCAAATTCTGGAGGGCACTTATGGGCGGGAAATTGGTTTCGCCTGCAACCCTGGATGCCCTAACCACCGCCGTTTCCGACATCGAAGACGAAAATGCCACCTACGGGCACGGCTTCTATCGCAACAAGGCCACCGGATATCTTTACCTGGACGGCTGGGATGCGGGCATTTCCGCGCGCACTTGGTATGACCCCGCTACCGGAGTTGTCGCTTCGGTGTTGTCGAACTCCTCCGAAGGGGCAGGCGAAGCCCTGGGAGCAGTCGACTGGGCCGGTCTTCATTTGTTTTCCTCTCCCGTTCGCAGGCCGAATGAATCATGGTGTCACTTGTGATACTATCGACAAGTGGACCTCGACAAGTTGCTAGAAGCAATGAGGTCGAATCCGAAAGGAGTTCGATTCGCAGATCTGATAGCTGTTTGCGATGCGTACTTCGAACCGCGCCCTAAATCTGGAGGTTCGCACCGTACTTACAAGACACCGTGGGTCGGCGACCCACGGGTGAACATCCAAGATGATAAGGGAAAAGCGAAGCCGTACCAAGTTCGCCAAGTGCTAAACGCGGTTGACAAGCTGAACTCAACCCGAGTAGTCCCAAAGGATGGCCAGGTATGAATGCTAGAAGATTTACCTATCGGACCCGTTGGTCGTCTGAAGACCAAGAATACGTAGCCTCGGTCGCCGAGTTCCCGTCACTATCGTGGCTCGCTGAGTCGCCAAATGACGCGTTGACAGGATTAATGAAGGTTGTCGCTGAGGTTATTATAGATATGCAGCGTACTGGCGAGAAAATTCCCATTCCCTTTGGCGAGCGAGACTACTCAGGGAAATTCGTGGTTCGGATTCCACCTGAGGCACACCGTCAACTCGCCATAGAGGCCGCTGAGCAAAATGTATCCATTAACCGCCTTGCGTCACGGAGGCTGGTGAGCGCTTAGGATGAAAGCCCGCTTATGCACCTCGGCTTTAAACGTGTTTTACCAGGTTACTGTTGCCGTCAGGCCTCCGGTTGGGTTCGCCTTGAGTTCTAGTTGGCCTCCGTGGTAGTGGGCGATTTCTGAGGCGATTGTTAGCCCTAGGCCGGTGCTTCGGTCGGATACGGTGCGGTCGGTGGCGCCTCGCCGGAAGGGGAGTGTCAACTTGCTAACGGTCTCGGGGTCCAAAATTGGGCCGGTGTTCGATACCGTAAAGGTAGCCCGGCCATTGCTTGATTCCAAGGTGATGTTCACTTGACCGCCCATGGCGGTATCCCCACCAAGGTTCCCCGAGTCGACCGGCCCAGTTGTGCCAATATCCCCCCGTGGCCCATCGGTGTTACCAGTAATGTTGTGGATGATCGCGTTGGCGATGAGGTTGTCCACTAGCCGTTCGAGCAGCACCGGATCGCCGTTCACTAATACATTTTCTGCACCAGTGACGGTGACGGATACCCCGTGGGAGGTGGCGTCGTCATCGTGTTCCTTGACTACTGCGGAAACCAGTTCCGTCAAGTTAACGGGCGCCGTCGTCGTGCCTGAGCCTGATACCTGATCAAGGGCGGAGCCTCCAGACCGGTTGGATCGCCCAATCCGAACCAGATTGGCGAGGCGACCAGATTTCCCTTCACGGCCCGCATTACCTAGCCGGGCGAGGGTTAACATTCCCTCAATGATTCGGTTCGCACGAGCATTCTGGCTTAATGCTTCGTCTGCTGCGGTTACGAGGGCGGCGGGGTCGTCTAGGGCGCCGAAGTCCGGATCAAAGGCGGTTTCCAGCACGGCCCGTTGCGTGGTCAAGGGCGTGCGGAGCTCGTGCGACATGGTGGCGACGAGGCGTTGTTCGCGGGCGAACGCGCCTTGAATCGGGGCGAGCAACCGGCCCGAGAGCCAATATCCAAGCACTACCGAAATCGCCAACAACGCCAGAAATACCAACAACGACCACCGCAGCAACTCCGTGCTGGTGAGCAGGGTGACATTGGCGATGGTGAGCACTTCGCCGCCTACCGCGACTGCCGGGCCACCCAACTCGCCGCCAGCGCCGGCACCAATCGCAACCCCTGGGCCGCCCAGGCGACCGGGGTAGTCCGGTACCACGCCACCGGGCCCGACCCCACCGGACAGATAGACTTGCGGCGCTCCATAACCGCGCATCTGGCCTGCGAAACGCTCAATGCTGCCGGGTAGGCTGCGGCGCATCAACAGGTTAACCACCGTGAGCAACACCGCGCCGGAGGCGGCGAACAAGGCCGCGTAAAGCGCGGTCAAGCGAATCCGGGCCTGGCTGAGACCCGGGGCGAGCCGAGGGTCGACAGTTATCATGGCAGTACCAACCGATACCCGAACCCGCGCCGGGATTCGATTAGGTCCGGTACCGCGAGTTTGGCGCGCAGCCTGGCGATGGTGACTTTCACGGCTTGGCTCTCGGGGTCGGCATTCACATCCCACACGGTTTCCAGCAACTGCTCCGGGGTACGCCAAGCACCAGCCGCGTCCAGTAGCTCAACCAGAACCGCGTACTCCTTGGGCGTGAGGTTCACCGCTCGCCGTCCGCGCCGGACCTCCCGCCGCGTGCGATCAATGCTCAGGCCCGCGATCTCTATAATCGACGACGACGATGCCGCCCCACCCACCCTGGCCGGTTGTGGAACCCGCCGCCCCAGTGCGGTGACCCGCGCCAGTAATTCCCGGAACGCGAAGGGTTTCGGTAGGTAATCGTCCGCGCCGAGCGAGAGCCCGGTCACCCGGTCATCAACGGTGGTGGCGGCCGTGAGCATGATGATCCGACCGGGGTAGTTCAGTGCGGCCAATTCGCGGCAGACTTGATCCCCGTGGACCTTGGGAAGGTCGCGATCCAGAATCACCACGTCATAGTTGGTCTGGTCCGTGCGGGCCAGGGCGGCGGCGCCATCATTGGCGATGTCGACCTCGTGACCTTGGCGGCGCAACCCACCGGCGATGGCGTCGGCCAGCACTTCCTCGTCATCGACCACTAACAGTCGCATTATTCCCTCCTTGACTGCCGCGGATCAGGCCCGCAATTACGGACTTGGCTCTTAACTGCTGCGCAACGCCTCCGTGGGTGAGATTTTCGCGGCCCGGCTCGCGGGATAGGCCCCGGCCACGGCGCCAATCAGCACGCTCGCGCCGATTCCCAAACCCATCGCCGACCAAGGAATCACCAATCCCCAACCTTGTCCCAGCGCATACAGATTCGCGGCTCCCGCGCCCAGCATGGCACCAAGCAGGCCGCCAAACGCCGCCAACACCATGGATTCGCCGAGGAACTGGCCCTGGATATCGCTCCGAGTCGCGCCCAGCGCCCGCCGGACGCCGATCTCGCGCCGTCGTTCCAAAACCGCAATCACCATTACGTTCGCGATCCCCACGCCACCGACCACCAGGCCCACCACGCCGAGTCCCAGGGAGAGCGCCCGCAATGAGGAATCCGTGGCGGCCCGCGCCTCCAAGGTCTCCGAGGGCCGCGACACCTTGACATTGGTGGCGGCCGCTGGGTTGGCGGTGCGAGCGAGCAAGTCGCGAGTCGCCTCAACATAGGAATCCATCGCGCGCACAAAAATGGTGGTCGGCACCAATTCGGCAGCAGATCCGCCATCATCGGCGGAGGCGGCAGCCAGCGAAAGTGCGGACTCGAAACTGATGAGCGCGGTCGAGTCCAGCTCGGGCGCCAGTGTGACTGGTTCCAATATGCCGACGACGGCGAACCAGTTCCCCGCCAGGTAGATGCTCAGCCCAGCGCCTTCCGGGTTCAGGTCAGTGATGCCCAACCGCTCGGCGGCTTTGGCCCCCAAAACCACCGTTGGCAGACCACTCGGAGTATCCGTGAGCCAACGGCCTTGCGCCAACTCGGCCCGCAGGGTCTCCAGTAAAGAATCGTCGGCGGCTCGGATGGTCAACCCTGAGGTTTGGGCGGCAGGGATGCGGTCGGTTTTGTAAACCCGGCCCGTCACGGCGTAGGTGGCGGCGGCCGACTCGACCGTGGGGATCCAGTCAATCATTTCCGGTGCCGTACTCGGTAGTGTCGCCTCGGCACCCATCACGGATTGGCCCGGTGTTACAGCCAGTAAGTTCGTGCCCAAGGCCCCAAGTTGGGCAATTAAGTCCAGCTTCTGAGCCGTAGCCATTCCGATCACGGCCACAAACGCTGCGATTCCGATGGCGATTCCACAGGCCGAGAGCGCCGAGCGCAGTGGACGCGCCCGAGTGGCCAGCACCCACAGCGCCAGGCGATCCCGCAGGTACGGGCCGGTGCGGCGCGGCGATGGCCGGGGCGTGACGTGGTTTTGGATCATGCCGCTACTCCTAGGTCAATTCGGAACTGGCCGTCTAATTGCGCGGCGTCTTCTTGCAGCCGTCCGTCGCGGATGGTTAAAGATCGCGGGAACCGAGCGGCGATCGCTGGGTCGTGGGTGATCATCACCATGGTGGAACCGCCAGCGTTCAACTCCAGCAGTAGGGCCAGAATCTCTTCGCCGGTGTGCGAGTCGAGGTTGCCGGTGGGTTCATCCGCGAACAGAATCGCTGGTTCGCTCACCAAGGCGCGGGCGATTGCGACGCGTTGACATTCGCCGCCGGACATCTCGGTGGGCCGGTGATTCGCCCGGTGTGCCAGGCCCACTTTCTCCAGGGCGATCAACGCGCGTCGTCGTCGTTCGTCACCTAACACGCGCGCATAGAGCAAACCATCGCCCACGTTTTCCAGCGCGGTACGGTGACCCAGCAGGAAGAACTGCTGAAACACGAACCCAACTTGCGTCGCGCGCAGCCGCGCCACGGCCTTGTCGCCCAGCCGCGAGATCTCGTGGCCCGCGAGCCAAACCTCGCCGGTGGTGGGCTGGTCCAGCGTGCCCATGATGTGCAGCAACGTGGACTTGCCGGAGCCCGACGGCCCCTGGATGCAAACGGCCTCCCCGGGTGCGACCCGAAGTGAGAGATCCGCGAGTGCGGTTACGGCCCGCGAACTACCCGCGCCATAAGTTTTCGAGACGCCGCGCAACTCCAAGGCGGCGATATCGGTCCGTGACACCTCGGCGAATCCGGCGCGGCGCCCAGCACTGCTCGAGCCGTGGGACTCCTTGGCCTTCATGATGTTGGCGAACCCTGTGGCCGCGCTACTAGTTGCCGCGTTCACTTTGGCACCACGACGACGGCGCCAGCGGTTAGGTTTGCGGAGGTTATCGCGACCATGGTGTCGGCGAACTGGCCGACCTCGACATCGTGATATTCGAAGCCGCCATCCGGAAGTGGGACTTGAACCCCGAAACCGCCGGTAACAAACGCAACCAGGGCAGTGACCGGGATGGCGAGCACATCGCTCGCGACGGTGTCGGTGAACGTCACCCGGGCGGTTTGACCGGCGGCTATCTCCTGAGTTGGTGGGTTGCCACCGGAGTCGGGGAAGTTTTCGCCATCGTCGTTCGAGAAAATCGAGGCCGAACTAGGGATGATCGTCACCTCAAGCCAGTCTGACTCGCCTGGGCCGCTGCCGGATTTTTCGGTCACGTCGCCGATGGTGCCGGTGGTGGGGGTGAGGCCGGCGAACTCGATCGTCACTTGCGAGCCGGGCACCGCGTACCCCTGGGCTGATGTGTCCAAGGCGCAGTCTAGCGAGGAGTCAACCCTGGTGTATTGGATCACTTGGCCGCCCGCGGGCAGGGTTTCGCCGAGATTCTTGACGGCTGACGCGACTCGGATGTCCGTGGGGAGGAACACAATGGAGGCGGCGGGTAGGTCTGAGCTGCGGGTTAGGCCACGGGCCTCGTTGAAGTCACGGATGGCCTCGGCGAGGCGCCAGGTCCAGGTGTCACTGTCGCCCAGTTTGGCGGCATCGGCGAACCCGAGCTCGGCCAGCGCCACCTTGAGTTGGCTGATGTCCCGGCCAGCGGACATGCCGCTGGTGAAGTCGCGCCATGCTGGTAGTTCGCCGTTGAGGAGGGTCACGGGTTCGTCGTCGATCCGGAACAGGGTTTCGCCGGGGCGGATGACTTGGCCGGTGCCGGGGAGTTCGGTTACGGTGCCCGACGCGGTGGTGACCAGATTCGCGGTGTCCCCGAATCCGACCGTGCAGGTGGCGAGGTGTTTGGTGGTGAGATCGGTGCGCACCACCGTGGCGGTGGCGAAGCTCGGGGCCTCGCCGGTGACGGACAGCTCGGGCGCGCGGCGGTTCCAGGCGTAGGTGCCCGCTCCGGCGGCGAGGGCGAGGGCGGTGATGGTGGCGGTGAGTGCGGATTTTTTCATTTTTATTCGGCTTTCTTAAGGTGGGGCTGACGTTAATTTCCGCTGAGGCGTTGGCCGAAGCCAACCGGCGCCGAGCCGCTGGTAACTCCGTAGGGAGCCGCGCCGGGCGTTGCCGGACCACCGTGCGGGCCCTCGATTCCAACCTGTTGTTGGCAACTGGCCATGGTTTCCATCATCTGCTCGGGATTTCCCTCGCCCGGTTTGCCCTCAAGTTTCACTGAGATTCTCCCGCCGGTACCAAACTCGGGATCGGCGAAGTCCGGGAAGCCGTTCTCGCGCATGCAGGCGGAGACGGCGAGCATTTTCTCTTTGGTTTCCTCATCCATTTCGCGCGGCCTCGCACCGTCCGGCCCAGACACGTTGTCCATTAGGTGCCCGCACTTACGTTGCGCGGCCTCCATTGCGTCGAAGTCCACGCCCGCGAACTTCAGCCCCTCGCCCGGCGTCGGGTCCTCCACGTCAACGCCCTGCTCACGCAAGCATTGGGCGAAGGCGATTAGGGCGTCCTCCATCGTCGTCGTCGTTAATTCTGGTGCGCTTTGCTCCGACGACGACGCCGCGCTGGCCGCAGATTGTGGAAGCAGGCTTTGATCTTGGCCCGCGCAGGCGGCGAGGGTGATTAGCGCGACGAGGGCGAGGGGCGCGGCGAGGGGCCTGGCGGCCTTCAACTTGATGTGCATCATGGTTACTAGCCAACCAATGTGAGGGTTGCGCGTCGGTTGCGGATTGCGGTGATTTAGGGCGAGTTTGGCAACCTTCCCGCAACCGAGCGCTGGTTCAAAGAGCGGGCTGTCGCCGGGTGCGGCAAAATAGAGGGTGATTATGTGTACTGGCCCGCAGGTAACCGCTGTGGTTGCCGCCAGTAGTCAACAACTTTAAGGTTGGAACCATGCGCAGAGCGAAAATTGTTTGCACCATCGGACCCGCTACCTCCAGCCCGGAGAAGATGAAGGAGCTGGTGGACGCCGGCATGGATGTCGCGCGGATTAACCGCAGCCATGGCTCGTTTGAGGAGCATGAGGCCGTGTACCGCAACGTCCGCGAGGCCGCTGACAAGGCAAAACGCAACGTGGCGGTGTTGGTTGACCTGCAAGGCCCCAAGATCCGGCTGGGCAAGTTCGCCGAGGATCGCAAGTATTACCTAAACGAGGGCGATAAGTTCACCATCACCACGCGCGATGTGGTGGGCGATCAGAACATCGTGTCTACCACCCACAAGGGCCTGGCAGATGACGCCCATGTGGGCGATCCGCTCTTGATCGACGACGGCAAGGTACGCGTCCGGGTCACCGCCGTGAACAAGGATACGGGCGATGTTGAGACGGTCACCGAAATCCCCGGTCCGGTTTCCAACAACAAGGGCATCAACCTGCCCGGCGCGGCCGTTTCCGTGCCCGCCATGTCCGAAAAAGACATTGAGGACCTGCGTTGGGGCTTGAAGCTCGGCGCTGACTTCATTGCGTTGTCGTTTGTGCGTGACGCCAAAGACGCCGACGATGTCCGCAAGATCATGGACGAAGAGGGGATTCATGTTCCGATCATCGCCAAGATCGAAAAACCCCAGGCTATCGAAAACCTGGAAGAGGTAATAGCGGCGTTTGACGGGTTCATGGTAGCCCGCGGCGACTTGGCGGTGGAGATGCCGCTGCAAGAGGTCCCGATTATCCAGAAGCGGATTGTGGAGTTGGCGCGGCGGAATGCCAAACCGGTAATCGTGGCCACGCAGGTTTTGGAATCCATGACTAACAACCCCCGCCCCACGCGCGCCGAGGCCTCCGACGCCGCCAACGCGGTTTTGGATGGCGCCGATGCCGTAATGCTCTCCGGTGAGACCTCGGTTGGCGAGTACCCGATCCAGACGGTGGAGACCATGGCCTCCATCATTGAAGCCACCGAGAAGTTGGGCGCCCACCGCATCGCGCCTTTGGGTTCCCGGCCGCACACCCGCTCCGGCATCATCACGCAGTCCGCACAGCGGGTTGGTGAGGAGTTGGGTGCCAAGTATTTCGTGACCTTCACCCAGTCCGGCGACTCCGCACGGCGCATGTCGCGGCTCCGTTCCAACATCCAGATTCTGGCGTTCACCCCGGAGGAAAAGACCCGCAAGGAGCTGGCCTTGAGTTGGGGTGTTGAGGCCTACCTGATTCCCCAGGTTGGCTCCGTTGACGCCATGATCGGCCAGGTGGACACCACGCTGCAGGCCGAGGGTTTGGCTGAGTCTGGCGATCGCGTCGTCATCGTGTCTGGTGCGCCCGTGGGCGTGCCCGGTTCCACCAATTCAATTCTGGTGCACAAGGTAGGCTCAATGGATACCGGCCGCCGGTAGTCATTCGTTTCTGAGTTGGGGTCGGGCGGAAAAGCCCGGCCCCTTTCCTCATGTTCCGTCATCCGGCGCGCAGTTCTGTCATTCGGCGCGCAGTTCTGTCATTCGGCGCGCAGTTCCGTCATCCGGCGCGCAGTTCTGTCATTCGGCGCGAAGTCGCCGGATCTAGCCGGATCTAGCCGCACGCAGTACCCTCCTCTTGAGGGGGTCGAAACTGGGAACCAGTTTCGGGGGGAGTCGCCAGAACGCCGGTGTCCCGCAACAACCTTTTGTCTGCCCAACCCACTAGGCTTAGGGAATGACCATACCCACCCCGGCGGCAGTCCCGGATGCAGTAACGGTTCGGCGTTACGAGGCCCGCCCCCGGGTGGCCGGGGTGCGGCGGGCGCAGTTGTACAACGCCATTTGCTTGGTCATCATTTGGGCCGTTTCCATCGCGGCAGCGGTGATCTGGGTGAACGGCCGCGGGTTGTCAGTGATGTTCTCCAGTTTCTCGCGGTTCCTGCAAGAACTCGGCGCCCTGGCCGGCATGGCCGCCGGGGTATTAATGCTGTTCCAGGTGCTATTCATGTCCCGGTTCCCTTTGTTCGAATTCGGCATCGGCCGCGACGTCATCGTCAATGTCCACAAGAAAGTGGGCTTCTGGTCGTTTTGGCTCATCCTGGCCCATGTTCTGTTCGTTGCGGTTGGTTACGCGAGCGCCCATGATGAGAATCCATGGGTTTCCATCGGGGCCATGACCTGGGAGTTACGCTGGGCGATTCTGGCTACCATCGCGCTGTTTGTCGCGGTGATCGGCCTTTCGGTTAAGCGGGTTAAGAAGAAACTGGAGTACGACACCTGGTTCTGGTGGCATCTGGTCGCCTACCTGGGCGCATTCTTTACCGTGCCGCATCAGGTGTTTCTCGGCGGCTCGTTCTTACAATCCCAAGTGGCCATGTTCTTCTGGCTCGGGCTCTGGGGCGCCACGTTCGGCGCGGTTGCGGTGTGGCGCTTCATCATTCCGGTGTACAACTACTTCAAGTACCGAATGGTGGTGCGCTCCGTAACCCCCGATGGCGCACGTGGGGTTGATGTGGTGGTGACCGGGCAAGATCTGGATCGGCTGGATACTAAGGGTGGCCAGTTCTTCAACTGGCGATTCCTGGATTCTCCAGGCTGGCTGAAATCCAACTGGTTTTCGGTTTCCGCTGCTCCCACCGACGACGAACTGCGGATTGCCGTCCGAGTCGTGGGCGACGGCACTCGGCGAATCCAAGGTTTGCGTCCCGGCCAGCGCGTGTTTGTTGAGGGCCCCTATGGGCGCGTTACTGGTGATATCCGGAGCCATGATCGCATGTTGCTGTTCGGTGCCGGGGCGGGCGTGGGTCCGATGATGTCTCTGCTCACCGACCAGCAATGGGCGCCCGGGCAAGCGGTGTTGCTCCAGCGCGAGGATCGGGAAGAGGATGCCATGATGCTGGCCGACATCGAGGCCCTGGTTAACGAGCGCGGCTTGATATGGGTCCAAGAAATTGGCCTACCGGCACCGAGCGGATCACGCTGGTTACCGGTAGGCGCCGATGGCGAACCGCAAGATGGTGCCGCGATGATCCGGGGTCTGGTCGGAGGCGAGGTTGAGAACGTTGATGTGTTCTTGTGCGGGCCGCCCATCTGGATGCGCGGTGTCGAGGCCGACTTGGCCGAGGCTGGAGTTCCCGCCGAGTTTATCCACGCCGAGTCGTTTGTTTTCTAGCAGATTGGGAATTAGTGATCAGTCCCGAGTCCGCTAAGAGTATTTTTGCCGCGTCTTGCTACGCTGCGACATGATTCGGAGCCTGCTCGCAGGCTCCTAGGGAGGCACTGAAATGGTTAACAATCCGTACCGTAAGGCGGTAAACATCGGCGGCGCGGTGGTGGGTATCGCTACAGTAGCGGCGGTCGGGTTCGCGGCTGCGAACCGGGGGATCGCCCAGCCGAGTTTGCTCGGCACCTATCCCAACCCGGGATTGCACGATGGCGTTTATCGCGTGGCCAGCCCGTGTGAGGCATTGCCATTCTGCCCATTGCGCACGTTGACGATCGACGTCGTCGGCGGTCAGATAGCCGGAATTGACGTTGCCTACCATGACATTAATCGGCAGTCCCACTCCCGGAATACCCCTGCGGTGCGGGCGCTAACCAATCAGGCGATTCAGAATCAAAGTGCCGAAAACCTGGATTTCGTTTCCGGCGCCACGGTAACCTCAGCGCAGTTTGTCGAGTCCTTACAAGCAGCAATAAATGCCGCCCGTGGTTAACTCTCCCGCCGAGCGTATCGATTACCCCCGTAATGGCCCCCATTACGGGGGTAATCGATACGCTCGCGGGAAGGGGCGAGCACTGGAACGGGTGAGCGAGGGGCCGGTGAGCGAGGGGCCGGTGAGCATGGAACCGGCGAGCATGGGGCCGGTGAGCATGGAACCGGTGAGCATTGTTGGCTTGGTGACGAAGTGCAAGTAGTGTTCGAGGCTCCTCTGGTGGCCACTCGGCACGGGCGAGCGCTCATTCATCTGGTGACATTACCGGACGAAACCAGTGATTTCCTAAATGATCTGCCATTAGCACGCGGAGGGTTCGGCAGCATTAAAGTCGAGGCCGGGGTCGGAACGACCACCTGGAAAACCTCCGTATTCCCGGACGGCGATAGCTTTTTGCTCCTAATTGCCAAGAAGCTAATCACTCAAGAAAACCTGGAAGTCGGCAAGCTAATAGAGGTGACGCTCGA
>Ga0082212_10011118_pt1 | contig 11433 bp, 9 predicted proteins | sample TergutNt197P3_FD_71548 | JGI IMG/M metagenome (GOLD analysis project Ga0082212, IMG submission 71548) | Neocapritermes taracua P3 segment gut microbial communities from Petit-Saut dam, French Guiana - Nt197 P3 | ecosystem: Host-associated > Arthropoda: Insects > Digestive system > Gut ... | reverse complement strand
ACTGCAATTCTGACAAAATAGCGGAATAATGGCACGAATCGCGCCCAAAGTACGATTTCCGGGGCTTATTACCCGCATTTCACCCCAAATACCTGTCAATCTGTCTTATAATTCGTACTTTCGGCGCGATCTGTGCCAAAACAGACGATGTTTTCTCCGAATCGCAATCTCTTACCAAGAAGGAAGAAGAAGGAAGAAGGAAGAAAGGAAGGAAGTAAGGAAGGAAGGAAGGAAGGAAGGAAGGGGCTTCCGTGCCTACGAACTACGAAGACAAAGGGACGGTGGACGGTTCATATTAGGGGGCAGGAAAAATCTGCCTGCAGAATCAAAGCGGCAGGGTGGCGAAAGCGTCGAGGGCAAGGCTGTCCCTTAAGCCGGCCATATACTGGTAGTAGCCTGCGCAGGCAATCATGGCCGCGTTGTCCGTGCAATAGACGGGGGAGGGGATATAGAGCCGGACGCCCGCCTGCCCCGCGTCCGCCTCAAGACGGGTGCGGAGCGCGCTATTCGCGGCGACGCCGCCGACAAGAGCAAGAGATTTGTGCCCGGTAATTTGAAGCGCCATGCGCGTTTTGGCCGAGAGCACATCGATGACAGCCTCCTGGAACCCCGCCGCCACATCGGCCTCGTTGACAGGCTGGCCCGACTGCCGCCTGCTGTTCACATAATTCATTACGCCTGTCTTGAGCCCGCTGAAACTGAAATCCAGGCTGCCGTCTTCAAGCATGACCCGCTTGAAAAAGACCGCGCCCGGGTCGCCTTCCTTTGCAAGCGCGTCGACCTTCGGCCCGCCGGGATAACCCAGCCCGAGCACGCGTGCAACCTTGTCATATGCTTCGCCTGCCGCATCGTCGCGCGTGCTTCCCAGCACAAACATATCACCAGGTGAGCCTGACAGGTTTCGAACGTCGATAAGCGATGTATGGCCGCCGGATACCGCGAGAGCAAGAAACGGAGGCTCAAGCTCCTTATGCTCTATGAGGGCCGCACAGATATGCCCGCGGATATGGTGCACCCCGACAAGCGGCTTGCCAAGCGCGAAGGCCATCGCCTTAGCCGTCGCCAGGCCTATAAGGATCGCGCCTACCAGGCCCGGACCCTTCGTCACGGCAATAGCGTCAATCTTGTCGCTTGACACGCCCGCCCCGCCCAAAGCCGCCTCCACAACGCCGTTGATCGTGGTCAGATGATGTCTGGACGCGATCTCGGGCACTACGCCGCCAAAGACCTCGTGCACATCTATTTGTGACGCGATCACATTGGACAGCTCCGTACGCCCGTCCAGCATAACAGCCGCGGCCGTCTCGTCGCAGCTTGTCTCGATCCCGAGAATCAGCATGGTCCTTTACCGGAACCCCGCATCAGGCAATAGTTGATCACATCTGCATCCTCCTTCGTCATACATCAGCCGGCGCGCCCCGCCGCCACATGATACGCGCGTCCTCGCGCCTGCCGCCATCCTTCGGATAATAGCCCGTGCGGACACCCTCGGATACAAAGCCCTGGTCCTCATAAAAACGGATCGCCGCCTCGTCCCCGTCCCGCACTTCAAGAGTGAAATCCATTGTGCCCCACAACTCGGCCCGCTTGACAAGCTCCTTGAGCACGGCGGCGCCGATGCCCTTCCTCCGCGCTCCCGGGTGTACCGCAATATTCGTGATATGCCCTTCTTCCAATATTCTATGCAGGCCCGCGTAGCCAAGGATGAGCCCCTCGCTTTCGCACACAACATAGTCGCTGTATTCCAGCCGGATATCACCCAGTATGCTCTCCTCCAGCCACGGCTCCCCAAAAGAAAGCCTCTCGATAACAGATATCCCGTAAGCATCATCCTCCGTCGCCTCCCGCAAGACAAAAGGGAACGGTTCCTGCGCTTTGTTGTTTCTCTCGTCAAGTCTTCGCTGCGCTTCCGCCTTGCGCATATAGACAGGCTCGAGCTCATCGTACCCGACCAAAACCCCGTGCGCCTCCGCCCATTTAAGCACAGCCCTCGCATCCTGCACTACACCGGAGGACAATGGGGACGGACCCTTTTGTCCGCAACCGCCATCCCCCCACTCTCCATCAGGAAAGCAGACAGAAACGCCGTCACCCATGCAGGACAAAGCGGGCAGTTCTTTTTCCCCCCACTCTCCATCAGGAAAGCAGACAGAAACGCCGTCACCCATGCAGGACAAAGCGGGCAGTTCTTTTTCCCCCCATTCTCCATCCGGAAAGCAGACAGAAACGCCGTCACCCATGAACCGGCAGACGATCCCCCCGTCAGAACCGGAAATGCGCTTTGTCAAAACAGCCAATGCTTCTACAGATGCGCCCAGCGCCGCGAAGTATTCCCCGGAGCCATACGCCCCGCCCTGCACAAGCGTCATGATGCGCCCGTCCGCTTCGAGCATGTACGCCCCCGCGTATATCTGATCCCTGCGGGCATCGAACACAGGGCAGGCAACGATGTATGCATCGTGCCCTTCTTCACTTCCCTGCCCTTTGAGATAGACAAATGTTTCAAGCGTCGGAACCTTTATGACCGGGATGTCCAGCGTCTGGGCAAGCGCCCGCACCGTGGCGACGCCGATCCTGATGCCTGTGAACGAGCCCGGCCCCGCCGAGACCGCAATGCACCCCAGCCCTTCCGGGGCGACGCCGGCCTCTCCCAGCAGCCCCTCGATCATCGGGAGCAGTGAGGTAAGGTGCATCAGCCCTTCCCCGCTTACACGATAGAATACGCGCCCGTCCTCTGTCCTTAATGCAACAGAGCAAAGCGGCCCCGTCGTCTCAACCGCCAGAATGCTGCCGGCAGGATTGCCTGCTAATGTGGGCCGCCGTGCCCCGCTTCGCTCCGCTACCCGGGAAATGCCGTCACAGATTGCAGACCACTCTTTCTCAAGCCCGTGCGATTTGAACGCGGCTCCGGGTTGGAAATTGCCGGCGCCAAGCCACGGCGAGAAGAACGGTGCGCCGGCCAGGCCATGGTGGTCGCCATCCCCTGCAGCTGCGGCGCCTGATCCCTGGGGGAGCCGCTCTTCGACCTGCCGGATATTCGGGTCGCCCGTATAGCTCAAATCGATACGCATTGCGTACTCCGGCAAAAGCCCCTCTATCCTGTCCGCCCACTCTATTACCGTGACGCCGTCGCCGTAGAAATACTCCTCGTAACCGATCTCCGCAAGCTCTTTATAAACAGAACCCGCTTCCGGCCCAGCGAGCCTGTAAAGATCGAAATGATACAGAGGCAACCGGCCCGACAAGTATTCGTTGACCAGTGTAAATGTAGGGCTTGTGACGACCTCCCGCACGCCGAGCCCCGCGGCGATAGCTTTCGTCAGCGTCGTCTTGCCCGCGCCAAGCCCGCCCACAAGGGCTATTACCGATCCGGGCCCGAGCCGCCTTCCGAGCCGCCCCCCATACACCCTCAATTGTTCTTCATTAAACAATGCCATCCACATGATTATATCATTATGTATTGGCATCCGAGTGAAGCATGGAGTATAATAATGAACCCAAAACTGCGGGACAGAGCTGGGAGACGACAACCTTGCAGACATAACAACAAACTGACGCTCTTTTGGAATAGAGCGTCGGTTTCGTGAGCTACCCAAGGTTAATCCCCGGGCTTTCTGTTTCCCTGGAAAACGGTAATGTTAACCAATCGGCGGCGGCTTGCAAACCAAGGGCGCTTGCGCATCTTGGCTTTCAGAGGCCATGGCCTGAGCAGAACTCTTAGCTGTGCGCTCCACACAGACATTTTGTTTCATCGCTTCCATAAGAATCATATTTGCACTTTTTTGATCCCTTGAATTATGATGGTATCCACAAAACGCACAATCATAGTCTCGTTTTTCTAATGGATGCCTTGTATTACGCCCACATATTGGGCATTTTTGTGTTGAAGGGAAGTATTTCGGCACAACCTTCGTTCTCGGATTTCTTTTTAGTTTAGCCTTTATTCTTCCCATTACTGAATGTTGAACAATCCTTCCGAATATACTGCTTTTCCATCCTGAAACCATTTCATCTTGTATTGCAAAAATATCATATGTATCAAATATTTTGCTTACCAACTTGTTTGCTATGTCTTTTTTAATGTTTACGTTTTTTTCGTAACCGTTCCGAATTTTCTCTATTCTCTTATAATGATTTTTTGTCTTGCCATTCTTTGAGTATTGACGATTCATTTTTCGTTGGTCTGATTTAATCTTCCTGCTTTCAGGAACACATACATCAACAACCCTTCCATCATCGAAAGTTAAAGTATGCTTTATGCCGAAGTCAACAGCACCTACAATGCCGGTTGGAATACGTTTCTCCTTTTCTGTATACGTAGTAATGTGAAAATATAAGCCGGACGGTTTTTTTATCAGCTTTGCATTTGCGATATCTGCCTCATTCGGGATTTGCGAAAGCCCGCTTACTTTAATGGGGGTTACTAATCCTTGAATAGAAATAGTATTGTTTTCAAAATCGATGTTATATGTATTGCCATATTGTCTTAGGGGGATTGAATTGCAATATTTCTGATATCCAACATGCCCTACTTTTCCCCCTTTTGATTTTATCGTTGCAAGAGCCTTAATTGCCGTTTTCACACTATCAACAATGTCCTGCTTCATTTGCGATCCGAGGGTAATAAACTCGCGGGCTTCCAGACCGTTGGATGTTTTAATATATACTGTTTTCGGCGATCTGTTTGAATATAGCCCGTCACCTTGAGCTACCGTGTGATTCCATAACCATTTGCCTTCAAGGAAAAGTCTTTCTATGTGTTCCTTTTTTTCACGAGAGAGTTTGCTTTTATTTATCTTTATCTCATACGTGCGACAATGCTGATTTTTCCTCTTTTCACGAGTTGATCTGATAGTTTTCCATATGGTTTTGTTTTTTAATTTGCGTTTTTCTTCGTTCATGGCTAAATAATTATTAAATCAATTCTTCTATCAATTATAACATAATCACCCAAAAGAAGCAAACGTTTGTTTTAAGTTTTCGTAGTTTTATTTTAAGTTTTCATAATATTGATACCATTTAACCATTTTTTATCGCTTTACACTAGCGGCTTTTTGTGTGATTATTTATCAGAGAACAAGTTACCCTATGATATGCCCGCGTAGCTCAGGGGATAGAGCTCAGGTTTCCTAAACCTGGAGTCGGATGTTCGAATCATCTCGCGGGTGCCAAAGACAAACAACCTGGACTTTCCTCTATCAGAAGAACGTCCGGGTTTTTTTATGGCGCATAATAATTTTTTTATATACACAGGCTGAATTTGTCAACTTTCGCTTGATGTTTTTTTGGTATACTACAATGACAAGCAGGAAAGGAATCATTATGGCAGGAAGACTAAAGGGCAAAGCCTGTATCGTCACGGGCGCGACAAGCGGCATCGGCCTTGCGGCGGCGGAGCTCTTTGCGGAGGAAGGCGGTAAGGTCGTTTTCGCCGGGCGCAGGGAGGAAAATGGCGCGGAGGCGGAGGCCGGGCTGCGCGGAAAGGGCTATGACGTCAGGTTTGTAAAGACGGACATCACAAGCGCGGAGGACCGGGAAAGGCTCGTACAGGAGGCAATCCAGGCTTACGGGCGCATTGATGTTTTGTTCAACAACGCCGGCGTCAATTTCTATCAGAAATTCGAAGAGCTCGATATGGAGACGGCCGACCTCATACTCGACACGAACTATCGCGGCATGGTTGCACTTACGCGAATAGTCGTCCCGCTCATGATCGCCCAGGGCGGCGGCGCAACCATCGTCAACACGGCGTCGATCGGCGCAGTCATCGGATCAAAGACCTGCGTACCATACTGCGGATCGAAAGGCGCTGTCAAGCTCTTCACCCAGGCGCTCGCTGCCGAGCTCGGCGAGTATGGAATAAGGGTCAATGCGCTGCTGCCGGGCCTTACGCTTACGGAAATGACGCTGGGCGACCCGGAATTTCTCGCGATGGCCAGCGCCGGCATCCCGCTGAACAGGGGCGCGGACCCCAGGGAGATCGCCTTCGGCGCGCTCTTCCTTGCGGGCCCCGAGTCGAGCTTCATGACAGGGCAGTCGCTCGTGATCGACGGCGGCTTCACGGCAGTGCGGTAGCCAGCCGGTTGGGCAAAGGCATAAGCGGAACGGTAGCCAGCTGGTTGGGTAATAGTTATAGCAATATGGCAGCCACCTGGTTTGGCAGCAACGGCACAGTCGCCAGCCAGCTAAAGCAGTCAATGGGAAATGAAAGCTATTTTTACAAGTGCAGGGTACGCCGAGGGCGGCGCCCCGCGGAAAATGAAGGAGGTTTCTGATGTATAACAACAAAGCGGTAAACGATTGGGTAGAGGAGATGTCAGCCTTGACAAAGCCCGACGACATAGTCTGGATCGACGGCTCGCAAGAGGAACATGACCGGCTGACAGACATAGCTCTCTCAACAGGGGAATTGATACCCCTCGACCAGGACGCCCTGCCCGGGTGCGTCTATCACCGTACGGCCGAGAACGACGTTGCGCGCGTCGAACACCTCACCTTTATCTGCACGCCGGAGAAAGAGGATGCGGGGCCGACGAACAACTGGATGGCGCCGGCGGAAGCTTATGAAAAGCTCGGTAAGCTTTTTGACGGCTCGATGAAGGGGCGCACGATGTACGTGATCCCTTACCTGATGGGCCCTGCGGCGTCCGGGTTTTCCAAGGTCGGCATAGAGCTGACGGACAGCATCTACGTAGTCCTCAATATGCGCATAATGACGCGCATGGGCCGGGTCGCCATGGATTACCTCGGTGACGGCACAGCCTTTGTGAAGGGCCTGCACTCAAAGCTCGACCTCAATACCGAAAGGCGCTTTATCTGCCACTTCCCCGAAGACAATACGATATGGAGCATCGGCTCCGGCTACGGCGGCAATGTGCTGCTCGGCAAGAAATGCTTCTCCCTGCGCATCGGCAGTTTCCTCGGCAAGACCGAGGGCTGGATGGCCGAGCACATGCTGATACTCGGCGTCGAGTCGCCGGATGGTGAGGTCAATTATATTGCGGCCGCCTTCCCGAGCGCCTGCGGCAAGACCAACCTTGCCATGATGATCCCGCCCGAGTACGCGCGTGACAAGGGCTACAAGGTATGGACGGTCGGCGACGATATCGCGTGGATGCGTATCGGCGAGGACGGCAGGCTTTGGGCGGTCAACCCCGAGTACGGCTTCTTCGGGGTCGCGCCCGGCACGAGCGCAAAGAGCAACCCCAACGCGCTTTTGACGACCCAGAAGAACACGATTTTCACAAACGTCGCGCTGAAAGACGACGGAACGGTATGGTGGGAAGGCATGGGCGTCGAGGCGCCGGCAAAGGCAACCGACTGGAAGGGCAACCCCTGGACGCCCGACAGCCCGGAAAAGGCCGCTCACCCCAACTCACGTTTCACAGCGCCCGCCGGGCAGTGCCCGTGCATATCCCCCGAATGGGAGAACCCAAAGGGCGTCCCGATCTCAGCGATCCTCTTCGGCGGCAGGCGCGCGAAGGTCGCACCTCTTGTCTACCAGAGCTTCGACTGGGAACACGGGGTCTTCGTCGGCTCCACCATGGGCTCGGAAACGACAGCGGCGGCAACAGGCCAGGTTGGCGTCGTGCGCCGCGACCCGATGGCGATGCTGCCCTTCTGCGGCTACAATATGGGCGACTATTTCGCGCACTGGCTGAAGATGGGCAAGTCCATCCCCAACCCGCCGAAGATTTTCAACGTCAACTGGTTCCGCCTCGACGACGAAGGGCATTTCATCTGGCCGGGCTACGGCGAGAATTTCCGGGTCGTCAAATGGATCCTCGACCGTTGCAACGGGCTCGTCGACGCCGACGAATCAGCAATCGGCTATATGCCCAAGCCCGAGGACATCGACATCACCGGTCTTGAAGGCGAAGTCTCGCTCGACACGATCAACGCGCTTCTTACGATAGACAAAGACAGCTGGTCACAGGAGATCGAAAACCAGAAGGAGTTCTTTGCGAAGTTCGACCGTCTGCCGGACGAGATCCGCACGCAGCAGGGGAACCTTATCGAACGACTGGGGCTGTAATAGCAAGCGACTGCCCGGGCAGCGCAGGCTGCTGCTGCCGGCGCAGGTTATGATTCTATATATGAAAAGCGCACACCCGGGCCGACGCCACTGGCCCGGGTGAACTTTTATCTCTCGCTTCCCGGACGAATGTGAAACAGCCTTCTGGCATTGGATTGCTTCGTTGCTTGTTGTACAAGCCTTCTGGCATTGGATTGCTCCGTTGCTTATTGTACAATTATAAACATGAGGAAGCTCTGTCTTGAAGAAATAAGGGAAGCGGCGCGGCGCCATGTACCAAAACCGGTCGGGCCGTGGCGCCATTGTTCCGTAATGCTCCCGCTCGTGGAAAAGGACGGCTCTTTGAATGTGCTTTACGAGCTCCGGGCAAAGAGCCTTGACGTCCAGCCCGGTGAAGTCAGCTTTCCGGGCGGCGGGATCGAGGCCGGCGAAACCCCGAGCGAAACAGCGCTCCGTGAGACCGTTGAAGAACTCGGCCTGCCCGCAGGCGCTATTGAAATCATCTCGGAGCTGGACTACCTTATTACATACAGAAACCTTACGATCTTTTGCTTCCTTGGCGTAATTGACGCAGCTGCGCTAAAAAAAGCCTCCCCGAACACAGACGAGGTCGAAGAGTGCTTCCTTGTCCCGCTCTCCTGGCTGCTTGAAAACGATCCCGAAACTTATACAAACCGCGTCATATCCGAACCGGCGGCGGATATGCCTCTGGAGAAGCTGGCGCCGCACGGGGGCTACAACTGGAGCGAAGGCACGTCAGCCGTCCCTGTCTATACCTGGCCGGACCCCGAATCCGGCAAGGAGCGTATCATCTGGGGCATGACAGCCCGGCTTACACAGGCCTTCACCGATATAATAAAAAGTCTTTAGCACTTCACCAAAGCGTATTGACGCCGGGGATATCTTCAAACACTTTGTCGCATGTGATCAGCGTCAGGCCCTCTGTCAAGGCCTGCGCCGCAAGCATACGGTCAAACGGATCTTTGTGTTCCCAGTCCATGCTTCCGGCCAGGCTTGCCTGTTCCCAGTCCAGCGGCAGTTCCCTGGCGCCCAACCCGTTGACCGCGTCTATACAGTGCTCTGCAATCGGCTGGTATTCAGACAATTTCCCTATTCGGTATTTATTTGCTATCTCAAATATACTAACCGACGAGATAAACAATTCAGACTCGAGGTCTTCAATCGCTTCTTTAGCAAGTGCGCCCAATTTATGCATGCGGGATTCGTGCGCCGCCCACAGAAACGTATGTGTATCCATTAAATATCTGCTCATGATCTTTCCTCACATTTCCTGGTTCAGCCACGCCTCATAATCCTCATCTGTCCAGTCAGATTCGAAAAGTGCAGCATCTGTTTCCTCCGAAATCGGGGGGCCACTTATAAACCCGAGCCTTCTCTTCTTCTTCTGCTTCAGGATCGGCTGAAGAAGTGCGACCGGTTCGCCGTTGTGCGACAAAACCCAGTCGTCCGCGTTTTCATGGCCTATTTGGGAAGCGCCATCTATACCGGGAGTACCCGCATTTCCGGATCCGTAAGCTGGCGCCGTTGCTTCTCCTAACATAGATGACTCTTTAAGCTTCGCCTCAAATTCTTCGAGTTCCGAGAGGTCGTACTTGAACGTATTGATGCCTGTCAGCCGCGCAATTCCCTTTCCGTTTTTTGTAATTATGATTTCTTCGCCGTTTGCCGCCTCAAGGTACTTCCCGAGGTTGAGTTTCAATTCTGTAGCGGTTATTTCCATGACAATTACTCCTTTCGTACGATATTCTACTATATCGCCCGATATGTGTCAAGCATTATCGGCGCATCCTTAGATTTCGCTTATTATTCATATATTTCGTTCGATTTGCTTGCGGTAGCGTTGCACCCGAGCCCGTGTTAAAATATTCCTATGAAGATATACCTGTATGAAAACCGGCAAGACGTCTATATAGACGCGTATTATCCCGGAATCATCGGCAACAAGACAAAAGGGGACGGTTCCTGCGTCTTACAAACAAACCCAAAAGGCAGACTGCTGCCGGCAGCGCTCATCTGCCCGGGCGGCGGCTACTATGTCATCGGCACAACGGAGGGCAGGCCGGTCTCGGACAAATTCACAGACGCCGGATACGCAGCCTTCATCCTGCATTACACTATCGGCGAGAGAGCGGGTTTCGGGACGGAGGGATTCGGCTGCTTCGCGCCTGCGCAAGACCTGGACGCCGCCATGCGCCTGCTCCATGAAAACGCTTCGGGCTTCGGAATCGACCCGGATGAAATAGTGCTGGCGGGCTTTTCCGCCGGCGGCCATCTCTGCGCAGCCTGGTGTTTTTCAGGCGCTTTCGCAAACTCGGATCTGCTGCCGAAAGCGCTAGTCCTTACTTACCCCATGGGCGGCGGGATCGAAAGCGGCGGCGATGGGAAACCGCAGCCGGATTTCGACATCACCAGAATGCAATACACCGACGACCCTGCCGCGAGAAGCCTGCCGACGTTCATATGGCATGCAAAGGACGACGCAATGGTCCCCTTTTCGGTAAGTGAACGGCTTTCCGCGCGCCTTGAGGCCGAAGGCATACCGCATACCTTCCTCGCCTACGAGCACGGCATCCACGCGCGCCCGTTCTATGACCCGGACTGGTTCAACAAAGCCCTCGGCTGGCTCGCCAGCTTATAGATCTACAAAGCCCTCGGCTGACTCGCCAGCCTATAGATCTACAAAGCCCTCGACTGGCTTTGTGGTTGATACGCGGCAGACACACTGCGTTTTTGAGCAGGACGCCGTAAGTCGTAAGTGTTGGCCAGAGTCTCCCCGAAGACAGCTTTGGTGTTTGGCTTGAAAGCCGCGTGTATCTCGTCCTCGTCCGCGTCGCAGTCCACAAAGATAGTTGACTGTTGACGTAGGGGGATCGCGATTCGGAGAAAACATAGCCTTTTTTGGCACAGATCGCGCCCAAAGTACGATTTCCAGGCCATATTTCCTTCTTTTAGCCAAAAAAGCCGTATTTTTTCGGCTAAAATCGTACTTTGGGCGCAATCTCTGCCAAAATCCCGCTACTTTGTCAGGATTGCAGTTTCGGGTAAGCGAAAACGAAACTTTAAACTGAATGAGGAATGAAGAATGAAATCTTCGATTGCCACAACCCTGGGCTCGCTACTTCACGCAACGCAGCATACAGGGTCACTGCGAAGCCGGATGTGAACCCCCTCCCCCCTCTGCCCCCCGCTGAACTTTTCATAAAGCCCTACACTATGTGGTAATAGTATGGTAAAATATAGTTCATGTCATACAAGATACGCCTGAACATATTTGAGGGGCCTTTTGACCTGCTTGTTTATTTGATAGAGCGTGCGGAGATGAGTATCTACGATATCCAGATATCCGTTATCACGCGCCAGTACCTCGACCACATCCG
>Ga0082212_10011117_pt1 | contig 11433 bp, 6 predicted proteins | sample TergutNt197P3_FD_71548 | JGI IMG/M metagenome (GOLD analysis project Ga0082212, IMG submission 71548) | Neocapritermes taracua P3 segment gut microbial communities from Petit-Saut dam, French Guiana - Nt197 P3 | ecosystem: Host-associated > Arthropoda: Insects > Digestive system > Gut ... | reverse complement strand
TGGAGTCCGCGAGGTCTCCGCCGGGTTTCGCTCTTTGCGCATACCGGTCCTTATGCAATACGTCTTTAAGCGGAAGGCGCGGCGATAGCTTTCGTTTGTCATCCGCGGGAGGATATCCGAAACAGAGCAGGGCGGCGGGAAACACATAGTCCGGCAATGACAGAAGCTCGCGCTGCTTTTCGGCGTTCTCAACAACGTCGCCGATGTAACAACTCCCGAGACCTGCCGCTTCGGCTGCGATCACCGCTGTCTGCGCCGCTATTATGGCGTCACAGCAGGCTATGTAGAGATCGCCTGCCCCGGGTTTGCGGGAAGGCACATGACCGTCGGCGAGCCATGCGTCATACAGTCTCTGGTAATCGGCGGCAAACAGCACCAGCCACGGGGCTGTCGCAATTAATGGCTGCTCATCGCAGGTATGCGACAAGGCTTCCTTCAATTCCGGAGAATCGATCTCGATGATGGAATAAAGCATCAGCGCTCCCGCTGTCGGCGCTCTGAGCGCCGCGTTCAGTACCAGGCTTCGTACCTCCTGCGTAACAGGGCGGTCGTCATAAGCGCGCAGCGATTTGCGCTGACCGATCAATGTTAATGCGTCCATATCTTCATAACCTTCCCTTCTCATGCGTCACACCCGGTTTCACCGGCGGGTCAATGTGAAGAGTATACCATCAGCCGCGCACCATTTCAACCTGCGCGACTTTCAAAGATAATGTTGAAGATACCGTCAGTTGGTGCTATGATTATCGAATAATAATCAGATGTTGCAAAGGAAAAACGACTTATGGCCCTTAAAGACTTTGAACGGAGCATCAAATCGCGGATCGACGATTGTGACATTATTGCTGATTTGGAGCTATCGCCGGAGACATTTGAAGAAATCGGGAGAGATTTTAAGAAAATGGCTGCCGGTGATATAAGGGGCTTGTTACGGGCAATGGACCTGTATCCGCTGTCATGCGTCGCGCACATGGTATTTTTTCGCGTTTACGCTGAGACTGATGATTTTTGGACGCCATGGTCTGACTCGCTCGGTATTTATCTCGACGTCAGCGAGCAAGGGCGGGTCGGGCAGAAACTGCGAAGGATTCTGGACTCCCGAAACTTCTCATACGATAAGGACGGGATGATAAACATAACAGCGCTGGACTGCCAGGCGGGAGTTCAGAACCGGAACCTGAACGGTGTTTTTAACATCTTGAACGGAGTTGACTATCAAGATCTTAACTCGATCACTTACGAAGTCAACGGAGCAAAAAGCTATTATGTCCACAAGTCTGTAATGCGGTTTGCCGGTAATCACCGGGACAAGGCGACCCGCTTTTTTGCTGACGTCCTGGACGTCATGCAGTCAGACGGAGAGGCCGACAAGGAAGCGGAAACATACAGGAACAGGATAAGTAAACGCCATGGTATCTGGCGTGAAGCAGTGGAAAACGAAACAAGAAGCGGGAAACGTACCGCTCTCATCGAGCGGGTCCGTCCCGAACTGACGCTCAGCAACCAGGGTAAAGGCCTAAGTATAAAAATGCCGCAGGTTCCAAAGTCGAATGAGTACGCCTCTGAAGCCAGATGGAAATGCGGCGGCAAGGAAGTTACTGTCGCGTACAGGCGTTGGAGCGACTACTCTGAGGGGACAGAAGAGGTATGGCTGACAGTTGAACCGAAACCTGATTATGATGTAGAACTTTACGATGATATAAAGGACGCCGCTTTACAGGTTTATAAAGTCTACGGGACGGATCAAAGGGATTTTCTGCTGTTCAGCTCGTCAGGAAAGCTGCTGAGCGGAGCATTCCTCCCCGAAGACGGGTACGTACTGATCCTAAACGGGCTTTCAGCGGATCTGTCAAACGGGCTTACTTACTATGAGGTGGAACTGCCGCGGGAACAAAGTGATCTCAAGGCGTACTACTTTGCAGCGACAGCGGAGGACTCTTCGATAACCGTCGGCAAGACAGTTATTGCGATGCAGCGAAAACTAAGTATCAAGACGACGGGTTCGCGGTTCCTTTTCGGAGAGCAGCCCGTCGGACATGACACTCCGATATATACGGAGTTTCCGTTACTGCAGGGAGCAGAGGCAGAATGCGGCTATACTTTTACTATCAGTTGCAGAGAGTACAAAATAAAAGAGTCTTTCGGCATAAATGCTTACTTACATATCCGCAGCGGCTTGCAAGGTAAATACGGGTCTTATCGCATACGGATCGATGACGCCGGAAAGTATCTGGATACACTGCAGTTTATATATCTGCCTGATATTGAATACAACGATTCGGGGCTTTGCCTGTGGCCCGACAAGCACAGCTTGCCTGAAACGGGGTTTTCGTACAGGACAGATAGCGAGGCGACAGTGGAAACGGATGCCGCTGTTACCGGCAAAGGTGACTGGAACGCGATTTCAACACGGGAACCAACCCGTTACATAGCAGGTACAGTCGGCATATGGATCAATGATGCGTACAGATCCTATCCGTGGAGAAAGACAGTCAGGCATGTTGTATGGCGAGTGTTTGAAGACGCGGATGCTCTGGCGGCAGATAATGAGCGGGGCACTATAGTCAGGGAGAACATTGACAATGTGTGGTTTTCTATTGATGCTTCGCCGTCGTTCTTTAGTTTCCCGGCTGCGCTGCGGCTCGTAGATAATAGCGGTAACATCGTGCAGGAACTGGATGTTTCACCGGGGAGAAACGGCGTCAGGAGCGTTACTTTGGGCGCGTTTTCTGATTCCGCGATCAATATTCCGCGTCCGGCAAGTATAGACCTTGTTTACTCCGATCATGTCAGCACAGTCATGAGTTTAGTCGGAGAGGTTTATCTGCCAAACCTCAGGTACAGTTATAAGGAAGAGACGGATAAGGCGATTGTCGCGTGGGATGCTTCAGATAGAAGCGTCGCGCCGGGAACTTACAGGCTTCTGGGCGTCACAAACCCTGACTTCGTCATGGCGTTCGATACCGGAAGCAGTAAACGTATGAAGGACCCTAACCGTCGCGGGTTAACCCTTGGTAGCCCTCTTGACAAGGGGCTGTATGTCGTTGCGGTGGAAGAAGCGGAAGACGACTTTTTCAGCGCAGCCGGGTTCGAGCCGCCCTCCATTAATGAACACTGCCTCCTGAAGGCCAGAGTAAAGGAGCCGCTGCATGATGTACTTCAGGACACTCTGACCGGCTTGTCCGGGAGCTTTGATGAGAGAACGGCAAAACTCATCTGTACCATTGTACATAATTACGGTAATGACGAAAGCATTTGCGATATGCTCACCGTATTTTGCATGGATAAACTGACAGACGAGAACAGAGGTAAACTCCTGTTTTGGTATGACTCATACAACATTTCAGAAAAAACAAGAGAGAAGCTTACCAAAATACTCAAGCTTGTTTTCTTTAAAATAGGGTCCGGAGATGATCCGGATTTTTCGGCGGCTCGCCTTTCGAAGTTTAACACGACGATTCAGCTCTTGTGGTCAATGCGAAATGGAAGCATGCCGGCAGAGCGTATTATGCAAATACGCAGTCGTGCGGAGGAAGACTTCAACGTCTTTATATCGGAATTTGAGAAGCAGCGGGATGAGCAGGTTAAGGCAGTGCAGATCAGCAACAGTTATACGCTGAAAAATGTAAAAGTCCTTGGCCCGGAAAACCACTTTGAAGTATATCGCACGCACCTGGAATCGATGTACAGGAAACTCGACAGTCATATGAAAGGATTACCGGAGAAATTTCGTCACTTTGTGTTATCGCGCAAACTTAAGGGAAGCGACGACTGGAAACGCAGCATCGGCGCGTTATTCTATTACTCCGCTGTATGCGCCTCATTAGCGGCTGCGGATACCGACGCTGCGTTAGTGCACAACTTTCATATGGTGTTTGAGAAACACTATGCAAACCTGTATCATGTAGCGACGCGTGATTTACTGATCGCGGAAACGATTTTACTGGGAGGTTGAGACTGAGATGCCGCTGAATGTCACTAAGGCAAAAGCAAATATATTAAATGATTACCAAAAGTACTTATCATCCTTGCTGACTGTCCGCGATCCGGAGATATCAAGTCTCGCGAGAAGAGCGGTAAAGGACGGTAGTTTTATTAAGTGCCCTCCTCCTGAAAAAACGCCGCCGTTCGTTACGGGCGCAAGCCTGGCAAATCTTTGCGATGAGCATATCGCAAGTATGGAATTCTCAAAGATTGCAAAAGAGATATTTTTCGACCGCCCTTTGTATCTGCATCAGGAAAAGGCATTTCGCAAGATCGTAGAGGAAAAGAAAAATATCATCGTCGCCACAGGAACAGGAAGCGGCAAGACGGAATGTTACTTTCTGCCGATCTTCGACCACTTGATGAAGCAAGCTGAACGTAGCGAACTGAAAGACGGCGTTCAGGCTTTACTATTGTTTCCGATGAACGCGCTTGCAAATGATCAAGTCAAAAAGCTCAGAAGACTTCTTGCGGATTATCCCGAAATAACATTCGGCCGATACACCGGAGAAACTCTGCAGAAAGACTCCGCGGCCAGGGAGGACTTTCAGTGTTTACACAACTGTAAGCCGCTGGATAACGAATTACTGTCCAGGGAACGAATGCAAAGCGCGCCGCCCCACATTTTGCTTACCAACTACGCGATGCTGGAGTATCTGCTGATACGCCCGGCGGACAGCGTATTTTTTGATGGTGAGTTTGCGCGCAACTGGAGTTTCATAGTCGCGGACGAGGCGCACTCATACAAAGGCGCCGCGGGCGTGGAAATAGCGTTATTGCTCCGCCGGCTGAAGGAGAGGATCAATCGTAACGGACACAGAGAAATCCGATGTGTCGCGACAAGCGCGACATTGGGCGACGAAAACGCCAAGCCTGCGCTGGCTCAGTTTTCAACAGCGTTGTTCGGAGAACCATTTGAACCGGATTGCATCATTACAGGAAAAGTCGCGCCTTCGGGAGGAGAGGCGGCAAGCTCTGTAAGACATCATATGTTCATCAAGTCTTTAGAGGGGATGTTCCTGTCTCTATATCCGGATAAACGTGTTTATCTGGATAAAAAAGAACTTGAAAACATAGACGGCCGCGCTGTCGCTGTTTTTGAGTTAGCCGAGTGCCAGAGATGCAAGCAGGAGTATATAGTCGGGAAAATCAGCGCGGACGGATATTTGCGCCAGGTCACTGACGCCGATCAGAAGCTTGAGTATTATCTGATACAGCCAAAAGACCTGTCTCCTGACGTGGATACTGACGAGGACGAGGATGAGATAAAGAGTGACGTAAAAAAACTGGAGAAGTTCATTCTTTGTACTGTTTGCGGAAGAATTACTACAAGTCGGGTTGAATGCTGCGACAGCAATGACGACGGGAAGTACATCCCGGTTTACAAGCTTACGGGCGGCATGAAGAGCGAACGAAACACATGCGTTATGTGCGGGTCAGTCGCGCACGGGGTGCTGAAACGCTTTCTCACTTCAAATCACTCGGCGACTTTTGCGATAGCGAACAGTCTTTACGCGAATCTTCCGGCGCAGGGCACTGTTTCTGATGGTTCTGACGATGATTTTTTCAGCAGTTCAAACATCCATGAGACCGGTGATGAGAGCGGGCGCAAATTGCTGGTGTTTTCTGATAATCGTCAGGAAGCGGCATTCTTCGCCGGATACATGCATAACCAGTATGAACGTGTTATGTGGCGGCGGCTGATAATCAACGTACTGCTAAGAGACGGCGGAGGAGTTCGTATTGATGACCTCATCGACAATATTACCGTTGCCGCAGAAAAAGAAGGGCTGTACAGAACACTCCGGGGCGATAGGCTGAGCAGACAGCAAAAAATCGTCAAGGCCGGTCAGTATGTCATGTACGAGTTCCTGAAGAATGACAAATCAACCGGACTGTCCGGACGCGGTTTTGTAGATTTCTATCCGGAAAGACCCGAGGGCTTTAAAGCTTCGCGATGGGGACTGTCGCCGGAGGAAACGTGGAATATCTTCAGATTTCTGATGGATACGCTAAGAGAAAACGGCGCTTCAACTTATCCTGAGAGCGTCAATCCGCAGGATGAGTTTTTCTCACCGTACAACCGCGAAGTGTATTTTCGGCGCGAAACGCGCGAGAGTGTTTTCGGAAAGCAAATTCTCTCGTTCTTGCCGGCGAAGGGCCGAAAGAACAGGCGATCCGTATTCTTCACCAGACTGCTTGGATCTGATATGTCTTCCTCTGCGTTGGATGACGCGTATGGCATCCTTATGCAAAGCTTTTACAAACAGGGTTATATCAGCGAAGAAAAAATCGCGAAAATCGGAATAGCGCATCAAATAGACTTTAAAAAGTGGTACGCGCGTTTCGTAAATGATGACGACCTTCTTTGGGTATGCAACAAATGCGGAAAGATATTTCATTACAGCGTGGGCGACTTGTGCCCGGAATTCAAGTGCAGCGGGTCACTGAAAAAAGAAAGCGCGGGAAAAATCCGCGCTGACGAATACTACAACTCGCTCTATTTAGGAAGCAAGATCATCCCTATGGCGGCGCAGGAGCATACGGCGCAACTCACCAAAGAAGCGGCGTCCAGATACCAAAGCGCATTCGAGGAAGGCAGGATCAATGTCCTTAGCTGCTCAACTACATTTGAGATGGGCGTAGACATAGGCGAACTGGAAGCGGTATTCCTGCGCAATGTACCGCCGGAAACGTCCAACTACATTCAGCGGGCAGGACGCGCGGGCCGCCGTACTGACTCATCAGCGTTAGCTGTTACTTTCGCGCGCCGCAACAGCCATGACCTGAACTTCTTTAGCAAACCTGACGACATCATTAACGGGCATATCGCGCCGCCATACCTGGAGATCGAAAATGACAAGATCGCCGCCCGTCACGTAAACTCAGTTGTGATGGCATGGTTTTTCAAGAAGTTTCCCGAGTATTTTCTGGGTAACACCTCGTCTATAGTGGGGTACTCCGGCGGGTTGAGCGCGATCGACGCAATGAAAGAAGCCTTGCGCGCCCGCCCGGCTGAGATTCTTGAGGCGCTTCGTGAGATACTTCCCGCGCAGCTTTTTAAGCGTATGAAAATTGCCGGGTGGGATTTCGCCGACCGCTTGATCGGAGACGAGGGCCTGTTGACAAAGGCAATAACTGCGCGAAAAGAAGAGCTTGATGAGCTGGACAGATACAAAGCTGAGAGACTTGAAAAAGGGAAGTACACAGACTCGATCCAACGTGTCATCAATACACGTAAAGATGAACAATCCATATCATTCCTCGCTTCCAACGGGGTGTTGCCCAAATACGGGTTTCCTGTTGATGTAGTGGAACTGCAAATACTCAATAACTCGCCGGAAGCAAAGAGCGTCGAATTATCACGGGACCTGCGGCTTGCCATCGCTGAGTTTGCCCCGCCCGGTCAGGTTGTCGCCAACGGAAAAATCTGGACAAGCCGGTATGTCAAGACTTCGCCAAACAAGGAATGGCCTACCTACCGTTACTACGAATGCCCTTCATGCCGCCATATTCTGTCTGATAACAGAATAACAGTCCTCGGTGAAAACGATGAGAAAGAGACAGTAATATGCCCTCGCTGCGGGGAAGAGATGAAAAGTAATAAATACATTGTACCGCTTTTCGGATTCTCAACCGCCTGGGAGGACAAGCCTGAATCGGTCGGCGACGAAAGGCCCGGACGCGGATACTCGACTCGCGTGCAGTTTCACGGCATTGGCGAACTTGATGAATACCAGAAAGAAAACCGGAAATCACGGGTCGCGCTAAAGGGAGACCGCAGCGTCAAGATTGAGTATTCCCCCGCCGGCGAGCTTTTTGTGCTGAACCGGGGGAGCAACGGAAGCGGATTATGGATATGTAGGTTCTGCGGGAAAATGTGGGGCTTCCCTCCTGAAAAAAAGGACATTAAGCATAAGAATAAACTGGGTCAGGACTGTACCGGTACGTTCTTGCTGCAAACATCGCTCGGGCATAAGTTTACTACTGATATACTGCGCGTGGCTCTGCCCGATTTCTCAAGATTCAGTGTTCACGAAAAGAGCATTCCCGCTTCTGTCCTTTACGCTGTGCTTGATGGAGCATCCGACTCTCTCGGCATTCAACGCAGCGATATTGACGGATGCCTGGACTACAGCAGCGTTTATCCTTCATTAGTCTTGTTTGATGAAGCTGCAGGAGGGGCGGGGCACATGAAGCATTTATACACTCGCATGGAAGAAGTGCTCGCCGCGGCGGCCAGTCACGTCGACGGCCGTTGCGGTTGCTCTGAAGAAACCTCGTGCTATGGCTGTTTGCGTAATTATGGCAATCAGTTCGAGCATGAACACCTGGTTCGCGGTGGCGCGCTGAAGTATTTGAATTGGTTGACGCAGAAATAGATTTTTCCTGCAGCGGGCAGCCGCGTCACTCCGAGCCCTTCTCCAGCAGGCAGCAGCACTCGACATTCGCTGTCCTCGGAAACATATCGACAGCGCAGACTTCCTTAACAACATATCCGCTAAACAAGCGCAGGTCGCGGGCCATGGTTGCAGGGTCGCATGAGATATACACGACCCGGTCCGGCGACAACTGCGCTAATTTTTCGATCACGCCGCGGGACAAACCCCTGCGGGGCGGGTCGACCAGGACACAATCCGGACGCGGGATTTCCGCTTCCCATGCTGCGGCGTCAGCGCAGATAAACTCTATATGCGGGAGGTTGTTTCGCCTCGCGTTTTCCCTCGCGGCGTCTATTGCAGCCGGATTATTCTCCACTCCCAAAGCGTACCCCGCGTCCCGCCCGACGAAGAGCGTCAATGCGCCGACCCCGCAATATAAATCGAGCAAAACACCGCCTTTCGGCATCGAAGCAAACTCGCGCGCTTTTCGGAAAAGCATAAGCGCGGCCGCGTTATTCACCTGAAAGAACCCTTCTACGATAAATGACAAACCGTCTATCTCTTCAATTACCGGGTCGCCCGGACGGTGTTGCCCCGAATGAAGGGTAACGGCGCCTGCCGGCGAGAGTATCTTCAAAGCATCGTTTAGGTCTTTTCTGAGAAGCAGGCACTCATCGATCCGGATGATATCATGACTGTTTGACCGGTAAAATCCCGTTGATTTTCCGTCGGAATGCAGAGTGGCTTTATTCCGGTAATGATCGACTTCACCGGTGTGCAGGATATCAGAAGCGCGTACAGGCAACTTGCCGATACGCGCTAATGCGTCGTTGACCCGCCGCAGTTTTGCGGCAAGCTCTTCCTCATGTGTGATATGGCGGAAATCGCAGCCTCCGCACTCCGGGAACTTTGGGCAATCAGGCTCGACGCGATGAGGAGACGGTGAAATTATGCTCACTATCTCCGCTTCGGCGCTGCCGCGGGACTCGTTTATTATGTATATCTCAAGCACATCGCCGCGCGCTGCGTTGCGGACAAACACGACCTTGCCGTCATTCAGCCGGGCGATGCCCTGACCGCGCGAGCCGTAGCCTGTTATTTCGACCACGTGCGTCGGCGCGGCGTTATTCATAGCGTCACTCAAAAGTCTTCGGGTTGCTGTAGCCGGGTTTTACAAGTACATTGTCCTTGTCCTTGACGAACTCGTTGTATACACCTTCCCATTCCGCGAAAGAGTACTCTTCTACTGAAACAGAGATGTACTTTTCAGGCTTGCCCATGGCTTTGTTTACTATTGCGGCAATTTGCTCAGAAGCGTCCTGTAGCTGCTTTTGACTGGGCCCGCTGATGGTCTTGATAACGACATGCGGCATATTGATCCCCTCCTGTTTGCTGTCTGGAGTTAAGATGGTAGCTAAATAATGGCTATTATCGTCATTCACACAGTAATGAATGAAGTATATCATAAACTCCTGTTTTTTGCATTAAATCAGCATAAGTATATATGACTTAATAGCCTTGAAATCTCTCACAGCTTACCGTATAATGACTTGCAGAAAGCTACGCCAGAGTTTTCTCACTAAGGGGATAGTTATATGCCAAAAGATACAGAGCCTTTTATCGCGCCGGTAACATGGGACAGCGAAAAACCAAAAAAGAATTATAGCATCGGTCCTGATGGCAAAATCACCCTGTTCCACGCTTCGACAGAAGTGATAAGCAAACCGCAATGGGACTATCAGCACCAGCGAGTTATGAGTGCCAACAAAGACTTTGGCGAAGGATTCTACACGTCTCCCGAGAGAGAATACCCGATTAAATTATATTGTGCGAACGACGTTGTTTATCTGAATAAGTACATACTCGACACCGGAGGGCTGAGAATATTAAAGCTGGAAAACGATATCAAGTGGCTGCTTGTGACAGCCTTTCACAGAAGGAACTATAGCGGACTCAAAAAATTCCACGATATTCGAGATAAGTTTAGGGCATGGACGTCAGATTTCGATTTGGTGATAGGGACTATATCCAATGACAACTTTTATTCGACTATGAACGCGTTTATACGAAATCTCCTTACAGATTTCGTTGCATTGTACGTTGTGCAGATCATGGATTACGGAGACCAGTTTGTGCTTAAATCAGACAAAGCGTGCCGACAGATCAGTTTTATCGGCAGTGAACTGATCACGGCTGAAGAGCTTGAAAAACACAGAACTCAAAAAGCGGTCGAGCGTGACAACATGGAGGAACTTGTGGAAGACATAAGGGTGCGTTTGCATCCGTCAGATAACGGCAAATTATTTGCTCAGATCGTTGAAGAGGTTAGAGAAAATGGCGAAGCGTGGTTTTGATAAGGAGCTGAGCGCATTCGAGCTTGCTGTTTGCGATGCGCAGGGCGATCTTTTTGAGGAAAGCCAATACGATTTTGAATGCGACGCGTTTGATTTTATCACAAAGTTTATGAACAGCGAAATAGCGGAAAGCCTTGACAAGGACCTCTCCTTGTGCCACACGTGGGGCGTCAAGCAGACAGGTGAAACGCTGCTGTCAATGGTAGACGTCGACAGGCACTCCGGCGAAAAATACATAAGCCGCGACTGCTTGCGCTGGGTCGGCTACATGTACAGGTATTGGGTCTGGTGGCTTGGCGCTTCCAGTAAAACGCTGATTAAGGAAGTTCCTGTTGATCTGGCCTGCTCGATGTATAACGCCTATCATACTTTAGATATCGAAGCCGCGATCATTATGTTTATTCGGGCAGCGCCGGGTGGGGACGCGAATGACAGGTACGTTTCGCGCGTAAGTGAAGCCTGAAAGCGCTGGAAAATATAAAGTGCCGGGTCCCATTATGAGACTCAGCACTTTGTGTTTAGGGAGCGATTTAGCCTACTCAGCGTTCAAAGCTTCTATGAAGTTCATCAGCATGGTCGCTACTTCCGCTCTTGTCGCGTTGCCTTTCGGGTCAAAGACATTTCCGGGCTTACCGCTGATAACCCCTGCTATATAGAACCGCTCAATCGCTTCTTTTGAGTAGTCGGCAATATCCGCGTCGTCATTGAAGCCT
>Ga0082212_10011116_pt1 | contig 11433 bp, 4 predicted proteins | sample TergutNt197P3_FD_71548 | JGI IMG/M metagenome (GOLD analysis project Ga0082212, IMG submission 71548) | Neocapritermes taracua P3 segment gut microbial communities from Petit-Saut dam, French Guiana - Nt197 P3 | ecosystem: Host-associated > Arthropoda: Insects > Digestive system > Gut ... | reverse complement strand
CGGAATATCGACATTCCCGGTATTTATTAATTTAATAATCACATCTCCGTCCGCATTCATACTGACCGTCTCATACATCAAACGGGGAACCTCTTTCGTATAATCAATATAAAGTTCGTCGTTTAAATAACACTTGATATTATTGTCGGCGACAATAACTTTTATTTCATAAACCTCATTATGATTAAGCCTTAAATTCTTTATTGTCCCCGGTATCTGCCCGCTCTTTTGATTAGCGCTGACGATTTGCAGACAGGAAACAGTATTACCCCAGCCGCTGCTTCCGCTAAGGCCGCTTCGAGCGTATTAGCCCTGGCGGCATATTCGCCAAGAAAGACCTTGGCGTTCATATCCCGGTCATAAGAGTCATAGCGGGTGGTATTGGTAAAAAACCATTCCGGTGTTTCATAATAATGCTCATCAACTAAAGTCGTCCACTGATCAGGATTGTTTTTGACGTAATCCCAGCCCATCCGGTCGCCGGAAACCGCCCCATTCGCCACAATCAACTCGATCCCGGCAAACAATTCCGGCCTTTCCAGGGCCGCCTCATCAAAGGCCTCCACAAAAGCCCGGTAATGGGCAAAATATTCACTTTGCCACTGCTCATTGCCAATACCGATATATTTAAGATGGAAAGGCTCTTCATGCTCCATATCCGCCCGGACCTTCCCCCAATAGGTATCAGTACCCCCGCGGGCAAACTCAACCAAATCAAGCGCATCCTGCACCGCCTGCTTAAATTCATCACTGTTCATGCTATGTACGATATAATTCCGGCTCTGAATCTGGCAAGTCATCCCCGCATTCAAGACCGGGATCGGCTCACTGCCAAGCAGTTCGCATAATTCAAAAAACTCATAAAAGCCGAATCCATGCGTCGTATAATAGGGGTCATTCATATTTCCGTTCCAAATCGACCGCCCCTGCGGCCGGACGGCGATATCCCCGACTTTCACTTCCCCGCCATCATCAAAAAAATGCCCGTTTCCAATCGAGTCCTTCCAATTATACATCGTCTCAAGGCTAGAGCCTTCAACCACACATCCCCCCGGAAAGCGGATGAAGCCGGGGTTCAAAGCCTCCAGATATTCCCCGATATCTTTACGGATGACGGTATTCCGATAGGTATCTTTCGGCATCAGCGAAACCATATCTAGGTATAAAGTACCTTCTGCTATTTCAATATATAAGCGCAAATTCTGGGTTACGGTTTCCGTTGGCGTAAGTATACAGCTAAATTTTTGCCACTCGCCGGTAATTCCGGTCAAATATTGCTCGGCAAATACATCACCGCTGCCGTTACGAAGCTGAATCCGTATGTCAGATACAGGGGCAAAATGAGCTTCTTCATCAGCGAACGCGGATTTTAAATAAGCAGAAAAATAATAATCTTTATTTTCTTCAACCGCCAGGCCCTTTAGAAAACCCCGGTTTCCGATCCCGCCCCAGCCATCACCGGCCGCTTCGCTACGAACGATAATCCGGGCAAAATGGCTGTTATGCCGGTTAAGGGCCGAAGCATTGTTAGCCGGTAAAGCATCCGGATTAAGCGGCTCACCGTCATTGAAAATCGTAAACTCAACCGCCTCCGCATCCGAAACATTCCAGCCATGATAGTTTTCTTTTTCCGCGGCCGGCCCGAATTCAAACGAACGGTTCTTAACCAGCTCCGCATACATCCCCCCATCGAGGGCATGGTTGATATCTTCAAGGAAAATACCGTAGAGCCTTTCGCTGATTTCATTCGCCGCATCGTTATATAAAACCGGATCGGCATCAATCAAAAGCCTGACGATTCCATCGCTTTCCGGCATCCCGCCGCTATCTTTTATATCATTACTGCCACAGCCGCCCATAAAGCAAAATATGAGGCATGAAAATATGATTACGCCGCGCATAAATACCTCCCGATTCATTTATCAATATCAAATATCATACCATAAATTATTTCAAAAGCCTATTGGGGATTTAAAAAAGTGCCGCCCGGCGGCGGCACTTCTAAGAGAATTGGTTCGCAATTATCCCTAAAGGATTTACGTTACTCGCGCAATTTCCTATTAGATAAAATAAGGATTTACGTTGGTAGGAGCAATTTCCTATTATAATAAAAAAAGGTCAATTTTACGAATTTTAAAATAATCTAAAAAAGTTTATGTTTTTCTAAAATAATTGTAGATTTTAATATATAGCTATGTTATAATGGAATAGGCATTATATCGACCCTTTTTAGTCGCTTAGTTGGATTTTAATAAACGTTATACGATGGAAGCATCTTTTGAAAAATATAAAATAATTTAGGGAGTTTTACAGAAAGCGGAGTCAGAAGGCCTGACTATACAGGACGGATTCCGAAACCTATCGTTATTTTTTTAAGGAGGATGTGTAATGCGAAAAAAATGGAAGCAAATCAGTAAAAGGACCTTGAATTTATTACTGGCATTGCTGCTGCTTTTGACCAGTGTGACCCAGGGAGGGGCCATGCTCGTTCAGGCGGCGGAACCGGTTGGCATTGATTTAAGCTTATATGCTGAACCGCCAGATGTTGATCCGGATGAAGAAGACTTAGATGAGACGGAAGATTTAGACGAAGCAGATGATTTAGACGAAGCAGATGATTTAGATGATGAAGGTGATGAGATTGATGATGGCATCGGTGTCGAGCCTTTATTTGCCTTTAATGCATTCGGGGCGAGCGCTTTTGCAGCGGCACCGGGAGAACTGACTCAGCCGTATTCGGTGCATAAATGGTCGTTTGAAGACAACCTGACCAGCAGCAGCGGCATAACCGCGACCACCACCGGGTCAAGCATATCAGCCCCCGGCGGTGCCATGACATACGCCGCCGGCAGGGCCGGTAACGGCCAGGCCGCCGTCTTTGACGGAAGCACCGGCCTTTATTTAGGCGATGACCTGATCACATCATCGACCTATACGATTTCGATGTGGGTTTACAACGACACCCCTGTGGGTTTTGGGTCATTGTTCTACGGTAGGAACAGCGCCGATGACTGGGTCAGCATCATGTCCAACGCCTATTGGGATGCCGGAATCCATGTGTTCTGGTCAACCCCTGACCCGCGTGGGCAAATTCAGACTAGCACCAAATTCACCGCGAATAGCTGGTATCATCTCACCTACGTGGTCGACGGATCCGGCCTTGTGCCGCAGGTGAAGGCTTATTACAATGGCAGCCCCAATACCGGTTATGCCGTACAGCCCCAGATCAATACGTTTGAAGAAGGCGGAAGCTTCTGGCTCGGCATCAACCCCTACCCGGATCCTCTCTTCGTTGGCATGATTGATGAGCTGGTTATTTATGACAACGCTCTTCTTACCGATGCAGGGGTCTTGGAACTCCATGGCACCGGCACCGTCAGCCCGGAGAACATTCTCTCACCTGCGCCGGGTGCGGTAGTTCGCCCTGAGCCCAGAAACGAATCATATTACTGGGACTTCGACGGCAATGTATCCTATACAGCAAGTGACTCATCCGCTACCGAAGCGGCCATTGCCGTGGCTAACAATACATTGGCGGCCAATTCGGCGGTCATCCAATATACCGAAGACAGGCACGGAGATCCGAACGGTGCTGTCCTTCTGGATAATACCTACGGCCTTGAGCTGGGTACCGGGCTGATTGAATTCACCGCCAGCTATACCATCGCTTATTGGGTCAAGCCGGACAGCAGCATGGTGAACACAAGCAATTCCATTCCGATGTTCTTTGGCCAGACTGCCAATAATTCCTGGATTGTTACCCATGCCCGCAGCAATACGCCGGGCGGGAACAATGCCCTTGGCTTTTGGGCCGGTGAATCTTGGGCCGACCGCTTTACCGCGACGCCTTTGGACAGCACCTGGCAGCATGTTGCGTTTGTTGTTAACGCAAGCGGCAACGTGACGGTGTACCGGAATGGGGTGCTGGATCCCGTTGTGAGCACATATGGCTCGGTCAGCCCGATGTTTGCCAATACCAGTGCCGGAAAATTTTACCTCGGTGTTAACCATGATACAAATCACGCCCTCTTTCGGGGTGCGTTTGATGACCTCTATATTTATAACAAGGCCCTTACCGCAGGTGAGGTTGCTGCCTTATACGACCCGGCTTTCGGCGTCCTTCCCAGTGAGCCGGCCGAAACGCCGGGAGCGCTGCCGGCGAAAGACGCAAACGGCGCATACTACTGGAGTTTTGATGATGACTTCGGCAATGCCGCCAGCATCGCGGTCGCGAATACCGGAAACCTGACGAGTGTCGATACTGCCCAAAAGGGTATTATGAGCATTAGCACAAGCGTGAAAAAGGAGGGCGGCGGTTCCGCTTATTTCCGTGGCGACAGTGGCCTTTATCTGGGCGACAACCTGATTACCTCCAACAAATATTCGGTCTCTTTCTGGGTCAATCCCCAACAACTGACCGGCTGGACCTCAGCTTTCTTCGGCGGCCGCAAAGACCCGCGGGAAGATTGGATCAGCATCGCCCCGATGCTTTTCCCGGACACCCCGGCCGGCGCGTGGTCGAAACAAAATACGAACGCGAACATCCGCGAAGTCGGCGGCTCGGTTAATCTGCCCCTCAATTCATGGAGCCATATGGCTTTGGTGGTGGACGGAACGAGAGCTACCCTCTATGTTGATGGCATCCGCGTCGGTACGATTGGCAATCAACTGGATATATTTTCCGTTTTCACCGGCGGCGTTAATTCCCAGTTTTTCCTGGGCCTTAACTTCTGGGATACCGCTTTCAGAGGTTATATTGATGAGCTTTACGTTTATGATGGCAAGGCCCTTTCGCTTGCGGAAATAAGAGATCATGCCGGCGTTAATATTCCGGTAAGAACAGATTACATCACGCCGGGAGCCAATAAAAATTACAATGACCCGGCCGCCCCTAATTTCCGGAATGTTAGTGTCCACGATCCTTCGATCGTCAAAGTCGGCCCGAATGACTGGTATGTCGTCGGCACCCATCTGGCCGGCGCGAAGTCTCCGGACCTGATTAACTGGACCAGCGTTCCGGCCAATAACTGGCGCCCTCTTAATGATCCGGCCGGAATGTATCCGCTCGGCGTGACCAGGACAACGATCGATGACCAGCACGCTGATCGCACCGGATATAACACGACCCCTCCCATCCTTGCTGACGTGGGCAATTTCTGGGCCAACGACATCATCAAAATTGACGATAAATATTATATGTATTACAGTATCAGCGCCGGTTTTGACGGCAACTCATTCAACGCGACAAGGAGCGGCATCGGCGTGTGTGTTGCCGATGATATTGCCGGTCCCTACTATACGATTGACATGTTTGTCAAATCGGGCGACCGGGTCGCTCCGGGTACCGTTGCCGGCCCCGGCAATGGACACTCAATGCTTAATGGCGTGGCATGGACCGTCCAGCGATACACCAACGCCATCGACCCTACCCCTTTTCTGGACAAAGACGGCAAGTTCTGGCTGGTTTACGGCTCCTGGAGTGCGGGAATCTTCCTCTTTGAGATGGATAAAGAAACCGGCTTGCCGATTCCTTACGCCGAATCTGCGCTAAACAGCGAAAACGATGGTTACGGGCGGCGGCTCATATCCAATCGGGAGATAACCGACGGCGGAACAGAAGGCGCATATGTTGTCCACGACCCGAACGATCCGGACGGTTGGTATTATCTTTTCGCTACCTACGGCGGCCTCGGTGCCAACGATGGTTATAATATGCGGATATACCGCTCCAAAAATGTCGCCGGGCCTTATTACGACACATTTACCCACGATATCGCCGCCCATACCGGAAAAACCGTTGCCAACTTAGGTGTCAAGTTAATGGGTGGCTACCAATTCCTTGGTGCCGATATCGAAGACGCCACCGGCACAGGTTATCTCTCCCCCGGGCATAACAGCGCTTTCTTTGATGCTGAAACCGGCAAATGGCTCCTTGTTTACCATACCCGCTTTGTTGGGCGCGGGGAAGTCCATGAAATGCGCGTAACGGAAATGTTTGTCAATGAGGACGGCTGGCTGGTTGCCGCCCCGCTGCGTTACGACGGCAGCACAGTGCGGAAGTTTTCCCGCGAGGAATTGATCGGCAGCTACAAGGTCCTTGACCATGGCCGCGACAATAATAAGACGGCCAATAACTCGCAGGCATATGATTTCATGGAAGACGGAACGGTTGATGGTCCGAAGACGGGAACCTGGGAAGTGAGCGGCGACAATACCGCAACGATCGTCTTGGACGGCGTTACTTACAAGGGCTTCTTCCTGCGCCAGTATGATGGGGATCAGGGTACATGGATCAATACTTTCACCACTTTATCCGATACCTCCGACAGCACGCCGATTGCCAACCGGGGCATCGCTCTGTGGGGCGTGGGCGTGACCGGGGCCCCGGCATCATTGGCTGTACCTCCCGCCGAACTGACGCCGTCATCGCCACCAGCCGGCGGCGGCACCGGCAGCGGCCAGACATCAACCCCGGCAGATTCACCGCCGCCAGCCAACTACGGCAATGCACCGGGAGCTGCTGACCTGTGGACGAAAGTTGATAATGACTTGCATAAAGACTTGGATATCATCGCCTCAGGAAATGCGGCATCGGCAATTATATCATCGATTGCTTCCGGAAATACGGCTGGAAATACTGCCGTAAATGTGTCAGGCAGCGGCTTTGACCTGGTCGTAAATACCGGAAAAGACATTATTGTCCCGGCGAAGATTTTTGACACCCTGCAGGGAACCACCGGCTCGGTCATGCTCCAGACAGGTGTAGGCGTAACCTTTAGCATCAGCGGCGGAAATATACCCGATGATTTCGACAAAGCTACGGTTGACCTGTCCGTCCGGGCGGGCGGCAAGGTAAATGCCCCGGCTCAGAAAATCGCGGAGATTTCAGCCGGAACGATTATAAGCGTGCAAGTTCCGATGGTGAGCCGTGATGACTTCGGCATGGTGGTCGGCCAGCACTATAATGTCGGGGCCGAAAATGCCGGAAACTTCGCCAACCTTTACCGCTTTAATGAAGAAACCGGCGAGTTTGAATATCTCGGAAGCTGTGAAATCAACGAAAAAGGTCAAGCGATGTTCGGAGTCATCAGCGGTGCGGATTATGTATTGACCGTATCAGTCAATAAACCGAACCGTCCCATTGTTTTCCAGGCTTTAGTCACCGGCGGCGGCAATTATTACACGGTGGTCCGCGGTGATACCCTATCAAGAATTGCCCTGCGAAACAGAATACCCCTGTCCCGGCTACTATCACTCAACCCGGAAATCACGAATCCCGGCCGCATTCAGGTAGGACAAAGAATTAGATTAAGATAGCAGATTTGTTTCGCCAATAATCACATTTAAGCCATTTTTGAAGCTGAAAAAAAAGCCAAAAAATGGCTTTTTTGTTCTAGCGAATAATAAATAATAAATAAATTTCTATTGACAATCTATTTATTCTATAGTAAAGTACAAATATACATAAAACTAAAATATTTAAGCAATACCTAAACAATATACCCAATTACAAAACCAACTGATTCTATGTAGGAGCAAAAATATGAGAAAAAGACTGCATAAATCAATCGCCCTGCTCTTAATCGCCGTAATTCTCACGACAGTTTTTCCGCCTGTCATTAAGCCTCTTGATTCTCATGCCGCAAGTTCCTCGACATACGTCATAAATGATGAATTTATCAGTGAAATGATCTCCAACAATTATACGAAAGTCAGCGCGAAATATACCGCCCCTCCCTACCGTGGCGGTGATATTTATTTTTCAGCGGTTTCACAAATAGAAGATCCCGGAGCGGCGGCGATTACCGCCGAGACGTTTAATTATGAAAAAGCCGGCCAGGCCGTGGCGATGAATTTAAGTGATACGGTTATCCTTTCAATTGACGTACCGGAGACAGCCACATACTTGCTTAGCTTTGACTATTATTCCACCGACATCAATATTCTGCCGATCGGAATGACGATGAAAATAAATGGCGAATTTCCTTTTTACGAATGCCGTAATCTAAAATTCGAAACGACATGGGTAGCAAGGCCCGAGCGGGCTTTTGACCGCTTCGGCGATGAGGTCGTTACCGTTCCCGATAAGTTGTACCAATGGGAGACTAAAGCGCTGATGGACGGAAGTTACCGAAACGCGAAGGCCTTATCCCTTGAACTTGCGGCCGGCAGGAACATCATTGAACTAAGCGTTACGGAAGGCGGTTTTCTTTTCGGCGGTTTGACCCTTTCATGCCCCGATGCCAACATCGTACCCGAATATGCCGGCAGTGCTTATGCCGTCGGCGATGTGCTGATTGAAATCGAAGGGGAAGACTTTACATACCGGAACGATTCGGCGATTCACTCGGTTGCCGAGTATGATACCAGCCTTTCCCCATTTGAGGTTAAGCATTCGGCCCTCAATACGATTGATTCGGATTCTTATAAAAAAGCCGGCCAGCGTATAACCTATGAGTTTCACATTGACCAACCCGGTCATTACTATATCTCAATGAATTATCGCCAGTCAGATAAAACAGACTTCCCGGTTTTCGTTGATGTCGCTATTGACGGTGAAATTCCTAATTCCGCTTTTGAATCATATGGTTTACGTTTTTCCAGCCGTTACCGGGCAATCACCTTAACCGATGCCGCCGGTGAGAACCTGAGCATTTACCTTGATGCCGGCCCTCATAAGATCTCCTTTACGATCAGCAATGAAAATATCCGCCATTTATTTGAGGGGCTGGATGAGGTCATTGCCGGTGTAAATGATCTTTCCTTAGAAATAACCAAAGTGGTCGGCAAGCAAATGGACAAATACCGTGACCTGCGGTTAAGCCGTTATATTCCGGGCGTTGAAGACCGTTTATTTGCTTATGCCGACCGGCTTTTGGAAATGCATGACAGTGTGCTAAAGTATTCCGGCAGCAAAAAAAATGTTTCCATCTTTTCTCCGGCGATGATTGCCAGAAAGCAAATTATTTCATTAGCCGAAAATCCGGATGAAATTCCTTATCGCGTGAATGAACTGTCGATCAGCATCAGTTCCGCTTCCCATCATCTGGCGAACACGGTTAATAACCTGTTGGACAACAATCTTGCCATTGACCGGATTTGGATCCATCAGGCGGATGCGAATCTTCCCAAGCGGCCGAATATTTTCAAATCGTTAATGATGAACCTTAACCGTTTTTTCACTTCCTTTACTAAAAATGCGTATTCGACCAGCAATACCAATCCGGAACATCTGCAAGTCTGGGTTAACCGTTCGACGCAGTTTGTCCAGATTATGCAAAAGATGATTGACGAATCCTTTACGCCGGCAACCGGAATCAAAGTAGATATCAGCATCATGCCGGATCAGCGAAAACTGGTCTTATCCAGTACCGCCGGCCGGTCGCCGGATGTGGCTTGCGGGATTAATTATACGATTCCTTATGAATTGGCGATTCGCGGGGCTTTGGTTGATATGATGCAGTTTGACACATTCCGTGCGGCGACGGCCCCTTATAATGATGGGTTCTTCCTGACCGCTTGTATTAATGACAGCATTTATGCGATGCCGGAAACAATGAATTTCTGGGTGCTTTTCTATCGGACCGATATCATGGAAAAATTGGGAATCAAGATTCCCGATACGATGCAGGATGTCATTGATATTCTGCCGGAATTACAGATGCGCGGCCTTAATTTTTATCAGTCCGCTTCGGGGATGCGGGTACTTCGTAATTTTCACGGTACCACCCCGCTGATTCACCAGCATGGCGGCTCTTTATACAAAGCCACCGCCCAGGAGGGGACGAATCTGGGCAGCCCGGAGTCGATTGAGGGCTTTGCCTATCTGACTGAGCTTTATACGATTTATAATATTCCGATTGATGTCGATAATTTTTATCAGCGTCTGCGGAATGGCGACATCCCGCTGGGGGTTGCTGATTATATGACCTATAACCTGATGACCAATGCCGCCCCGGAGCTTCGGGATTCGTGGTCGATTGGCTTAGTCCCCGGCGTTTTGCGGGAAGACGGCACGATTGACCGGACCAGTTGTGCGAATGCGGAAAGCAGTGTTATTTTTAAGTCAACGCCGGAGCGGGAACTTATGGCGTGGCAGTTCGTTGAGTGGTGGTCGTCAACCGATGTCCAGGCTGAATACGGCCAGACCCTGCAAATCATTTATGGGGAAGATTATATGTGGTCAACCGCCAATATTGACGCTTTCATGCGTTTGCCGTGGAAGACCGAGGATAAATTAGTAATTGCCGAGCAAATGACTCATGTGATTGATATTGCCAGAGTCCCCGGTACCTATTTGCTGGAGCGGGAGATGAGCAATGCCTTTAATGACATCGTTGCGAATGGCAAAACCGCGCAGGCGCGGATTGATAAGGCGATTAAATCCATTGACCGGGAGATTATGCGGAAGTTAGAAGAGTTTGGGTATATCGACAGTGAAGGTAATACCCTCCGCGAATACCGGATTCCGACCGTTGAAATTATTCGGGAATTACTGGGTAGGGATTAGATATGAAAAGAAGCGTAAAAAACAAAATCGCCAAACGCGAAAATAATAAGAATGGATATTTATTCATTACGCCATATGCGCTGGCATTTACGGTATTTATTTTAATTCCGGTGGGCCTGGCGATTATTTTGTCGTTTACGAATTTTAACGCGATTCAATTTCCTTCCTGGTCCGGTTTCCTGAATTACATCACGATCGCGACCAAAGACGAAGTATTTATGCAGAATGTCCTGCCGAACACGGTTATTTACTCGCTCATTGTTGGGATTGGCGGTTATCTTTTATCGTTTATCCTGGCCTGGGCTTTGTGTAACCTGACGAAATGGGTGCGGGCCATTTGCGCGTTGATTCTTTATGCCCCCAGCCTGATGGCCGGGGTGGCGATAACTGTGGTCTGGCGCGTGATTTTCTCCGGTGACCAGACCGGTTTGCTGAATGCCTATTTGATCGAAATCGGGGTAATAACCGATCCGATTATCTGGCTGGTGCATCAAGGATACCTGCTTCCGATTGTCATTATTATCGGTTTATGGTCGAGCATGGGGATTGGCTTCCTTTCATTAATCGCCGGGATCATGAATACCGATGAAACCCTTTATGAGGCCGGGGCGATCGACGGGGTCAAAAACCGTTTTCAGGAGATGATTTATATTACGATTCCCTCGATGAAACCGCAGATGCTGTTTGCCGCGGTCATGTCGATTGTGAATGCGTTCCAGGCGGGTGCCAACTATGTTTTCCTGGTGGGGAACCCTTCGCCGAACTATGTTTCGCAGTTGATGGTTAACCATATCGAGGATTATGGCTTCCTCCGTTATGAAATGGGGTACGCGGCGGCGATTTCGGTAGTGTTATTGTTAATGGTACAGCTTTTCTCCAAGGCAGCTAATTCGCTGTTCGGAGAAAAGGATGATGTATGAAGA
>Ga0082212_10011115_pt1 | contig 11434 bp, 10 predicted proteins | sample TergutNt197P3_FD_71548 | JGI IMG/M metagenome (GOLD analysis project Ga0082212, IMG submission 71548) | Neocapritermes taracua P3 segment gut microbial communities from Petit-Saut dam, French Guiana - Nt197 P3 | ecosystem: Host-associated > Arthropoda: Insects > Digestive system > Gut ... | reverse complement strand
AGAGCCCCGCGAGGATGGAAACCAGCGTGGTCTTGCCAACGCCCCCTTTACCTGTTACCGCTATCTTCACCCTGGACCACTTCTTTCTTCACCCTGGACTACGTCTTTCTTCACCTTGCACCACTTCTTTCTTCACCCTGAACCACTTCTTTCTGAGCCACCACGTACTAAATCCCGAGCGCGTTGCGCTTCGCTTCAATGCCTTCAATAATGGAGCGCACAAGCTCGTGCGGATCCTTGTTTATCACATAGCCCGCCCCGCATATTTCGCGGGTGCCCTGCGTGATCAGCTCCATCATCTGTGTGCTTCCCTTGACCTGCGGCTCGATGCCCAGGTATACGTCAATGCCTGTCGCGACGACATAGTTCGCGATCGCGACAGCCTTTTCGCTCATCCACTCGGGCGCGCACCCCATGATTGGCAGCTGCGTCGTATCGACGCCCCAGTCCTTTGCAATGCCCGTGACGAGCAGCATCATGCGGCTGATATCAACGCACGCGCCCATATGCAGTACTGGCGGAATGCCGACGAGGGTGCACACGCGCCTCAGCCCCGCGCCGCAAAGTTCCTTCGCGTCCATGCGCATCAGCCCCGCCTTCGCCGCCGCCTGCGACGCGCAGCCCGAGCCCACAATAAGTATATCGTTGGCTAAAAGCTCTTTCATTATCTCAATATGGCTGTAATCAACACGTACCTTCGGGTTGTTGCAGCCGACCATGGCGACCGCGCCGCGTATGACCCCGCTTTTGATCGCGTCGATCGCTGGCTTGTAGCTGCCGCGCGGGTCATCGTCTATATGGCTGTTTGTCACCCCGTCAAGCTCGGCTATGATCTGGCTGGTCGGGTAGCCAACGACAGCCTCCTGGGTGTTTGCCGGGATGAATACCTTGTCACGTTTTCTGTTTGGATAATTGTCGACAGCCTCCTTTACGAGCCCTTTCGCCCTTTCGTACGCCTGTTCCGCGCCCTCGGCGGTGAACTCGACATAGGTGGAACCTGGTATCCGGCAAATGGGCGACGTGGTGATGAACTTCGTATGGAAACAGTCCTTGAGCCTCCCAAGCGCCGGGAAGATGCACTGCACGTCAACGCACATCATCTCGACAGCACCCGTCAGAAGGGCGTTTTCCTGCTGCAGGAAATTTCCCGCCATCTTCACGCCGTGCCGCATAGCCACCTCATTGGCGGTGCAGCAAAGGCCCACGATATTTATACCCTGCGCGCCCTTGCCGCGCGCGTAGTCGGCCATCTCCTTTGTCTCTGCCGCGAGCACGATCATCTCCGAGAAGCACGGGTCGTGCCCGTGCACGATGATATTGACCTGGTCCTCTTCGAGCACACCCAGGTTCCCTTCTGTCGTATGAACGCCCGGGACCCCGAAGAGTATGTCCGTGAAATCCGTGCCTATCATCGAGCCGCCCCATCCGTCGGCCATCCCGACCCTGAGGCTCTGCCGCACAAGCGCCTCGGCGTCGGCCGTATTGCCCATATTCGTCATATGAAGAGATGTCGCGATCTCCCGGTCAATGGCCCTTGGCGCAATATCCTCGGCGGCCCAGACCTTCTGCCGCTCCTCCGTGGCCCGCCCGATAAGCCTCAATGTCCCGAAAGGCTTGCCAAACTCCATGAGCCCCACCTCGGCGACCTCGTGCGCAATATCATAGATATCGCGCCCTTCCGTTTCGACGCCCCACTCCTCTGCGATCCTTAAAAGCTTCGCCTCGTCCTTGACCATATACGGCCCTTCCGCGCGCGCCTTGTGCAAAGTGTGCGCTATCTCGCGCGCATGGTCGGAGTGCGCTGAGCTGCCCGCCGCCGCGCTCCGAAGATAGTTGCGCCCCGCGATAGCGTGCGCGTCCGCGCCGCAAATCCCGAATTCCGCCTTCGGCGTCACGCGGCACGGGCCCATCGAGCAGATACGGCAGCAAATGCCCTCCTCCCCGAACTTGCACTGCGGATGCTGCGCCGCCTTGCGGCCCTCGTAGGTCTCGACGCAAAGCTCGCAGGCAATATCCCGCAGCTTTTGCGTGTCAGCCTCCATCTCTTCTATAGTCGTAAACGGTTTCATCTCTTTCATAGCGTTATACCTTTCCACCATGGGGCTTGTCTATTTTCCGCATCGCTGCGTTGCTCCTCGCGACCCTCGCTTCCGTACCGAGCCCTCATTACCCATTACTTTTTTCTATACAGTCTCTCTTATACAATTCTGCGGCTATTCATAGCCCTCATTACCCATTACTATTTTCTATACAGCCTCTCTTACACAATTCTGAGGCTATTCATAGCCCTCATTACCCATTACTTTTTTCTATACAGCCTCTCTTACACAATTCTGAGGCTTTCCTTTATAAGGCGATGCGTCTCAATATCCCGAAAAACGCGACCCGCGCCGGGCTGTCATCCGGCAGCCCGACAGTCGCCCGCCCCGCCGCGTCGTACTCATACACATTGTCATCCGTCGGCACAACGCCAGCGAGGTCAAACCCGTGCTTCCCTATCTCCTCGCTGACGCCCGCGTTCAGTTCGCCGCCCGGCGCCCTGTTGACAACCAGCTTCACAGAAGGTATCCGCATCTTCAGCTCGCCGATCAGTTCCTGTATCCTGGCCGCCGCCTGCACACCCCGCCGCGAGCAGTCCGACACTATGATGACCAAATCGATGCCCGGCAGCACGCCGCGCGAGATATGCTCCATCCCCGCCTCGTTGTCAACGACAATGTACCTGTAGTTCCCCGAATACTTCTGGACCTGCTTCTTGAGCAGCCCGTTTACAAAACAGTAGCACCCTTCGCCCTGGGTCCGACCCATCACAAGCAGGTCGTAGTCGTCCTCCTCGGTGATGGCGTCGGCAAACCCGATGGACAGGTAGTCCTGCTTCGTCATCGTAGGCGGCACTGGCGAATCCTTGTCGTATTCCGCATTGCGCACATTCTCGCGCAGCTCGCCCAGCGTCCTGCCGATTTTTACGCCAAGCACCTCGTTGAGATTGGCGTTCGCGTCCGCGTCTACAGCAAGGACAGGCGTCTTCCCCTCCCTCGCAAGCCAATCGATAAGAAGCCCCGCGAGTGTTGTCTTCCCTGTACCGCCTTTACCGGCTAAAGCGATCGTGTACGGCATAGTCTTACCTGACCCGGTCAGCCCCCCTTATTTCTTCTGCGGCCCGATGAACCCCTTGCGGAACGCCGTAAGGTAATTCATGCAGTACTCGTCGTTACCGAGCAGCGCGTCAGTCGCGTACAGCGTCGCGCGCATATCGGCCGAGGTCGGATCCATTATGGCGCTGTCCATGCCTGCGCTCATCGCGAGCGCGAGAAACTGCGTATTGATCGCTTTTCTGTACGGCATGCCAAATGAGATATTCGACAGCCCGCTCGTTATGTGGACCTCGGGGTACTTGCCCTTGATCTTCCTGACCGCCTCGTTGAACGAGAGCAGGCTCGTGCTCGTCGTCGCAAGCGTCGTCACGAGCGGGTCGATGAATATGTTGCCGATCGGTATGTCATTCGCCAAAGCCTGGCCTATCAGGTCCTCGGCGATCTGGAACTTGACCTCCGGGTCCGTCGGGATGCCGTTTTTGTCGCAGGTCAGCGCTACCACCTTCCAGTCCGTACCCTTGATTGCAGGCAGTATCGCCTCGCACTTGCCGACCTCGCCCGAAACCGAATTGACCAGGCCCGGCTTCTTCGCCAGCTTCATCATTTCAAGCAGGACCCCGGTATCGCTGCTGTCGATGCAAAGCGGCGTATCGACCGTGTCCTGCACCAGGCCTATGAGCCAGCGCATGGTCTCAAGCTCAATATCCGGCGCAGTGCCCGCGCAGACATCAAGATAGTCCGCCCCGAACTCGCTCTGGCTCTGCGCGATCCCGCGTATATACGTCTCGTCCCTGGCCTCGATGGCCTCCATTGTCCTTGGAATAAACCCGTTGATTTTTTCGCCGATAATAATCATGTCATTCTCCTTGTCAAATCCTGTTCTGATTGTTCTGGCTTCACGCCTCTCTACATCATGTATTATACGAACCCGCGTTTATGCGCGCAATCCGACCAAATGGCCAATTTCCAGGCAGTCTCTTAATGCAAAATGTAGGAGTGCTTTCTGTACATATGATGTTACAATACTTTTATCCATAAAGCAAGCCATGTTGCATATTATTGGCATTAATGTAATATTATGGTTGACATGACTTTGTTTTTGCAGTAATATGGCAAGCATGGGGTTGCCGTCTGCGGGTACTTCCGGGACAGAACGGAGGTAGCGCATGGTAAACCTGATAATAACGCTTGACGTTATCGCTCTCGTTGCACTTGTGCTGCTTCTCAGTAAGAAAAAGAAGTGGCACCGCGAGGTGAACGCGGTGCATTTCCTGAACTTGACTAAAAATCTTGTTCCGTGAAGTGCCCGCCGAAGCTTACGGCAGCCCCTCACGAAGATAATGTTAACACTTGCCGCACACCGCGTCAACGCATTGCCAGGCAGACCGGCGATCGGCAGACGGAACCACACACATTGTCAGGCAGACCGGCAGACGGAACCGAATTCTGCCCGACAGAGAGAATCGCAATGCCCGATAGTAAAAAACACCAGGAGGCCCACTATGCACGAAGGACACGCAAAAGAACACAACAGCCCCGAACCCAAGCTGATACTCGGCTATATGCTTGAGCACAACAGACAGCACGCCGCCGACCTTGACGCCCTTGCGGGCAAGCTCGACGCCGCCGGCTGCAAAGACGCAGCCGCCCTCGTCCGTGAAGCCACATCAGCTTATGAACAGGGAAACGACAAACTGGAAAAAGCCTTGCAAGGGCTATAGAAGCCAAAGGCAAAGGGGGACAAAGGGGACGGTTCTTTTTTTGTCTTGCAGCCAAAAAGTGTTAATATTAAAGCAGATTCCAGCTTCACTCGTTACATATCAGGAGGGAATATTAAATGTGCCTGTCAACAGTATACAGCGGCGACACGCCAACACCCGAAAACATGCTCGCCGAGTATGTCGTAAGCGTTGAAACCGAAGGCGATCTGATCCGCCTGCTCGACATAACGGGCGAAGAACTGGCCCTGCGCGGCTCGCTGCGCCTCGTCGACCTTGTCGCCAACCACATCTTTATCAATATGAATGAATAGGGTCACCGCCCTTCCCGCTCAAGCAGCTTATAGGAGAGCAGCAGATACCACTGGTCGTTCTCGCTGCATACGTCGAACCCCATGATCTCCCGGATACGGTCAAGCCGGTACAAAAATGTGCTGCGGTGGATATACAGCTCTTTGGCCGCCGCCACGGACTTCCGGTTGTTCTTCAGGTAGACATAGAGCGTCCGGAAAAGATCCTGGTTGTGCCTTTCGTCATAGTCGAGCAGCTTGAGCAGCCCCGGCTCGCAGATCATTCGCGCCGGCAGTTTCTCGGTACAGCATTCAAGGATATACTGCTCTTTAACGTCCGAGAACCGGTGCAGCCATTGGTAAGGCTTTGCACGCGGGCCGAGTTTCAGCGCCTCACCCGCCTGCATATAATACTGCCGCAATTCAAATCCCGAAAATGTATTGCTCATGCCTGCCTTCATGTTGTTGTCCTGCAAAAAACTCTTGACGGACCCCTCGACGCTCGCCTCGTCATAGTTCGACAAGGAGAGGTTGAAGAACGCCGCGATACTGTTTTCGTATTCGAAGATGCAGGCCTCCGTGAAAACCGTCCCGAGCCTGTCGCTCATAAACCGCATAGTACGATTGCGATAATCAGCAAGTTCAGCGTGTATCTTCGCGCACAGATAGTTATGCCCCGGCAGCCATTTGAACTCACCCAGCCGCTGCTCGATAAAACCGGCGTCCCTGTATTCGCCGGACAGGATGCTCTTGATCACAAAAGGCAGGGCTTTTAGTTCTTTTGACTCATTGACGACAAACCCGATCGCGAGCTGTACATACCCCGAGATATACTCAAGCAGCGCCGCAGTGCTCGGATGGAATTCCCCGCCCATCTCAAGCGCCAGCAGCCGGTATTGGAAACGCCCCTGCTGAAAGATATTGTGGTAGAGCGCATGCCGCCCCGTGATCTTGAGCGGCACAGCCGACGACTGCCCGGACTTCTCGTCGAAAGTCGGCTTGTCGGCCATCATCATATACGGGACGCTGTTGCTGTCGAGTATCGGCTCCAGCGAAGGGTTGCCCGCGTATTCCGTAGACACCGCCACGACGAAAAAATTGCTGTCCTGGAGTATAAGGGGGTTTTCAAGCGCCTTCGTCCCGATGTCGATCAGGGCCTGCACATTCGACCCCTCATTGAGCACTTCCTTCAGCTCCCCGCTCCACAGGTCGTAGAGTTCAAAAACACGCTGCACAGCGTTGTGCAAAACAGGCAGAGACGCCCCCTCGTCAGCTATGAACACTGTCTCAAAGCAGCGGAAGAGCCCTACGTCGTAGTCCCCTGCAATCACGCAAGCCGACCTGCACTTCCGTCCGATCTTTATAGCCGCCCCCGCAGACCCCGCATCCTCCATCAGGTAGACGAAGCCGTCCTCCGGCACGTCGCCCGCGCCCGCGATCAGCACACGGGACAGCGCCAGCGCCCCGTCCACATTCCCAAAGACAGTCACGCCGATCCCCTGGTCTTTCAGGCCGCGCCTGAGCATATCCGAGCTTATGTTCATTCAAACACCCTCATCGCCATTCACCCTGGTCCCTTCAGTGCTTTCTTCAGCCGCGACACGGCTATATCGCCGACCACCGCCATATCCTCCGCCGAAAAAGCGTACTTGAAATTGTCGCTGAACAGCATCTGCGCGGCCGCCGGGAACTCTTCGTCTGCCGCCCATACGAGAATACTGATAAAAAAACCGTTCAGGAATTCAAACCTGTACGCCGCGTCCGCCCCGCCCGCCTGCTCATAAAAAAGCCCTGGCGTCGCTCCGGCAGCCAGGCCCAACCGGGATGGATCCCCCCCGAACTCGCGCGCGATCCGTCCCAGGACGCGACCGCGGAACTGCGTCTGGTAGACCGGCCCCCACGGCATCTCCTCATACGATAGCATCGCCCCCGACGCCGGCGCATACTTCCCTTCAAGCAGGTAGCGGATCACAAGTATCTCTTCATAGGGCTCAAGCCCCGGCGCGCAGAAGACCGGGTGGTTTACATAATACTTTGTACCGACAAGCGTAATTGGGAACCGTCCCGCCTCCTCGTCGTAGTACAGCCCGGTCCTGGCCGAGATCTCCTGCGCGTCGCTCCTGGCGTATATCGCTGTGTAATGCGCCATCGGCGCCTCTGTTATCTGCTTCCTGACCAAACCTTCCTCTGTGCCACTATGCCAAAACCCATTGCTTCCCCGGCGTGATGCCTGCTGCCGCCGCTTATGCCCCCCTGAACAAAGAACCGTCCGTGTGCGGCAAAAAACACGCCGCGATGAACTCGTCCATATAGCCCGGGACAGCCGAAAGCTCAAGGTATGTCATCGTACCGGCGATTTCCTCGATACGCTCCTGGGCCTTATCCGAAACCAGCATCGCATACGCCCCCGACAGCGACGTATTGCCTATATAATGGTAGCGTTCCTCAGGCAGATCCGGCAGAAGGCCGATACCTACCGCGTGCGCTATATCTATGCCGCTTCCGATGCCGCCCGCCAGATACACATCCTCTATTACCGAGGTATCCATATCGATCGACTTCAGCATCGTCATTACCGCGGAAAACACCGAGCCTTTCGCGCGTATGAAATTGTCGATATCCGCGTCGTTGATATATATCTCGCTGCCTGTAGCCGACTCCCCTGCGGCCGCGACCGTGTACCTGGTGAAGCCCCAGGAATCTGTGACGATCCGTTTGCCGTTTCTAATGAATTTTCCTTTTGCGTTGATGACGCCCGCTTTGAACAGACCCCCAACAAGGTCAACAAGGCCGCTGCCGCAAATGCCCGCCGGCTGCTGCCCTTCTTCCCCGATCACACTATAATCCGGCGCCATCGTCGCTGTGTCGATCGTAACAGCCGTTATAGCCCCGTCGGTCGCCCGCATGCCGCAACTGATCTCGCCCCCTTCAAATGCGGGCCCTGCCGAACAGGCGCACGTCATGAGGAAGTCCCTGTTGCCAAACACGATCTCCCCGTTCGTCCCGAAGTCGATGAAGAGCGAAAAGCTTTCGTTCCTTGCAATCCCGGCAGCGAAGACCCCCGCCGTGATATCGCCGCCGACATAGGATCCGACAGAAGGCGCAAGCAATACCTCCGCCTCCGGGTGGATGCCGATGTCCGCCTCATAGCCACGGATGCGCGGCTGGCTGAAAAAAGCCGGCACATAGGGCTCAAGCCGGATATTGTTGCCGTAGACGCCCAGGAAAAGGTGCGTCATGGTAGTGTTGCCTGTGACCGCCGCCCGTATGATCTGGTGCGGTGAGATTCCGGCATTCTCGCAAAGTTTCAAAAGCAACGGGCGTATACATTCGCGGGTCACAGCATCGCGGAGCTTTGAAACCCCTTTTACACGTGCGCTCTCAACAAGGCGCCCGATGACGTCCGCGCCGAAGCGGATCTGGGAATTGCCCGCGTTTCCTGTCGCCAGGAAATCCTTTGTCTTCAGGTCGACAAGCGCCGCCGATACCGTCGTCGTACCGATATCTATAGCCACACCTACCTGTATGGGTGCGCCAAAGCTGACATCAAAAATCCTGAAGACTGCTTCCTTTTGCCGCGTCTCCTTGCGTATCAATACTCCGATATGATAATCGCTTTCGCGCAGCACCTGCGGGAGTTTGCGCATCGCCTGAAGGGAAATCGCAATATGCTCCCGCCCAATGTCCAGCTTTTCAGAGACGGAAGCTACCAAACGCTCCTTGTCAGCCGTTGCGTCGTCCAGCGACGGCGGGCTTACATCGAGCTCCAAATCAATGAATGTCGCATCCGTCCTGTACTTCTCGCCCGTAAGCGCCCTTTTCATGACGGCAAACGATTCCTGGGCGCGCGCGGACGAAAAATCGGCGACGCGGATACGGTTCTGGTACGCAAGCGCCGACTGCGGCACGAACACCGTGACATCGCCCTTCAGCGCGCTCCTGCATGCCAGCCTGTATCCCTGCAAAAAATCCTTCCTGGAGATGTGCTCGTCCCGCTCGCTTATCACCGAGCCGTTCTCGATGCGGACGCGGCATTTGCCGCAGGTCCCGTTCCCCGTACAGGGCGCGTCAATCGGGACATTGATACGCTTCGCCACCTCAAGGACGGTCTCGCCCGCTGCGGCTTCTTCGCTTATTACACGCCCGTCCTCAAGCTCAAATTTTACTGTAAGCCTGTCCGGCATCACCCCTCCTTTGCCGTCCGCTCAGCGCAAGCTGCCGATATACCATAAGATGCGGGAAGCCGCGTGCGCCAGCCGGAATTCAGACTCAATGAGCGCAAACCTCACCCATCCTTCACCGCCTTCGCCGAAACTGGAACCCGGCACGCACATGACGCCAGCTTCCTCCAGCAGCCCCTTGCAGAACGCCACATCGTCCGCGCAGTGCCCGGGCAAGGGGAACCAGGTAAACATCGTCGCAGGCGTCACTGGAACATCCCATTTGCCTTTGCGAAGCGCGCCGCACAGCACGTCGCGCCTGCCGCGATAGGCCTTTCGGTTGTTCTCAAGAAAGTCCTGCGGCCCCGTGAGTGCGCTGATCGCCGCCGCGTGGTCGATCGACGACAACCCGTAGTCGATGTTTGAACGGAGCCTTTTGAACGCCCCGATGATCTCCTTGTTGCCGAGCGCAAACGAGATGCGCAGGCCTGTCAGGCAGTATGATTTTGAAAGCGAATTGAACTCTATCCCCACGTCACTCGCCCCCGGCACTGCCAGGAAGGACCCGCCCGGCGGGCCGTCATGCACGATTTCCGAATACGCGTTGTCGTGGATCACGACTATGTCGTAGCGCTTCGCAAAGGATACGAGCCGCTCGTAGAAATCCCCGTCAGCGACCGCCCCGAGCGGGTTTGACGGGTATGAGGCTATGATCGCCCTCGCGCGGCGCGCCACGTCCGCGGGAATCGAATCAAAGTCGATAAGAAACCCGTTCTCCGGGCGAAGCGGCGTCTTGTATACAACCGCGCCGGCCATTAGCGGCCCGAAAGAAAACACCGGGTATCCGGGTGTGCCGACTATGACGACGTCGCCGGGATCGCAGAGCACGTGGAAGATATGCGCGAAGCCTTCCTGCGATCCATAGAGGGTCAATTGCTCGTCCGGGCCTGCCCGCACCCCGTAGCGGCTTGCGTACCAGTGGCTGACCGCCTCCGTCAGTTCTGAAGGGACCACGAGTGTATATTGATAGCTCCCGGGAAACTCGGCCGCCTTCATGACCGCCTTGATGATATGGAGGGCAGGCGGTATGTCCGGCGTGCCGGCGGACAGGTTTATAATGTCCTCGCCCGCGGCGGCGAGCTCAGCCCTCTTGGCCTCAAGCTCCTGCAGGATATTGCCCGTAAGTGAAGATGTCAATTGTGAAATATACATAATGATTGATTATATCATTATATTTTTAAATCTACATCACCACTATAGTCTTGCTCTGTACTTTTGAAACATACAAAAACTGCGCGCCCGCAAAGGCCACTGCGAATATCCCGGCGATAGTATAACGCGAGATACTGTCTCCGGCGTCCGAGACGAGGCCGCTCATAAGCGCTATGAAGGACGGCGACACAAAATTGCCCAGGCTCGGCGCCACGCTTGCAACCAGCGAGAAAACCACGGCGCTGGTAGCGGGCGGGATCCTGGCCGCGACAGAGAACAAAGCCTGCGGCATGGTCATGCTGATGCTCGTGCCGCCAAAGAATGCCGCTATGAACACGACTACGATAGAATTAGTGGTGCAGAGGGCAAAAAATGTGACGGCAAGCATCAAAAACGCAATGCCGAAGAGGTATTCCCCTATACGCATTGAAAACCTGCTGAAAACGATCCCCATGACGACCCCGCCGCACATGAAGACAGCCCCTACCTCACCGGCAAGCGACGCGTGCCCCAGATCCATTTCATTCAGGAACAGGGCAATATTTGACGGGAACGAATTGTAGATCAGCATGAAAAAGACAACGCTCATGAAATAGTAGATGACGCAACGGGGTATCTTCTGCTTCTCTGATTTTTCGATGGGATGCCTGTTTTCCGCAGGCAGGCTCGCCAGGCAGACCACAAGCACAGGTATGGCCGCAAGGAACGCCAGGTAGCTGAAATTCCACGTGATCGCGGCCAATAGTCCGCCGGCAAACGTAAGGATCACGCCGCCCCCGTTTATGAACGAAGTCTGCATCCCCGCCAGTTTATTTCGCTCAAGCCCTTCGAAATAGTCTGCTGTAAGGCTGACGACGAGCGGCAGAAACAGCCCCATACCCACGCCGATCACAATCGACCAGGTATAAAAAAGCCCCAGCGTGCCGTGGAAAAGGAACCCGCAGGCGCCGCCGACGCTC
>Ga0082212_10011113_pt1 | contig 11434 bp, 7 predicted proteins | sample TergutNt197P3_FD_71548 | JGI IMG/M metagenome (GOLD analysis project Ga0082212, IMG submission 71548) | Neocapritermes taracua P3 segment gut microbial communities from Petit-Saut dam, French Guiana - Nt197 P3 | ecosystem: Host-associated > Arthropoda: Insects > Digestive system > Gut ... | reverse complement strand
CTTTATTTCAAACCGCCTTTTCGTGCCGGAAAAGGTCTCCAGCGCGGCCTTTATTTGCCGAGTATCTATCGCAAGGGAATCCGATAACGCAATCGCGGCAAGGGCATTCAAAATATTGTGTTCACCCCTGGCAGCCAAGGCATATCTGCGGGGGGCTTCCGGCATTGCCGCTGCCATGATATCGGCGCCGGCCTTATTCCGGACCGTAAAGGCCGGCCGGGCTTCATGGTCGTAAACGATATCGGCCGCGCTGTAATCATAGGCGGGATTCAGGCCATACGTGATAATGCGGCAGCGCAGATCATGGGTAACCTCTTCAATCCCCTCAATATCGCCATTGATGACCAGCAAGCCATCATCCGGCAGCAGGGCGGCAAAATCATGGAACGATTTACGGATTTGCTGGATATCGGCGAAAAAATCCAGATGGTCTGCTTCTATATTTAATATCAGGCCGATCTTGGGAAAAAAACTTAAAAAGCTATTTGTGTATTCGCAGGCTTCGGTAACAAAGTAGCCGGATTTGCCGATTCGCAAATTGCTGTTAATCGTCGTCTGGATTCCGCCGATGCTTAACGTAGGGTCGAGGCCAGCGGCCAAAAGAATTTCGGAAACCATTCCCGTGGTGGTCGTTTTTCCGTGGGTTCCGGCGACCGCGATTGGCATCTCATAGTTTTTCATGATTTGCCCAAGAAGGTCGGCGCGGGTAATTGACGTTAATTTTTTTCCCCGCATGGCAATAAACTCAGGGTTATCCTCTTTAATTGCGGCGGTATAAACGACAAGGTCTATTTTCGGGAAGCCGGGGCGTTCGCTTAAATTTTCCGCCCGCTGGCCATAAAAAATGACCGCCCCTTTTTCAGCGAGCGCGGCAGTCAGCTCCGTTTCCTTAATGTCGGAACCGGAAACAGCAAACCCTTCATTTAATAATATTTCCGCAAGTCCGCTCATGCTGATTCCGCCGATGCCCATAAAATAAATATGGATCGGGTTTTTAAAGTCAATTTTATACATACGCAACCTTTCTGAAAACTATTATAACCATAAATTGGCAAATAAACCAGAGCTATTTAGAATGGCAAGGCAACAAGATATTGACAAATTAGGGTGTTATTATACTAAATATGGTGAATCTTGCAATAATTGATAGTAATCGAAAAATATCTTGTCAAATTAAGCAATAAAAACATGAAAATCGTGTAAATTTTTAGTAAAAATCATTTATTTTTTCTTTGAATTGTGTTATACTATTTTTATCCATTTTAATTTGACTGTCATTGTGCATTATATGTTATAGTATGCCATATCCATAAATAAGTTTACATAGGGTATTGCGGCAAGAAATGAAATTGACAATGAATCAGGCGGACAGGAGCAGGTATGATTAAAAAAGAGATGATTGCCATGTTGTTAGCCGGCGGGCAAGGCAGCCGGCTGGGGGTGCTGACCTCAAAAATGGCGAAGCCGGCGGTAGCGTTTGGCGGGAAGTACCGGATTATTGATTTTCCGTTAAGCAATTGCACCAACTCGGGTGTTGACACGGTTGGCGTTTTGACGCAATATCAGCCCCTGCGCTTAAATACCCATATCGGAATTGGCATCCCCTGGGATCTTGACCGCAATATCGGCGGGGTAACCGTTTTGCCGCCCTATGAAAAAAGCTCCGAAAGCGAGTGGTATACCGGTACCGCGAATGCGATTTACCAGAATATTGAATACATGGATAATTATAACCCGGATTATATCCTGATTTTATCGGGCGACCATATCTATAAAATGGATTATGAGGTAATGCTTGAATGCCATAAGGAAAAAAATGCCGATGTGACGATTGCCGTAATGCCGGTGCCAATCAAAGAAGCGAAGCGTTTCGGGATTATGATTACCGATAATGAAAGGCGGATTATCGATTTCGAAGAAAAGCCGGAAAACCCGCGCAGCAATTTGGCTTCGATGGGCATTTATATCTTTAGCTGGCCGATCTTGAAGGAAGCCCTGATTAATAATGCCGCTGAGCCGAACCTGGATTTTGGCAAGCATATTATCAATTATTGCCACGAAAAAGGCGTGCCGCTATATGCTTATGAGTTTAACGGCTACTGGAAGGATGTCGGAACGCTGGAATCTTACTGGCAGGCTAATATGGAGCTGATTGACATCGTGCCGGAATTTAATTTATATGAAGAGTACTGGAAAATTTTTACGAAAACAGATGTTCTTCCGCCGCAGTACATCAGCGACAGCACATGGGTGGAAAAGTGCATTATTGGCGAAGGCTCGCGAATTTATGGCAAGGTTTATAATTCAGTCATCGGCTGCGGCGTAACCATTGGCAAGGATTGCGTTGTCCGGGATTCGATTATCATGAATCACGTTGATATCGGTGCGGGCGGCGAAGTGTATAAGGCGATTATTGCCGAAAATGTCGCTATTGGCGGCAATGTCAGGCTTGGAATTGGTGAAGAGGCCGAGAATGAAACCGACCCGCATATCTATGCGAATGGAATCGTTACCATTGGCGAAAATAGCATCGTGCCTCCCGATGTGACGGTTGGCAAAAACACCGTCATTTTTGGGATAACGGATCATTCGGACTATCCGGATTATTATCTTCCGAGCGGAAAATCTTTGATTAAGGCAGGTGACGATTTATGAAAGCAATAGGGATTATTCTGGCGGGCGGCAATAATAACCGGATGCGGGAGCTTTCTCAGAAACGGGCGGTCTGTGCGATGCCGATTGCCGGAAGCTACCGGAGCATTGACTTTGCTTTGTCGAATATGTCGAATTCGCATATTAAAAAGGTGGCGGTATTTACCCAGTATAACGCCCGCAGCTTAAATGAGCATTTAAGCACTTCGAAGTGGTGGGATTTCGGGCGCAAGCAGGGGGGATTGTTCGTCTTTACCCCGGCAATGACCAGCGAACATCAGTTCTGGTATCGCGGAACGGCGGATGCCATCGCCCAGAACTTGTCGTTCCTGAAGGAAAGCCATGAGCCATATGTCATCATATCGTCAGGCGATGGCATCTATAAGCTTGATTTTAATAAGGTGCTTTTGTATCACACGGCGAAAAAGGCCGACATAACGGTCGTCTGTAAAGATTTGGAATCGGATTATGATGCCGACCGATATGGCATACTAAAAATGAACGAGGAAAGCCGGATTGAAGAATTTGATGAAAAGCCGGAGATTGCGCGGACGAATACGGTATCCTGCGGCATCTATGTCGTGCGCCGCCGCCAGTTCATCGAAATGATTGAGAAAAGCGCCGAGGAAGACCGTTTTGATTTCGTGAAAGACATTCTGATCCGGTACCGGGGCTCGAAACGTATTTTTGGCTACAAGCTAAAAGAATACTGGAGGAATATCGCCACGGTTGAGGATTATTTTAACACGAACATGGATTTTTTGAAGCCGGAAGTCAGTGATTACTTCTTCCGCGAATATCCGGATATTTATTCGAAGGTGGATGATTTGCCGCCGGCTAAATATAATTATGGCGCCAGAATTAAAAACAGCCTGATTTCCAGCGGCTGCATCATTAATGGAACGGTTGAGGATTCGGTCATTTTTAAGAAGTCGTTTATTGGCAATGACTGCTATATTAAAAATTCGATTATTTTGAATGATGTATACATCGGCGATCATTCGCATATTGAAAACTGCATCGTTGAAAGCCGCGATACGATCCGGACGAATTCTTACCACAAAGGTGAAAACGGAATCAAGGTGGTAATCGAAAAGAATGACAGATATGTCATCTAAATATATATGAAACTATAAATCATTTTTCATCAATGAAAGTCACTTTATGTGTGCTTTCAAGTATTGCAAGGAGGTTATTGCATGCAAATTACAGATGTGCGCGTGCGTAAAATCACGAAGGAAGGCAAGATGAGGGCAATTGTATCGATAACCATCGATGATGTGTTTGTGATACACGACATAAAAGTGATTGAAGGCGAAAAAGGAATGTTTATCGCAATGCCCAGCAAACAGTCGGCAGACGGTGAGTACAGGGACATTGCCCATCCGATTAATTCGGAGACACGCGAAAAAATCCAGCGGATTATTCTGGAAAGCTATGAGAAGGCTTTGCTGCTGCCGGATAATGCCGGCTAAAGCATCTTAGCTTGTGTAAAGGGTAGGGAGCAGCTTAGGTTGCTCCCTTTTGGTGGACAAAAAAACGGGAAGAGGCCGGCGCGTATTTCAGCGGGCAAAAATCGGTTGATGAGGTGGCCGGCATCATCGAGAACAGGGTGATGCTTTACGTGAAAGAGGTGGGCTGATTTTGTCTTGTTATTATTTGGCATGGCGGTTCGGGCGTGAAAAGCTTGACAAACAGAGGGTGTCGTTTTATGATAGCTGATAGGGACTTATGAGGGGTCACAAGCTGACACGGCTCTGTACATAGAAAGGCATGGTTTTGAAATGAAAATTGCAAGAACATCGATTTGGCTGTTTATTTTGGGCGTGATTGTCCTGTTGTTTGCAACCAGCAGCATTTATACGCTTGATACGCAGCACGCGGCGGTGGTGACGACCTTTGGCAAGCCTTCGGTCATTTCCAATCCGGGCATCAAGTTTAAGATTCCTTTGATCCAGCGGGTACAAAAGGTTGATACCACAACGAAGGAAATCACAATTGGTTTTAATGCGGCGACCGGGCAAAGCGTGAATGAAGAGTCGGTCATGATTACCTCAGACTATAACTTCATTAATGTTGACTTTGTCATTATTTATCAGGCTTCGGATCCGCTTAAATTCGCTTTTGCCGCTGAAAACCCGGTCACGGTGATGAAAAACATCGCCCAGAACTGTATCCGCTCGGTTATTGCTTCTTATCCGATTGACGCCGTTCTGACCGTTGGCAAGGGTGAAATCCAGGCAAATATCAAGGATATGCTGTTTGAAAAAATAACCAGCCATGATATTGGCATTTTAATCCGTGATGTCACGATCCAGGATGCGGAACCGCCGACTGAGGCAATCAGGATTGCTTTTAAGGGGGTTGAGGATGCCCGCCAGAACATGGATGAGTTCATTAACAAAGCGAATGAGTATGTGAATGCCATTATTCCGGAAGCGCGGGCGAATGTTGACCGGACGATCCGGGAAGCCGAGTCATCCAAGGCGCAGCGTATCGCGGAAGCGAATGTGGAAGTAGCGAAGTTTAATGCCATGTTTGAGGAATACAAAAAATTCCCGGAAATGACCAGGAAGCGGATGTTCTATGAAGCGATGGAGACGATTTTGCCGCATATGAAGGTCGTAATCATGAATGAGGATGGCGTCACCGAGACAATCCTGCCCCTTGATTCATTTGTGAATGACTTTGGCAATGGCGGCGATGATAATACGGTAAACGAATAAAGCGGTATTGGAAAGGCATGGTTTATATATATGGAAGAAAGATTTGTTAAAAATAAAGATGTGACGAATACCGAAAGCGGGAAACCCAAGAAATTCCGCCTGATTTTTTCCGACTGGCTGCTGATTGTCATGGCGCTGGCGCTGGTTCTCTTTTTGTCATCGGCAGTCGTAACGAAGCCGGATGAGTATAGCATTGTGCTCCAGTTCCGCGAAATTGTCCGCGTCATCGAAGAGCCGGGGCTTAATTTTAAGATTCCGTTCATCCAGGTGGTGGAGAAGCGGGAACAAAAAATCCTTTATTATGATCTGTCCCGTTCCGATGTCATTACTTCCGATAAGAAGACGATGATTGTTGACAGTTATGTGTTATGGCGGATTACCGATCCGATCCGTTATTACCAGACGCTGAGCGGGCTGAAGGTGCAAGCGGAAGGCCGTATTGATACGGTTGTCTATAACGCGATAAAAAATACGATCTCCAGCATGACCCAGGAGGAAGTCATCGTATCCCGCGACGGAAAGGTGAATGTCACCCAGCTTGACCTTCTGGACCTTGATATCGAGCTGCTGACATTTGAGGATGAGGATTTCGTTCCGAGCGGCCATATTGAAATCAAGTCACTGACACAGGAAATCGCTTCGAACCTGATTGAGGATATCGGCGATTACGGAATCAAGATCATCACCGTTGAAGTGAAAGCCTTGGATCTTCCGGATTCGAACAAGGACGCGGTATATAACCGGATGATATCGGAGCGTGAAAAAGTCACGACGATGTACAAATCCGAGGGTGAATCGGAAGCCCAGATGATCCGCAACCAAGCGGACAAAGAAGTAAGCGTCATGCTTTCCGAAGCAAGGTCGGAAGCGGCGAAGATTATTGCGGACGGTGAAGCCGAGTATATGCAGATTCTGTCAACCGCTTACAATAATACGGAGAAAAGCGAGTTTTATGAGTTCGTCCGCGCCCTGGAAGCGGCGAAGCTGGCCTACCGGAATAACCGGGGCAATATCCTGATGCTGGATAAAGATTCACCGCTGGCAAAGATATTTTATGATTTTTCTGTAAATAACAGCTTGACAGGGGAATAAATCTATGCTAAGTTAAGTAAGCCGAAGACAGCAAGCCAGCATAAAGAGTTATTCTAAGTCAGCAAAAGACGCTGACAAAATTAGCGCAAGCGCTAATTCGAAAAACTAGACCCACTTGTTCCTGCCGCTTGCGGTAGGATGGGCGCTCTTTATGCAAGAAGAATGACACGAGTGTCATTCTTCCGAAGGTTAAAGACTGCGTGAAGACGAGCCGCTTGCCGAGGAAGTTACGATTTGATTTGTAAACTGCCTGTTTTGAACTGTCTTCGTTTAACGGAGGCAGTTTTTTCGGTATCAGGGCGGAGTTCTGCCCGATTAAATAAATGAAGGAGGAAAAAAAGTGGCAAAAGTTGATGAAAAGCAACCCATCGTTGCGGAAATCGCGGCGCATATAAAAGATGCCCAAGCGGTGGTACTAGTTGATTACCGCGGCCTTACCGTGGCACAGGACACGAATGTGCGCAAACAGCTTCGTGAAGCAGGGATTACTTACAAGGTTTATAAAAACACAATGATGAACTTTGCGTTCAAAGGAACGGCTTTTGAAAGCCTGGTGCCTTTCCTTGAAGGGCCAAGCGCAATCGCCATCTCCAATGATGATGCAACCGCTCCCGCCAGATTGCTGGTGAAGCTGGCAAAAGATGCGCCGAATCTGGAGTTAAAGGCCGGCGTTATCGAAGGAACCGTCTTTGACGCGGCCGGTGTTTTGGAAATCGCCAAAATCCCTTCCCGCGATGAACTCGTATCGAAGCTGCTTGGCAGTTTGCAGAGCCCGATTACCAATTTCGCCCGCGTTTTGAACCAAATCGCCGAAAAAGGCGGGGCCGGAAATTGCGAAGCGGCTCCGGCGGCAGAAACAGCCCCGGAAGCAGAAGCAGTTCCGGAAGCAGCAGAAGAAGCCCCGGCAGCAGAAGCGACAGCACCGGAAGAAGCCCCAGTCGCAGAAGCAGCGGAAGAAGCCCCGGAAGCAGAAGCAGCCCCGGAAGCAGCGGAAGCAGAAGCAGTGGAAGAAGCCCCGGCAGAATAATGTGTACCTGAACTGTAACAACACCCGAACTTTTAGTTTAAATGGAGGATATGATAATGGCAAAGTTGACCGCCCAAGAATTAATTGATGCAATCAAAGAATTAACCGTACTTGAACTGAATGATTTAGTAAAAGCCTGTGAAGAAGAATTTGGCGTCTCCGCCGCTGCCGGCGTTGTTGTCGCCGCTGCCGCTGATGCCGGACCGGTCGAGGAAGAAAAGACGGAATTTGATGTTGAGCTTACCGAAGTTGGCCCTAATAAGGTGAAAGTCATCAAGGTAATCCGTGAGGTGACCGACCTTGATTTAAGAAGTGCGAAGGAGCTGGTTGACAACGCTCCGAAAATCGTTAAGGAAGCAATCTCAAAAGGTGAAGCCGAAGATGTTAAGGCCAGGCTGGAAGCCGAAGGCGCGAAGGCGACCCTTAAATAATTGCCAGAAAAGCACGCTTACAAAAGCTTGGGTAATTTGCCCGGGCTTTTGTGATTTACAGCGGGCAGAAAAAAACGCAAAAAAGAAAATCGCAAAAAAGTAAAATTCAGAATCAGAAAATTTCAGAAAGTTTTTAAACTTTCTTGTTGACAGCAATCTGGGACTTGTAGTAATATGGATATTGCGCCATTTGCGTTTTGATATGCTCTTTGTGTGCAAAAATTCGCAAAATTCAACAAAAATCATAAGAACGGAGTGAACTCTAAATGGTCAAAAACCGAATACGTCCTATTGCCGCCGGTAAAAATTCGCGGATGAGTTATTCACGACAAAAAGAAGTATTGGAAATGCCTAACCTTATTGAAGTTCAGAAGGATTCCTACAACTGGTTTCTAAGCGACGGACTTAGGGAAGTCTTTGATGACATTTCACCGATTGCTGACTACAGCGGCCATTTGAGTCTTGAGTTCGTTGATTTTGAATTGTGCCGGAAGGATGTCAAATATTCAATTGATAAGTGCAAAGAAAGGGACGCGACTTACGCGGCCCCGCTGAAAGTAAAAGTCCGCCTTAATAATAAGGAAAAGGACGAAATCAAAGAATACGATATCTTTATGGGTGACCTGCCTTTAATGACCGAAACCGGTACCTTCGTTATTAATGGCGCCGAGCGGGTTATCGTCAGCCAGTTGGTTCGCTCGCCCGGAATTTATTATTCAGTCAGCTACGATAAAATAGGCAAGGAGCTTTTTTCATCGACCGTGATCCCCAACCGGGGGGCATGGCTGGAGTATGAAACCGATTCGAATGATATTTTTTATGTGCGGGTTGACCGGACCAGAAAGGTTCCGATTACGGTTTTGCTGCGGGCGATTGGCCTTGGCACCAATGACGAAATCCGGGAGCTGTTTGGCGATGAGCCGAAAATCGAAGCCAGTTTTGTCAAAGATATCGCCGAAAATTATCAGGAAGGCCTCTTGGAATTATATAAGAAAATTCGTCCCGGTGAGCCGTTAAGCGTTGAAAGCGCCGAAAGCTTAATCCATTCGATGTTTTTTGACCCCCGCCGTTATGACTTAGCCCGGGTTGGCCGTTATAAATTTAATAAAAAACTTGCTTTCCGGAACCGGATCCGCAAGATGACTTTAGCCGAGGACGTGGTGGACATGAGTACCGGTGAGATTTTGGCAACCGCCGGGACTACGATTACGGCGGAGCTTGCCGATGAGATTCAGAATGCGGCGATTCCCGGCGTGCTGATCCAGACCGAAGAAAAAAATGTCCGCATCCTGTCAAATATGATGGTTGACCTCGCGCATTACGTGGATTGCGATCCGCGCGATTTTGGCATTCATGAATGGGTTTACTGGCCGGTTTTAGCACAGCTTTTGGAAGAGTTCGGCGCGGATCCCGATGCGCTGGCGGAAGCCATCCGCCGGAATGTGCCTGAGCTGGTACCGAAGCATATCACCAAAGAAGATATTATTGCTTCGATTAACTATAATATTCATTTAGAGTATGGCATTGGCAATGCGGATGATATTGACCATCTTGGCAACCGCCGGATCCGTGCGGTTGGCGAGCTTTTGCAGAACCAGTACCGGATTGGCCTTTCGCGGCTGGAAAGGGTGGTCAGGGAACGGATGACGACCCATGATGCCGATGAGATCACTCCCCAGGCTTTGATTAACATCAAGCCGGTCCAGGCGGCGGTGAAGGAATTTTTTGGCTCATCCCAGTTATCCCAGTTCATGGACCAAAATAATCCGCTGGGCGAGCTGACCCATAAACGGCGTTTGTCTGCCCTTGGCCCCGGCGGCCTTTCCCGTGACCGGGCCGGTTTCGAGGTCCGCGACGTCCACTATTCGCATTATGGCCGGATGTGCCCGATTGAAACGCCGGAAGGCCCCAATATCGGTTTGATTAACTCGCTTGCTTCCTATGCCCGGATTAACGAATACGGTTTCGTTGAAGCGCCTTACCGTAAAATCGACAAATCCGATTCGGAGAATCCCGTTGTCACGGATGAAGTCGAGTACATGACTGCGGATGAAGAAGATAATTATCATGTTGCGCAGGCGAATGAATTGCTTGACGAGCAGGGACATTTCGTCAGAAACAATGTCGCCGGCCGTTATATGGATGAAACCAGTGAATATCCGAAGGAAATGTTTGATTACATGGACGTTTCGCCTAAGATGGTCTTCTCAGTCGCGACCGCTTTGATTCCGTTCCTGGAAAATGACGATGCGAACCGGGCCTTGATGGGTTCCAACATGCAGCGCCAGGCCGTCCCGCTTCTGCGTACCGAAGCGCCGGTGGTTGGCACGGGAATGGAGCCGAAAGCGGCGGTTGACTCCGGCGTCTGCGTAATTGCGGAAAAAAATGGCAAGGTTACCTATGTCAGCGCCGATGAAATCAGGGTTACTTGCGAAGACGGCGAAAAAATGGTCTATAACCTGAATAAATTCCACCGCAGCAATCAAAGCAACTGTTATAACCAAAAGCCGATCGTTTATAAGGGGGACCAGATCCGGGAAGGTGATGTCATCGCTGACGGGCCGTCCACTTCCGACGGTGAGCTGGCGCTTGGCAAGAATCCTTTGATCGGTTTCATGACTTGGGAAGGCTTTAACTATGAAGATGCGGTTTTGCTTAGTGAAAGCTTAGTCCGGGATGATGTTTATACATCTGTCCATATTGAAGAATATGAAGCGGAAGCCCGCGACACGAAGCTAGGCGCGGAAGAAATCACCCGCGACGTTCCCGGTGTCGGTGAAGAGGCTTTAAAAGACCTTGACGAGGATGGCATCATCCGCATTGGCGCCGAAGTCCGCGCCGGTGATATTCTGGTCGGAAAAGTCACGCCGAAAGGGGAAACGGAGCTGACCGCCGAAGAACGTCTGCTGCGGGCCATTTTTGGCGAAAAAGCGCGGGAGGTGCGGGATACTTCCTTGAAAGTGCCGCATGGCGAATATGGCATTGTTGTGGATGCGAAAATTTTTACCCGCGAAAATGGTGATGAGCTTTCGCCCGGCGTGAATCAGACGGTGCGGATTTATATTGCCCAGAAGCGGAAAATCTCCGTTGGTGACAAGATGGCTGGCCGGCATGGCAATAAGGGCGTTGTTTCCCGCGTTCTTCCGGTTGAAGACATGCCTTATCTGCCGAATGGCCGCCCGCTTGATATTGTTTTGAATCCTTTGGGCGTGCCTTCGCGGATGAATATCGGGCAGGTACTGGAAATCCACTTGTCCTTAGCCGCCAAAGCGCTTGGGTTTAATGTTGCCACCCCGGTTTTCGACGGCGCAAACGAAGATGATATCATGGATACCCTTGATCTGGCAAATGACTATGTCAACCTTGAATGGAAGGAATTCGCGGCGAAGCATCAGGAATCGCTGTTGCCGGAGGTTTTGGACTATTTGTCCAAAAATCGCGGCCATCGCGAATTATGGAAAGGGGTGCCGATTTCCCGCGACGGAAAAGTGAAATTGCGTGACGGA
>Ga0082212_10011112_pt1 | contig 11435 bp, 10 predicted proteins | sample TergutNt197P3_FD_71548 | JGI IMG/M metagenome (GOLD analysis project Ga0082212, IMG submission 71548) | Neocapritermes taracua P3 segment gut microbial communities from Petit-Saut dam, French Guiana - Nt197 P3 | ecosystem: Host-associated > Arthropoda: Insects > Digestive system > Gut ... | reverse complement strand
GCCTGGGTCAATACGCCTTCCGGCGGTTTGAACCTTCGGGAATCAGCCTCCGATTCAGCCGCTGTATTGGCAGTCATCCCCCGGTTGGCTCAAGTGGAGGTCATGCAGGGTGGAACCGCGTGGAGTCAGGTCAGGTATAACGGACTCGCCGGATACGTAATGTCGGGTTTCTTGTCAGGCGCGGATCCTGGCGCCTACACGGAAAGCGTCGGCGGAGAAAATACGGCGGACGGTGAAACGGGCAAACCGGGTATGCCGCCTGCGACAGAGCAACCGGCGGCAGAGCCGGCCGCAGAAGATGTTAAGGCTACGGACCCAACGCTTAAAGCGGTAGAAAGGGAAATGCACGCATGGGTCAGCCCCGTGGACAGCCAACCTGTGATTGGCCTGTGGCCGGAGTGCGCGGAGCAGGGTAAGCCTCAGGCGAATATGTTGCCGGGAGCCCAGGTAACGGTGCTGATGGCGGGCGATACCTGGTGTCAGATAAAGTACTTTGACGCAACCGGCTATTGCTTGAAAAAACATCTGAACTTCGAGGCGCCTTGATGGAAAGCGGACTGGTTTTGTCCCATGAGCGTGTGGATGACCTGCAGCGAAACGGCCTGCGCATTATTCAGAACCCCTCGTCCTTTTGTTTTGGGATGGACGCGGTACTGTTGGCGGATTTTACCACGATTCGTCCAAAGGATAAAACGGCGGATCTGGGAACGGGCACGGGGATTTTGCCGGTCCTCCTCAGCCAAAAACAGGCAACGGCAAAATTCCATGCTTTTGAGGTTCAGCGGGATATGGCGGACATGGCAGACCGCACCGTACGCTTGAACGGGTTGGAGCACAGCATCACTGTTCATGGAGCGGACATGAGGGACGCAGCCGCCCTCATTGGTCATGGCGCCATGGACGTGGTGGTATGCAACCCTCCTTATGGAAAGCGAGGCGGTGCCGTACTCAGCAAACTTTCCGGCTTGCGGATAGCGTGTCATGAAACGGAGATTGGTTTGGCGGAAGTCTCTGCGGTAAGCGCGGCTCTTTTGCGAAATCATGGACGGTTGAGCATGGCCTTTCCCGCCGCCAGGCTGCTGGAACTCTGCGACGGCCTTCGCGCCAATAGGCTGGAACCCAAGCGTATTCGCATGGTTTGCGCCAAAAGAGACCGGCCTCCGTACCTGGTGCTGCTGGAGGCCATGAAGAACGCGGGGCCCTCGCTTCATTGGCTTCCGCCCTTGGTGGTGTATCATCGGGACGGGCGGGAAACGGAGGAACTACGCGCAATATATCACAAGTGAGGGATACATATGGACAAATGGGATTTCCGGTTTATCAAAATGGCCCGCGCGATTTCGGAATGGTCCAGCTGCTTCAATGAAGGAAGGAATATCGGCGCCGTTATTGTTAAGGACAAGCGGATTATGACAACGGGCTATAACGGCGCGCCGGCTGGTATTCAAACTTGCAAAGAGCGCGGCGAGTGTTTGCGGCGTAAACAAAACATCCCTTCCGGTACACGGGCGGAAGTTTGCTACGCTATCCACGCGGAGCAAAACGCGATTTTGCAGGCGGCAAAACTGGGCATTTCCATAGAGGGCGGTACGCTGTACTGTACCCACCAGCCGTGCTCCGTATGCGCGAAGATGATCGTGAACGTGGGCATTCAACGGGTGGTGTACCGGGAAGGGTATCCAGATTCGTTTTCTCTTGCGTTTTTTAAGGAAGCGGGCGTAAAACTGGAACGGTTTGAGGGTCCGCTGGAGGGATAATTCATGATTACAGCCGGAGGGCGGCATCAAGAGGTCTGCTTTTCTTCCACATCCTGAAAGCCACCCCGTAACCGCCTGACGGTTCTTTCCAAGGCGGTTTTGCTTTTACCCCATGGCCTTCCTTGATTACGGTAATCAAACTGTTGGGTGAAATATGCCAGCTCCGCCTCCTCCAGGGCCAGGGCGGCTTTCAGCAGGGAAAGCACGGAATCCGCCAGCGCTTCTAATTCTGGAGAAGAAAGATGCTTCTGCCCATGGCGCAAAAGCTCCGCCCCGTGTGGAATGCATGGGCCGCGGGAAGCGTCCCACAGCGCTGCGAAGGCGGGATCACACTTCCATAGATGGAGAAACGTATGGTAATATCGCTGGAGGTGTTGATTCACATTATCGCAGACGATGCAGCTGCCGCTAAGCGCCTCCAGCTGACCGATAAAGGGTTCTGCCCGGCTGTTTGATAAGGGTTTCCAAAAAAGAAAGGGCCTCCGGAATTTTCCGCTGGCCCCGTATGCCCGGTTTGGCAGTTTTTGAAGTATCTCTTTGCAATGGGAATCCGTTAGTAATGCGTGCCCCAGTCTGTCTTTTTGCGCTGAGAGCAGTTGGTGATGCTTTTCACAAAAACCCAATGCGTTTACCCGCATTCTCACCGCGGGTTCCATTAAGCTGCCGCCCAGGCAATTTTCGGCTTCCGTTTGCTCTACCCTGTGATAAAGCGTACAAAAAGGACATTCCGCTTGTTGCTCCATCACTTCCCACAACGGGATGGTATCCAAATGATAGCGCATACCGAACTTACATTTTTGGCCGCTGTGAAACGTTAGGGTTGGTCTTTGACGCGGGTGCGGATAACAGATAAGCACGCCTTTCTCGCAGGATAAGCCAGCTTGAGGCGGCCATGATGACTGTTAAAAGAACCAGCAGTTCAGCGTAGGGGAAACCGTCGCCTGTTCGGGGGGGGCGTTTGCGGTATGCCGGAATGGACCGGTAATAGCGTAGGCTCCAATTCCCGCCTGGGGACCTGGCCACCAGATAGAGGTGAACCTGGCTTTTGGTAGAAATATTGCCCAAGTTGAAGGTATTCATTCCAATTGACATGGGCATACGCGTGCCGGCTTCGACAGCAGACTGTGAGGGAAAATTGATGTCGGTTCTCAGGACATATGCGTATTCCCCTGCAATACTGCTTTCGAAGGTTACGGTGGCATTTTCCTCGTCTGTCCGGATGGAAGTGAAATTCGACAGCGGGGGATATGCGTCGATCGTCTCAGTCATTACCGCGCTCTTAGCTCCGGAGCCTCCGGTATCCTCAGTCATCAGGTAGATAGGGTATGCGTTGCCAAACGACAGTGAGGCGATAGGGGGCGTGGTATTGATGGTGTTAGCGCCGATGGTGATGGGTTTGGCGGTGCCCTTCATGATCATTTGCGACGGGGTGGGCGCCAGTTCGTAAGGATCTTGCGGTATGTAGTAATAGCAAAGACCGTTGGCGTTGGTGTCGAAGGATACGGTGAAATCGGAAGCGTTGACCCGAACGACGTTGATATTCGTCATGTTTGGCAGGGCAGCCAGAGCCGGCGCCGGTAAGATAAACAACAAAGTCAGCAGGCAACATGCCACACCCAGGGAAAGTGCCGCTCGAATATTTTTTTTCATCAGGGAGCCCTCCTGGTATCAAAATCGGAAAATTCTTCCGGAAACGATATAGAATAAGGGTTTGAACGTGCAACAGAATGATCTGTTACGATATTATGGCATAAAAAAAATATTTTGTCAAGATATTGTTTAAAAAAAACTTCGCACCACAAGGGATAGTCGCCCCAAGGGGAGGATTGGATGAAGCATGACTTTTTTGGTCGAAGTAAGATTTCCGCAATGAGAATTACAGGATGATTTCATACCACATAATGTACATAAATTATATTTCACATACAATATATGCCGTACGAATTCAAAATACATAAATTGTTTTGAATCATTTTTTGACGATTTTTATCGCATTTTTTTCTTGCATATGATAGTATAATAGAACCGTAAGCCGGAAATATAGCCAGATCGTCCATTACAAAGGAGGTCCGGGCCGTCATGACCAAAACCAACGAGATGTATGATAGGCTGCAGCGCTTTATTGACGCCAATCGGGAACAAAAGGGAGCGCTGATGCCGGTATTGCAGGAGGCCCAAGAGATTTTTGGCTGCGTTCCGTTGGATGTGCAGGAAATGATCGCGGACCAGCTTGGCTTCACCTTAAGCGAAGTGTACGGGGTCGCAACTTTTTACTCCCAGTTTTCCCTGGAGCCGAAGGGCAAATTTGTATGCGGCGTCTGCCTGGGAACTGCCTGCTATGTAAAAGGCTCCCAGAAGGTACTGGACCGCCTTTGCAAGGAGCTGGACATCTCGGCAAATAAAACAACGCCGGACGGGCTTTTTACCGTGGAAGCCACCCGCTGCCTGGGCGCCTGCGGCCTGGCGCCGGTGATGATGATTAATGAGGATGTTTTCGGCGGCCTCACGGAAGAGGAAATTCCCGATATTTTGGAAAAATACATAGCCGTCGGGCTATGATGCGGACTTGCTGTGCTTTGGAGGTGCTGGCATGAAATCTTTGGCCGAATTGGATGAGATTCGTCAAAAAGCGCTGAACAAGGTCACTTTGCGCGAAAGCGGGGAGGATTGCGTGCGCGTGGTGGTGGGTTTGGCAACCTGCGGCATCGCCGCCGGAGCCCGCCCGGTGATGCGGGCTTTTCAAGAGGAGGTGGCAAAGCGCAAGCTGCAAAACGTAACGGTTTCACAGACGGGCTGCATCGGCATGTGTCGGCTGGAGCCCATGGTGGACGTGCTGCGTCCCGGCCAGGAGAAGGTGACCTATGTAAAACTTACGCCGGATATGGTGCCCCGCATCATGGCGGAGCATATCGTAAACGGCAGGCCGGTCGCGGAGTGCGCCATCGGCGCCGCGGAATAAGGACTACGATTGAGGAGGGAAATCGATGGATCTCTATCGAGCGCATGTGCTTGTCTGCGGCGGCGCCGGTTGTGTGTCGTCGGGCTCGGCCGAGGTAGTCAAACGCTTTGAGGAACAGGTCGCCCTGTTTAGCCTGAGCAGGGAAGTGAAAGTCATTCGCACGGAGTGCTTCGGTCTTTGCGAGGCGGGACCAGTTGTGATCGTTTATCCGGAGGGAATATTCTATGCCCGCGTCCTGTTGGAGGATGTGGATGAAATTGTGGCCGAACACCTGCTCAAGGGCCGCGTGGTACAGCGCTTGGTATACAAGGACAAAAGCCAGGGGGGGAGGCAGGATCTCTCGCTGGATCACATCGATTTCTACCGCAAGCAGAAGCGGATCGCCCTGCGTAACTGCGGCGTAATCGATCCGGAAAACATCGATGAATACATCGCGTTTGACGGATATCAGGCATTGGGCAAGGCTGTTACCGAGATGACCCGGGAGCAGGTGATTGATGAAATTGTGAAGTCCGGCCTGCGCGGCCGGGGCGGCGGCGGCTTCCCCACCGGTTTAAAATGGAAGTTTGCCTATCAGCCTCAGGCGGACCAAAAGTATGTGGCCTGCAATGCGGATGAAGGTGATCCGGGCGCGTTTATGGACCGCTCCGTGCTGGAGGGGGATCCGCATGCGGTGCTGGAAGCCATGGCTATCGCCGGGTACGCCATAGGCGCGTCGGAAGGATATATCTACGTGCGCGCCGAGTATCCCATCGCGGTAAAGCGCCTCCGGATCGCCCTTGAGCAGGCGCGGGGCTATGGGCTTTTGGGCAGAAACATCTTCGACACGGGTTTTGATTTTGACATCTTCATCCGCCTGGGCGCGGGAGCCTTTGTGTGCGGCGAGGAGACTGCGCTGATGGGTTCCATTGAGGGCCGTCGGGGCGAGCCGTGCCCCCGCCCGCCCTTTCCTGCTGAAAAGGGACTTTTTAACAAGCCGACCATGCTCAACAACGTGGAGACCTATGCCAACGTGCCGCAGATCATCCTGCACGGCGCAGAATGGTTTGGCGGCATCGGCACGGAGGGCAGTAAAGGCACCAAGGTCTTTGCCCTGGGAGGAAAGATCAGCAATACCGGCTTGGTGGAGGTGCCCATGGGCACGCCTTTGCGGGAGATCATCTATGACATCGGCGGCGGAATCCCTGACGGAAAGAAATTTAAGGCCGTGCAAACAGGCGGTCCCTCCGGTGGATGCATCCCCGCCCAGCACCTGGATATTTCCATTGAGTACGACACCCTGCTGGAAATCGGCTCCATGATGGGTTCCGGCGGCATGATCGTAATGGATGAAGATAACTGCATGGTGGACATCGCCCGATTCTTCCTGGATTTTACTGTGGATGAAAGCTGCGGCAAATGCACGCCCTGCAGGATAGGCACCAAGCGCATGCTTGAAATATTGGAGCGCATCGTGGATGGCCGCGGGGAGGAAGACGATATTGACAAGCTGGAGTATCTGGGCCGGAATATCAAGGCTACCGCCCTGTGCGGCCTGGGCCAAACCGCGCCCAATCCGGTACTGTCCACGCTGAAGTTCTTCCGCTCGGAGTATGAGGCTCATATCAAGGATAAGAAGTGTCCCGCCCGCCATTGCCAGGCTCTGCTCAATTTCTTTATTACCGATAAGTGCCGCGGCTGCACGGCGTGTACGCGGGTGTGCCCCACCGGCGCCATTACGGGCGCCGTAAAGGAGTGCCATAAAATAGACCTTGAAAAGTGCGTCAAGTGCGGCGCATGTATCGATAAGTGCCGTTTTGGAGCCATCATCAAGAATTGACGCGTACCGCGCGAGGAGGAGTAGGGATGGACAAGATGATTCCCCTGACCATTGACGGCGTGCGTTTGGAGGTTCCAGACGGGACCACCGTGTTGGAAGCCGCGCGGGCCGCGAAGGTAAAAATACCGACCCTCTGCTTTTTGAAGGACATCAGCGAGACGGGAAGCTGCCGCATCTGCGTGGTCGACAGTGGAGCCCGCTCCCTGCAGGCTGCCTGCGTACTGCCGGCAACCCCGGGGATGGTGGTGAGAACCAGCACTCCGGAGGTACGGGAAGCGCGCAAGGCGAATCTGGAACTGCTTCTCAGCAGCCATGATAAAAAGTGCCTCAGCTGCGTGCGAAGCCAGAACTGCGAGTTGCAGAAACTATGCGTGGAGCTGGGGGTGGAGGATGCCAGCCGCTTCGAGGGGGAGCGGAACGAATATGACGTAGATGACGCATCACCCTGTATCGTCAGAGATAACAACAAGTGCATCTTGTGCCGCAGGTGCGTGAGCGCCTGCGGCGAAATGCAGAAGGTGGGCGTCATAGGCGCGGTAAAGCGCGGTTTTCGGACCGTTGTAGAGTCCCCTTGGGATCTCAAGCTGGCGGACATGGCTTGCATTAACTGCGGGCAGTGCATTACGGTTTGTCCCGTTGGCGCGCTCAAAGAGAAGGATGAAACCAAGGTGGTCTGGAAACTGCTGAACAGCCCGGATATGCATGTGGTGGTGCAGCCGGCCCCGGCCGTACGCGCGGCCCTGGGGGAGGAGTTCGGCATGCCCATAGGCGCCGGTTGTACGGGCAAGTTGGCGGCGGCGCTGCGGCGGCTGGGTTTTCATCGTGTGTTTGATACCAATTACGGCGCGGATCTTACGGTGATGGAAGAAGCGAATGAATTGGTAGAACGCGTAACGCTTCGCGGCATTCTGCCCATGATCACCAGTTGTTCTCCAGGATGGGTGAAATTTTGCGAGACGTATTACCCGGAATTCATCCCAAACTTGTCAAGCTGCAAATCTCCCCATGAGATGGAAGGTGCCATGGTTAAGAGTTATTATGCGGACAAGCAGGGAATCCATCCCAAAAATATCGCCGTAGTTTCCGTGATGCCCTGCACCGCGAAGAAATTTGAGGCTAAGCGCCCGGAACTGTCGGGAACAGGATACCCGGATGTGGACGCGGTCCTTACCACCCGTGAACTGGCGAAAATGATAAAGGAGGCGGGTATTGACTTTGCCAGCCTGCCTGACGAGGATTTTGACGATCTCATGGGCGAAAGCTCAGGAGCGGGCGTGATTTTTGGGGCAACTGGCGGCGTTATGGAGGCGGCGCTGCGCACCGCCTATGAAACCATCACCGGCGAGGAATTGAAGGATGTTAACTTTACCGCCGTCCGAGGCGTACAGGGAATCAAGGAGGCTACGGTAAACATCGGCGGTATGGACGTTCATGTGGCGGTGGCGCATAGTACCGGCGAAGCGGCCAAATTGCTGGATGCCGTGAAAAACGGGGAGAAAACCTACCATTTTATTGAAATCATGGGTTGCCCTGGCGGATGCGTAAACGGCGGCGGCCAGCCCATCGTCCCATCGCAGGTCCGCTCGTTTACGGATATCCGCGTGGAACGGGCCAAAGCTCTGTATCGGGAGGATGCGGAGAAGCCGATTCGCGAAAGCCATAAGAATCCGCAGATCAAGAAGCTTTATGAGGAATACTTGGAACGGCCCAACAGTCACAGGGCCCATAAGCTGCTGCATACCACATATGTGAGACGGGAAAAATATCAACGGGGCTAGGCCTTGGCCCGGATGGGAAGAAGGCGTTTTTCTTGCGCGTGACGTTGGTGGCAATCAACGCTATGTACGTTCACACCAACCTTGCGGTACGCTGTTTGCATGCGGCAGTGGAGCGAACAATACCTGATATTCAGCATACCGTGCTGGAACTCCATTGTAATCAGCCCTTTGCGACGCATCTTCATGCAATATGGGCCACGCGACCCGAGACAGCGTGCTTTTCTACATATATTTGGAATCGTGAACGGGTACTTATGCTTGCGCGCACGCTCAAGCAGGTAATTCCGGAGCTGCGAGTCGTTCTGGGAGGTCCTGAAGTATCCTATTATTCTGCTGACATAATGGAGCGCTGCCCTTACATAGACGCTATTGTAGCTGGCGAAGGGGAAGAAAGTTACCCGGCGCTGCTGGCCGCATTCCGGGAAGGAGCGCAAGGCCCATTGCTATTCGAGCCGTCCGCGCCGTTACCGCAGGAGGAATGGCCTGATCCGTATGACGGCGTGCCGGCGTTGGACGCAGATCGCCTTTGGTACGCAGAGACCGCCCGGGGCTGTTTGTTCCATTGCCAATATTGCCTGTCGGCCGGCGAGAAGGTACGCGCGCTGCCGGCGCGCCAGGCGGCCGGGCGCCTGGCGGGAATGGCGGCGCGAGGCGCGAGGCTGATCAAACTGGTGGACCGTACTTTTAATTTTGATCCGGCTCGCGCGAGGGAGATATGGCGGGAGTTGCTGGCGCTGGACACGGAGTGCGTGTTTCATTTTGAAGTCGAGGCGCGTTTGCTGGATGCTGAAAGCCTCGCTTTGCTGGACGGTGCGCCGGAAGGCCGTTTTCAATTTGAGATCGGCGTGCAGAGCACAGCGCCTGAAGTGCTTCGCGCAGTGCGGCGCGGCGGGTGTTTTGAAGATATTGCGCGCGCAGTGAGCGCTCTGCGCGCGACCAACAGCATTCCCTTGCATCTGGATCTGATCGCCGGTTTGCCTGGGGAGAGCTGGGCTGGTTTTTCCAGAGGATTTGACCAGGTATATGCGCTGCGGCCACACAAACTTCACCTTGGCTTTTTAAAGCTGCTGCAGGGCAGCGGCCTGCGCCGGGATGCGGAAAAGCTGGGTATTGTATATGCAACGGACCCGCCCTATGAGGTGCTAAGCACACCAAACCTTACCTTTGCGGAATTGCAGGCGCTGCACGATGTAAAAAAGGCACTGGATTGGTATGGCAACAGCGGCCGCCACTCTGCGCTGATGGGTGTGATCATCGGCAAGGAGTCCGCCTTTGCCGTGTATCATGAGCTGGCTGGCTGGCTCCGGGCCAAGGGCCTCTATGATGCCGAGCGGAGCGCCTCTCAGCGTTCCGAGGCGCTGGAGGCATACGCAGCAACACGGTCCGGCCTCGCACCGGAAATCATTCGTGAAGCGATATGCGCGGACCGGTCCGTGCAGGCAGGCTACCGGCGCTATCGCCGCAGGGAGCAGCATGTACCTCATGGCGCGAGCGGTCATAAGGGACAGGATAACAAGCACCGGGCATGAACATGAGAAAGGCGGAGGCCCCTATTGCTATTTCCGGCAAAGAATGTTTTAATGTCTGCGTTGAAATCAATGGGAAAGAGAGGAAATCGTTTTGGAAATCCAATGGTATCCGGGTCATATGGCCAAAGCGAGGCGTCTCCTGCAAACGCAGCTTTCCCAAATCGATTTGGCCATTGAACTATGTGACGCCAGGCTGCCGCTGTCAAGCCGCAACCCTGCGCTGGACGCCATGCTGGGGAGGAAACGGCGCGTATTGCTGCTCTGTAAGGCGGACTTGGCGCAGCCGGAACGGACCGGCGGTTGGTTGGAGTATTTTGACCGGCAGGCTATTACCGCCATGGCTTATGATGCTTCTCCGCAAAAGACCAAGCAGGCCAAAGCGTTGATTGAGAGAGCCGCTGCCGATGTAACCTTGAGAGGCATACGGAGAGGTATCCAAAAAACGATTCGCGCCATGGTTGTGGGTGTGCCGAACGTGGGTAAGAGCACCTTTATTAACCGCTTGTATGGAGGCGGGGTAACCCGTGTGGCGGACCGGCCGGGAGTGACCCGGGCTAACCAATGGGTAAGGGTGGGTCCATATCTGGAAGTGCTTGATACACCCGGTATGCTTTGGCCGAAAATAAATGACCGGTTGGCTGCGACGCGGCTGGCGTATATCGGCACCATTCGGGACGCTGTGTATGACCAGGAGGCCTTATGCATACAACTGCTGGAGGAATTGCTGCGGATCACGCCGAAGGCGGTCATGGAGCGGTATAAAATACGGACGCCGGAGATTCGTGGTCATGCTCTCCTGGAAGAGGTTTGCCGCGGGCGGGGATTTTTGATGCGCGGCGGCGTCTATGATATCGAACGGGGATGCGCGATCATTTTGGATGAGTTTCGGGAAGGCAGGGTTGGCCGAATCACCCTGGAGGACCCTCCGGTGAAAGAGGAGCGGGCGGATGAGCAGAAATCTTAAACCTTCCGCCAAGCGGCTGGAACGTTTTCTGGAAAAGGTGGACTTTGACAGGAGGTTCGCCGGTTTTGGAGCGTCTCTGGCAGGGATGGACGAGGCTGGGCGCGGGCCGCTCCTGGGACCTGTTGTGGCTGCCTGCGTAATTTTGCCCGAATCGCCGCTTTTAACCTGGGTGGACGATAGCAAGAAGCTTTCGGCAGCCCGGAGGGAAACGGTTTTTGATCAGATTATGAATACGGCCGTCCATGTGAGCGTAGGGCAAGCCAGCGCGAAGGAAATTGACGAGCTGAATATATTGAACGCTACAAAGCTGGCTATGAGACGGGCTGGAGTGTGCGCGCCCGCCATCCTGTGCTTGGTGGACGCTGTGGGAGACATTGGGTTACCCTTCTCCATCCACTCCGAGATACATGGGGACGCGCGGAGTTATCATATCGCGGCGGCCAGCGTCATCGCCAAAGTAACCAGGGACAGGATGCTTCGTGAAATGGATCGGATATATCCGGATTATGGCTTTGCAAGAAATATGGGAGATGGAAACGCAGCCCAAATCGCGGCCATCAGGCGGGCAGGGGCCCCCCCCGAGCACCGAAGGGCGGTCATTTCGGAATTTCCGCAGGAAACGGAGAGCG
>Ga0082212_10011111_pt1 | contig 11435 bp, 16 predicted proteins | sample TergutNt197P3_FD_71548 | JGI IMG/M metagenome (GOLD analysis project Ga0082212, IMG submission 71548) | Neocapritermes taracua P3 segment gut microbial communities from Petit-Saut dam, French Guiana - Nt197 P3 | ecosystem: Host-associated > Arthropoda: Insects > Digestive system > Gut ... | reverse complement strand
AGCTATTATCGACGCAGGCCTCAAGAGCCAAGTCAAGATCATAGTTGGCGGAGCCCCCATCACCCAGGAGTTTGCCGACAGGATCGGCGCCGACGCTTATGCGACCGACGCAGGCTCAGGCGCCGTCCAAGCTGTAGAGCTTGTCGGATAGGACAAACTTGCCAGTTTCGTTGAATACTACATAAAGGAGATTATTATGCTGACAAAACGCCAGAATTTTTTAGAAACGATCCGTGGCGGAAACCCCGACAGGTTTGTCAAGGGATATGAGGCTCTTCCCAGGCTTCCAGTCGGCGCGCCGCTAAGCAAGAGATTTCCGAGCGTACAGCAAGGGGGACCGCCAGTCAAGAACGCTTGGGGCGTCACCTATACATGGCCGGAGCACGTTTATGCAGGCATGCCTGACCATATAAACAAAGAAAATATCGTTATCAAAGACATTGCCCATTGGAAAGACTATGTGACAATGCCTGAGACCAATTTCCCAGAGGAAGAATGGCAGCCTTTGGCCGAGGCTTGCGCAGCAGTTGACCGCAATGAGGTTTTTTGCGGAATAACTGTCGCCCCTGGATTGTTTGAGATGTGCCACCACACCATGAGCATGGATGTGGCTTGTGCGAACATGCTCCTTGAGCCAGAGCATATGAAAGATTTGATCAAATACTTCCTCGAGTATGAGATGAAGTTTGCTGAGCAGCTGATCAAGTACACAAAACTGGATTTGATGCTGCACCATGACGACTGGGGCGGACAGTCTTCCACATTCTTCTCCCCAGCAATGTTTGACGATTTCTTCTTGGATGCTTACAAGCAGATTTATAGTTATTACAAAGCTAATGGAGTTGAGATAGTAGTGCACCACTCCGACTCCTATGCTGCAACATTAGTGCCGCAAATGATCGAAATTGGAGCTGATGTATGGCAAGGCGGGCTTAAGTCCAACAACATTCCAGAGCTTGTTAAACAGTATGGCGGCAAGATGTCGTTTATGGGCGGAATAAACAACGGAATAGTTGACGTGCCTGGCTGGACTCGAGAGATTGTAAGGAAAGAAGTCGAAGAGTTATGCCGCGCATGCGGGAAATTGTATATTATTCCATGTATGACAGCAGGAGCTACTGGAGGGTACTACGGTGTTGGTTCTACTGTGGACGAAGAAATCGACAGAATGAGCGAGTTGATGTTCTAAAGGGCTAGAAATTGTTTCGGTTTTTTTTCGGCAGTGCTAGGGCTAAGCGAATAATATCGACGCTTAGCCTTTTTACTGCAGGCTCAAAAAAAACAGAAATAGCGCTGCTGGCATCATATTTGTTTAATAGCAATATTTTTCATCAATAGGAAATGGCAGCATTTAATAAACAGCGCTAACGCCACTGGTGGAGATATCTGTCATGTGGCTGCCAGCCAGTTTGCTATTTTTCATTGAAAGTGGCGAGCAAAGGGAAAAAACTATAGGTTGCAATCTGTTGGGCTGGGTCGTTTTGCAATAATCCTCGCGCTTTATCTTCAGTTTCCGCAAAAATAATTGCAAATCCAAAAGTGCCACTTGGGTCTTGCACCGGGCCTGTGGCAAGCACGGTCCCGTCCATCACAAGCTTTTCCATAAATGCCGAGTGTTTATCCATTATTCCGCGCTCAATGCTAGTCATGTTGCCAGGAAAATCGGGGCGGTTTGATTGTGACTTTACAAAAAAGCACGGCTTGAATTTTTGCAACATTATTTCACCTCAAATATAAAAAATCCAACTTTATTTTATCAACCATAACTATTGCAAGCAACAATTCACCACGAATACGCCATTTCCTTGTTTGCATTTGTCATTTTGTGATATTTTTTAGCATTGGTTTGTCATCAACAAACCATTAGGGCATTTTTATATCCACAGTAGATTAATTGTGGTTGTTGACACTTTTTCTAGTTATTTGGTATCCTTTGTTGGCTGTGGCATCCAATTTAGCAGTTTCCACAATCCTCTTATCATTAATAACATACAAGAAAGACGGCTTAAAAGCGCGATAAGGCCTAACTGGTTATGTGGTATACTAGTTTTAAGACGGCAGATAAAAAAAGCCTAGAAAGGATGAGTGGGACAGTATTATGACAAGGTTGGTATTGATTGCATTTATTTCGCTCTTTGTGTTCTTTGCATGCCCAAGCAAAAAGGCAGGCAGCATGCCTTACAATGATTTGTCTGCAGAGAAGGTTGTTTCTGTTACAGTACAGTTGCTGCCCGGCAAAAAAACCGGTTTAAGCGATGATGAGATAATGGAGCTTGTCGGCATTCTCAAGACCTTTGAAGCCAAAAAGCCTGATAATTCCCACAATGATATGGGGGGGCAATGCACGCAATTCACCCTTGAGATGGCAGGCGGATCTTATGAAACAGTAACATTGTTTGGCCGCTTTATTATTCTCAATGGAGATGGATACAAGGACAGTGACGAGATCCTTTCGAAGCTGAACAAGTTGGCAGGAGCCATATTCTCAAGAGCAAACAGCTCGACAGAAAGCATTGTGCTTTATCCAAGAAACCCAAATGTTTTACGGGTCGGCTCTGAGTTTTGCATTGAGTTGGATGAAAACCAGTCTATTCCTTATCGCTGGGAGTATGCCATTTCCAATGATATCCTGGTGAAGCCAAGCCATGTGGTATTGGATCCCGGAACCAACATCTCGCAGATGCCTGGATCTGGAGGGGAAATTCGAGTGTTTTATTTTGATGCGCTTGGCGCAGGGGAATGCCAGATTGAGATGGCTTACAAAGATATTAGAGACGGCATGGCTGATGAAGTTGTCATTTACGTGGTTGTGATCGAAGACTAGGCGGGTATACTAGCTATGGGAAATCCAAAAAAGTGAGCAGCATCTCGTTAATTGACAAGCATTTTTTTTGCCTTTTGCATTATTTAGATGGCAATTATTTTGCTTTGGATCTGTCTGCAGCTGCTCTATGCCTTTTTGAAACTGCTATAGCAAACCTTCGATTACGAAAAAAACGGCCTTTGCTAAGTTGAATTCCCCCCAATTGGGCTGTTTTGTGGGCACGCTCTTATTTGGGCGAAGTGATTTGTTCTAAAAATGCCTTTACGTGCTCTATCGTTTGGATATTTAGGGAATAATACATCCATTTGCCTTCTTTGCGTTTGTTTACCAGCCCACAGCCGCAAAGTATTTTCATGTGGTGTGAAAGGGTAGGCTGCGAGATTTGGAACTCCTCTAAAATAACACAAGCGCACAGCTCTCCGCCAGAAAGCATATTGATGATCTTCAGCCTGTTCGCGTCAGACAGCGCTTTAAAGAACAAAGCGTATTTGCTGTATTTGCTTTTCATGAATAATTCCTCCCATAGATAGCCATCTATATGATAATAAGCAACCTATTGATTAATGTCAAGAAGCAAAAAATCCGTTTTGTTTTTTAAAGACACACATTCCTTTTTTTGGTTACGGCTTTGCGAGGCTCCATTCCTCCCCATGCAAGAGATAATTGGATATGGGGAGGAATTGTTTTTTTGGTAGAGTAGGAACCGGCGTCGCCGCCGATCCCCCTCGACAGATCCGTGCAGGCGCAATTCACGCACACGGCTCCTCACTAGCAGATTCGATTCATGCCAGTCAAAGACGCTAAAGTAAAGTCTGGGGTGCGCCAAGGGGAAGATCCTGAGGAGCATATTGAACTCTTCCCAGGTGTAGCTTCTTTTCTGGCTTCTTCGGTTGAGCCATTTGAACAGCAGCTTCTGGGTTTCAAACTTGAATTGGTCAATGCTGTCCGCGTTGTCTGTAATGCCGTAGTACTGGTAATGACCCCGCAGCTTGAGGTTTATCATAGCCACTATGCCCTTGACCCGCATAAGCCGGTTGCGTTTCAGCCATTGGTTCATTTCCGAGAGCTTCGTGCGCAACTTCTTAGCCGCAGTCTTCCGCTTCATCCTGAACCTGCCGGTTATATGGCTTATGGAGCAGAAGCGGGTGAACCCAAGGAAGTCGAAAGTCTCTGGCTTGCCTTCCCCGCGCTCTTTCCTGTTTTCCGCCGCAAACCTGCCAAACTCGACCAGCTTTGTCTTGTCCGGCTCCAGCTCCAGCCCGAAAATGGCGAACCTCTCCCTTGCCGCTTCCAAGAACCGGCCAGCGTCCTCCTTGTATTGGAAGGTGGCGACGAAATCGTCGGCGTAGATGGCAAGCCCGCTTTCCCCCCTGCATGTTTTCTGGAAAACCAGTTCGAACCACATGGCAAGCGCATAATGCATGTAGATGTTGGCGACCACGGGCGAAGCAAGGTTCCCTTGTCCCGCGCCTTTTTCGGTTGGCTGCCGCTTGCCGTTTTCAACAACCCCTGCTGTGGGCGTCTTCTTGATGAGCCACAGGATGTTGGGGCCAGCCAGCCTGAACTGGCTAGCTCCAAGGCTGTCTCATGGGCAATGCTGTTGAAGCACGACTTTATGCCGGCTTCTGCGATATAGCCGGCCTTGCCTTGCTCCACTTGCCGCGCCAGCTCTTTGAGCGCGCCGTGGCAATTCCGGTTTGGGCGGAACCCGTGCATCGTGTCCCTGAGCTTTGGCTCAAATACCGCCATCAGGGCTTTGCTGAGGGCGGACTGCGCCAGCTTGTCCTCGTACGCGGCTATGCCTATCGGGCGCAGCTTGCCGTTCGCTTTCGGTATGAACACCCGCAGCGAGGGCTGCGGCTTGTAGCTTTTCTTCTTAAGCCGCTCCGCCAGCCCTTCCAAGCTCCCTTCCAGGTTTGCCCCATACTCGTCTTTGGTGGCGTTGTCCACGCCTGTCGCCTTCCTGCCGTCCATTTCCAGGCGGCATTCGCGCAGCAGCTCCCGGTTGATCAGGTGGCATAGCGATGTGAACACCATCTTTGGGTTCTTTGCTGGCATTTCTTCTATCCTGCCAAGTTTTGTTGCCATTTTTTTTTCCTCCTATCCCTGTGTATAGAAAATGTGCCCCTTTGGCAGGTCCTGCCTGTGTGCCGCCCTTCCCTCTTCCGGCATTGCCCGGCTTCATTGGTGCTATTGCGGCATCCGGCTCCCGCGCCGCCATTTTGGCTTCCTCCGTTTGTTGCGTTGCAAGCCATACTCCCCCTGCGTGGGAGGGCGGCGCGGGTCTCCCGGGTTGCCATCTACACATTGTGCATCATGCCTGGCTCTCCGACCCCGGGGCGGCGCCCGCTTGCTAGCCTTGGCGCTAGCGGATGTGTCGCTTTCCGTTTAGTCAACAACGCCAGCCCGCCCATTTTCACTGTTTACGCGGCTCTATCGCTTTCAGGCCTAATGCCTAACTGCCAACGCTTAAACGCATCCATTGCTGCATGCGCTCCATGGCTCGCTACCGGTGGAGTGGCTGCTCCTTCCCGGGCGGGGTTTCGACCCGCTAATGTAGATGGCCTAGGCTCGGTCGCTCTAACTATTCAGTCTGACTAGATAATGTCCCAAATATATAAGGAAAACGCTGTCAGGCAAAAAGCCGGGCGCCCAAGAGGGGCGCAAGGGGCATTGGGCTATCCTGACGGATGTCCCCAGGAGCCAAGCCCAACCGCGGCATTTGCGCCAACCTGGATGTGCCCCCTGCAAGGATATCTATAGGCATCCCAATAGCTCCAGCGGCCGCAGGGCAGCGCATCGGCGGCGCCCTCGCATGGATGCATGTAGCCCGCCCCGACATGCCCGCACAGCTCTCAAGCGGGGCTATGGGGCGATCCTAGGTGCCCGATGGGTTTGGCGGCATCCTCCCCCATGGCTGCCTAACCGCCTATTTCAAGCTTGTGTTGGCGATCCGCCCCATTTGCAACGCCCACATCATAAGGGAGCCCGCCTACATGGAAGAGGAGCTGGGCCATGAGCGGGCGCCCAAGCCCGCAAAGCCCCTGCTTGGGATGAAGGGCAAGAAAGGCGCCTTGCTGGGGCTCGGGGAAACTGGGGCCGGCGGCTTGATAGCCGGCGCTTACATGGACGGGCACAACGCGATTGCCGCTGAAGGCATTTTGGCCAGCCACATCCCGCCCCGAGAGCCTGGCAAGAGGGGGGAGCCGAAAAAAGGCAAGACACGGGCGCTGCCCGACAGGCTCGTGGCGCGCCAAGACGACATTTGCAGGTTTATGACAAATTTCGATGCCCCCTTCGTCAACTCGGCTTCCGAGCGGGATATACGCGTTTTGAAGGCCAAGCAAAAGATCCTGGTGGTATGCGGACCGAAAAGGGCACCAAAGGCTTCGCGTCGATCTTATCATGCCTCTACACTGCAAAGAAGCAGGACATGAGTATTTTCCAATTCCTCCTTGATGCTTCAAGGTATCGAGCCAAGTTTCAAGGGGGGAGTCTGGATAGTTACGTTTTTTCGCTAGCGGTTGCACAGAAGGATTTGCTGGATTAAAAAACTGGCTATATTAGCCAGTTTTTTAATTAAAGAGAAAGAATGCAAATTGATACGAGATAATTGGATATGATTAAACGCAAATCTGCGAAAGCCATTGGGCTTTTGCACCCTAAACGCTTTGGGCAGCTGCGTCTTTTGAAACAAATGAGCTATCTTCTACTTCCGTGCTGTATTTCTTCCTAGCAACCAAATATCCAAAACTATAGGCGATTATGCCAACACCAATGCCTGTTTGGATGCAGAAAAACAGCGACTCCATCTCGCCGGGCAATTCACCGCCAATCAGTGTTTCAAGAATCGGCTCAAACCAAGGCTCATATTCATCACCCATAATTTCTTCGACCATCTCGCTGCCTTGCCCATCACTGCCTTCAAATTCTGCGCCCTTTAGCAAAAATAATGGGAAAATGGTTATAACAGCAGCCAAAGCGACCAGAATTAAAACTGTAGTTTTTTTACTCATTTAGGTGGGCCTCCATATATGATATTGACATTAGCTCTTTCTCGGCAAAGCTCTCCAAGCCAATGGTAACAACAGCAGTCAGAAGACCTTCCACTATAGCCAGAGGAATTTGAGTTGGGGCGAATACACCCAGGAACTTCACCAAGCTAGCGGCAACACCCCCTGTGGCGCTGGGATAGGCAAGCGCAAGCTGCACTGATGTCACGCAATATGTAAACAAGCAGCCTAATGCTGAGGAGACGATTACATTCATTGTTTGGCTAATCTTTAATTTCTTGCCTGCCTTATATAGCACTGCAGAGAGGAACGGGCCTAAAATTCCCATGCTGAATGTGTTTGCCCCAAGGGTTGTCAACCCGCCGTGGGCAAGCAAGATCGCTTGGAACAACAAGACTATTATGGCAAGGACGCTTGTTGTCGAAACGCCAAAGAGGATTGCCGCAAGGCCTGTGCCTGTCATATGGCTGCAAGAGCCCGTGACTGACGGGATTTTGAGGGATGAAATCACGAAGATAAATGCGCCTGACATTGCCAGCAAGATCAACGCGCGCCTATTTTCGTTTATGGTTTTGCGCAATTTTATAAATCCCATTACAAGAAATGGCATGCTAGCCGCCCCCCATGCGATGCTATACCCAATGGGAAGGTATCCCTCCATGATGTGCATTGCGCTTGCAGCAGCCGGGGATACCAGAAAAGCTGCTAAAGCTACTGCTGTACACATGATTTTTTTTTCTATTTTACTCAGTTTCATTTAATACTTGTTTCCTCCAATATTCTATATATGCTTAAAACAAACGCCCCTATAAGTTGTATAGAGGCGCTAAATGATAATCCAGCAGCATTTTAGGTACCTCCTCCATCTCTCGTAGATTCCAACGGTACAAAAACAGGCAGTTCTTCTGGCTTAGTTTCATCATCCATCCAGCCTTCCCGATTGGCTCAGTGACACGTTTGAATGGACTCCACATTACAGCGGCGAGACCGCGTGGGATTTTCACCCAACTTCTCTTTTCACTCGAATGTCGTTAATTGGCATTCAAGCACCTATCTTTAATAGTTATTCAATTTATTATGGCATTAATTGTCGCATTGACAATTATATACATACCATATTACAATTACAACTGTCAAGGATAATTTAGTATGACACAGTATTATTTGATATTTATTTTTTGAGAGGATACCACATGGAAGATACCAGATGGGAAGAAATACTGTCTACGCTGTTTCCTCCCAATGAGAATTTACGCATTATATGCGCTAATGGCAGCGAAAGTATTTTAATTGACTCATTAGCCGCGCTTGGCCACAGTGTTGTGGAAATAAATGTCTCTGAAGACATGGCTAGCACTAGGTCAAATTTTGAGGATGAGAGCTATGATGCAATTGTTTGCATAAATGTCTTGTCCAGCTTGCCTGATGACAGGGTCGCTTGGTCTGAGTTTAAAAGGATACTAAAAAAAGAAGGGCATGCTGTGATTTTTGACAGCGGCAGGATAACTGTCGAACAAGCGCAAGCACAGGGGTTTTCCCATTGCCGTTTTTTGGATTTTGATGGAATGAACTGCATGAGCGCACGAAAACCTATGAAAGATGAACAACTTGCCGCACCGCAGATTGCATTATTCCACAAGCATTTGCAAACAGCAAAAAAACAACTTCAACTTTACCAAAACTGGTGCCAGGGCATTGGGATGCCATATTCCCAGTATACTGTATTAAACTTGGTATCAAGACACCCAAGAGGCATCCGTCCTTCAGATATTTCTTCCGCACTCGTAATTCCGCCGCAAACGCTGACCCGGATATTGGCTGTGCTACAGAATGTTGGATATGTCGACAGAAAGGCAAACAGGCGGGACCAGCGGAGCTCGTTTTTGACTATCACCGAAACAGGTGCAGAAAAGATCAAACCATTGCAAGAGCAATTAAGAGAGATAGAGAAAAAAGCTCTAGCTGCATTTAAGCCTGAGGATCTGGCAGTGCTTAGCGGCTTAAGCGACATGTTGTTGGCAGCCTTGGAAGATGTGTTTGATATCGATAACAGGCTGTAGGATCCATATCCCTTCTTTGCAGCGGGCAGCCAGTTGATTTTGGAGATTTGTGAGGTTTGTTAGTTCAGTGAAACGATATCAGGAACCGCAAAAAATAAATGCATCAAACACCACTGCATTGGTTTCAATCTCGTTTGGCCTGTTACCTATTTGTGTCCGGTTGGGCGGCAAGGAGTGCTCCACATTGTCTTGCCGCCAGCGCAATCGAACAGCATCATACATCTGGATGTTTTGATGCGCGTTGTAGTTGTTCGATTTCATGTAATGACAATCCAGTCAACTCACTCATTGTTGCAAGCGGAACACTTGACTTTAATAATTTTGGGCTATTTCCTCTGAATTGCGTTTTGCAGCCTTTTTCTCTGCATTTCGAATGGCGTTTGCCTCGTCAAGCCGTATCTTCCCCCTCATTCGCTCCAGCTCCCTGTATTCGGCTGAAGCGGTTATTTCCTTGCATCCTTCTAGCGTTTTGTACACAATATCCACCTCATCTTTTATGCTTTCCAATTCCGCCAGCTCCTGTTCGCTCTCGACCCGCAATATTTTGATCGTTGGAAACTGTGAACTGGAAACCGCGCATTGGGGCATTGAGGTCTGTTGTAAAATACTTTGATGTCTCGTCTGTCGACAAGCCGAGGGCGAACACACAGATGGATATCTTTTAGGCGGCGGATGCCTGTCTGGCCTTATTGGGAGAACCCGCTTGGCAATGAGCTTTTCAACACATTCGCTGCGACTGCATCATCGAGCATTGCTGCAGGCATTGATATACATGCAATTTCATCTGCATTGGGGCATTACTCCACAGCATATACAATGGATACATACGGCCATCTGAGCCAAGAAATGCAGTCTTGCCAAAAATCTTCAAACCATTTTTCGGGGAGCCTTTGCCTGAATAACCCCTTGTGGCGTTACTTAAGAGATTTGAAAATAAAAAAAGGCTTGCCTAAGCCAAAAAAAGACGGAGAAGGAGGGATTCGAACCCTCGAGACGCTATTAACGCCTACACGATTTCCAATCGTGCGCCCTCAGCCAAACTAAGCGACTTCTCCGCAAATTAAATGCACATCGAATTATATCAGAATAGCATACTTGCAGCAATATAATTTTGATGGATATGCAATTTTTGATGGCTGTCTCATTTAGGTTTTGCGTTGGACCTTGCTTTTGGCAGCGATTAGAAATAAACCATTGCCATTTCTAGAGCCAATATCCATTTATCAAAAATTGCAAACCTTTTAAGGTTTCATTACCTCCAAAGGGGCTTGGAATCTACGAAATGACTTTATCTTTGGAAAAAAAATGACGCCTTCGTTTTGCTTATGAGCTTTGTTTATGGGATGATGCAAACGTCAATCCAGTCTCTAGCCTTTGACGTTTCTTCCAGCTGTCTAATAGTCAGCCTGATCAAGCTGTTTGAGCTTCCACAAGCTGGATGGACAATTTCGTACCTTTTCAGGGATTCATCAAGATAAATAGCAATCGACTCGTCCACTCCGAAGGGGCAAACACCTCCTACTTCGTGGCCGATGATTGTAGCAGTTTCTTCTGGCGAGAGCATTTTGGGCCTGGTAGTGAATATCGCCTTGAATTTTTTATTGTCTATACGGGTATCACCAGAAGTGACTAGAAGCATGTAGCCATCTTTTAGCGATATTGCCAGTGTCTTTGCGATTTGCCCGGGATGGCAATTAAGGGCGCTAGCTGCCAGCTCGACTGTTGCGCTTGATGTGTCGAGCTCTACAATATTGTCTGTCAATCCAAACTGTTCAAGGCCTTTTCTTGCTAGTTCAATGGACATCTCAGGTTTCCTGCTTTCTAACGAATATTTTATCGCAGTTTCTGTTAATCTATCATTATACGGCTTTTATTTCAAGCGCTTTCGATATTTCAGTGTTTATGCGCAGGAATTGGCGCATCTTTGCAATGATTAGATTAAATAACATTGTCTGCCATGGAGATTTTTGTATATAATAAAATAGAACATCCTGAGTGAAAACAAGAAAGGAGAATAATATCCTATCATGCCAGAAGAAAAAAATGACGCGATTGAAAACAAACTTGATGAAGTTGCTGAAAATGCGGCTGATCTTCTTGAAAAAGCCAAAGACAAAGCTGAAGGCTTCGTAGAGAAGGCAAAGGGAAAAGGGGAAGTCCTCAAAGACAGGGCAGAGGATTTCGTAGACTCCGCAAAAGACAAAGCTGAAGATTTTGTTGAAACAGCCAAAGACAAAGCTGAAGTCCTCAAAGACAAAGCAGAGGATTTTGTAGATACAGCAAAGGACAAAGTGGAGGGCTTTGTTGAAACAGCAAAAGACAAAGCTGAAAATTTAGCAGAAAAAGTCAAGAAAAACTACGGAAAAACGCTAGTGTCCGGCCTTGACAAAATCGAGAGCGGGCTTGACAAGCTTGGAAAAGCAATTGACAAGAAAAAAGAGGAAGAATAATCGCCACCACCCGTAAAACGGGTGGTTCGGGGAGCGCCCTATAAGGGCGTGCTGCCGGCTGCCCCTCAAGGGGCTGCCGGAGTCTCCC
>Ga0082212_10011110_pt1 | contig 11438 bp, 6 predicted proteins | sample TergutNt197P3_FD_71548 | JGI IMG/M metagenome (GOLD analysis project Ga0082212, IMG submission 71548) | Neocapritermes taracua P3 segment gut microbial communities from Petit-Saut dam, French Guiana - Nt197 P3 | ecosystem: Host-associated > Arthropoda: Insects > Digestive system > Gut ... | reverse complement strand
TTTACCTTTTACCTTTTACCTTTTACCTTTTACCTTTTACCTTTTACCTTTTACCTTTTACCTTTTACCTTTTACCTTTTACCTTTTACCTTTTACCTTTTACCCCACCATGAAACGCATTATGACACTTCCTGTCGTTGTTCTGACCTTGCTGTTCGGAACCTTAACCCTTCAAGCACAAGACAACGCCAAGTACGTTACATACGGCGAATACGGTGCCGTCGGCGACGGCGTGACCGATGACATGGACGCGATCATCAAGGCCCATGATGCCGCTAATGAAGCCGGATTGCCGGTGCGTGCGGATGCCGGTGCAACGTATTACATCGGCAGCGCGAACAAAACCGCACGCGTCCAAACCGACACCGATTGGGGCGACGCCAAATTCATCATCGACGATACGCAAGTGGAAATACGCAACGGCCACATCTTCAGCGTCTCGTCGAAACTACCTTCAACGCGGTTGAGGAACGTTGCATCGCTGAAGAAAAATCAGGAGAAACTCGACCTGGCGTTGGAGCACGACTCGTTCATCGAAGCGACCGATAACACCGTGAGGCGGTATATCCGTTACGGGGCGAACCAAAACAGCGGCACGGCACAAACCGATGTGTTCGTCGTTGACAAAAACGGCAACGTCGATAAGAAAGCCCCGATTATTTGGGACTTTGATACGGTTACGTCGATGACCGCGTATCCCATTGATGCCGAAACGCTGACGGTCAAAGGCGGGCATTTCACCACGATTGCCAATCAGGCCGAGTCGCGTTATACGTATCATTCTCGCGGCATCGGCATCACGCGGTCGAACGTGGTCGTTGACGGGGTGTATCACGTCATCACCGGCGAACTTGACCACGGTGCTCCGTACAACGGTTTCATTGCGGTGTCGAATTGCTCGGACGTTACGGTGCAAAACTGCATGTTGTCGGGGCACAAGACTTACGGAACTATCGGGGCGGCCAACACACCGGTTTCGATGGGAACGTATGACATCACCGTCAACAAGTCGGCCAACGTGACGTTCAAAGACTGCAAACAGATCAACAACATCCATGATTCCAAGTTGTGGGGAATTTTCGCTTCGAACTATTCAAAAAATATTACACTCGACGGCGTGGAGTTTTCCCGCTTCGATGCACACATGGGTGTGGCGAATGCGACCATCAAAAACTCGGTGATGGGGCACATGAGCATGAACATCATCGGCACCGGGACGTTTCTTGTCGAGAATACCAAAGTGTGCGGTTCGAGTTTTCTCAACCTGCGCAGCGATTACGGCAGCACCTGGGAGGGCGACGTCATCATTCGCAACTGCGAGTTTTTCCCGCGTAACGGAGCGCAATCCGATGCCGTTTTGATCAACGGGAGTTATTCGGGACAGCATGATTTCGGCTATCCCTGCTACATGCCGCGCAAGATCACGATTGACGGGCTGGTCATCAACGACGTCAATCCCGTGAACGGTTACCAGGGACCGAAGATTTTCACGAACTTCAATCGCGATTACACCAGCGAAGACTATCAGGAAAAATTCCCTTACGTCATTACGGAGGAAATCGAAATCAAAAACCTGACCGTCAAAAGCGGCAAACCGTATATCCTCAGCCCCAATGCGTTTATGTTCCGCAATGTGAAAATCACGGAATAGGGGGCAAGCCCACGCGATCACTCCAAACTTCATTCACCATCAACACACGGAATCAAAACCATGACGGAAATCGCATCACTCATTGCACACGGGCCGGTCATTCTGGACGGCGGCTGGGGAACGCAACTGCAATTGTGCGGGCTGGAAGTCGGGGCGCACCCGGACTTGTGGAATCTGACCGCACCGGAAAAAGTCGAGCAGGTCGCACGGGCTTATGTTGAGGCCGGCAGCCGGATCATATTGACCAATACCTTCGGCGCGACGAAATTTACGCTGGAAAAACACGGTTTCGGCGATAAGGTCGCAGAGGTCAACCGCATCGGAGTCGAAATCTCGAAACGGGCAACTGTCGGCACGCAAACGAAGGTGTTCGCGTCCATGGGGCCAACCGGCGTGATGCTCATGATGGGCGAGGTCAAGCCGGAGCAGCTTTACGATGCCTTTCTTGAACAAGCGGCGGCACAGGCGGCGGCGGGGGCCGATGCCATTGTCGTTGAAACGATGAGCGACCCGGTGGAAGCGGAACTCGCGGTCAAGGCGGCCAAATCGACGGGGCTGCCGGTGGCGGTAAGTTTCGTTTTCGATTCGGGTAAGAACAAAGACCGTACCATGATGGGGACAACGCCCGAACAGGTCGTGCAACAGATGACCGACGCCGGTGCCGACATCATCGGTTCGAACTGCGGCCAGGGAATTGACGGTTTCATTCCGATCTGCCGTCGCATGAGAGCCGTGACCGTCATGCCGATCTGGATGAAAGCCAACGCGGGACTGCCCGAAATTGAAGACGGCATAACGGTCTATCGTCAATCGCCTGAGCATTTTGCCGAAGTGGCATGCGAACTCATCGAAGCCGGCGCGAATTTTATCGGCGGCTGTTGCGGCACCTCACCGGATTTCATCCATGCACTGGCAGCTCGGATAGGATTGGAAAACAACATTAATTCAGCCGAATAAGATCACCTTGCACGACGACATCGTGGTCGGCTGTGATTTTGAGGTCGCCGGAACGCGATTTCAGTTCCAACTCACCGGCAGTGATGGCCAATTTGCCGGGCAGGTCGATGGTTGCGTCCTTCTCGCAAATGCGTATGGTCGGGCCGTTGACACCCAGGCCGATTTCGGCGAGCTTGCGACCACTGTGTGTCACGACTTGGATCGGTGATTCGCCGGTGAGTGCAACCGTATTGTTGGGGCGAACCTCAAAGGATGATCGCGGCGGTTTGTGTGTTTTCTTCTCCGCAACGTTGTGTTCCGGTGATGTAGGTTTGAGTTCCCATGGTGAGAAAACGCCAGCCGAGCCGGACGGTACGGCGGCTAAAATGCCGGTGATGATGGGCGTTGCCCAGTTGATCGGTTTAGTGATGAGAAGCAGATCACCGCGTCGGATTTCGAGTCCCAAGAGGCCGGGGAGCCACTGGCGGAAGGTCTCGCCTTTTGTGTCGGTGTAGGTGACCATGTAATGATCGCACCATTCGGGGTGGCAGTCATCGACGCACTCGCCGACCATGGCCGCCGGAGAAAAGACCGGCCGGGTTTGATTCAGTTGCATGAGTGGGGGGGAAGGTGGAAGTTGTGAGGGTTGCAAGACGTCAAAATCAATTGCCGGGGTGCAATCGGCAAAACAACGAAACAATGTCAATTCTGATTTCGGCAAAAAAGAGGGAAACAAACGGTTTTCTGGAAAGATTTTGGAATATGTCGTTAACAACAGATTTGCGGACGTTAGCTGCGTCACCCTGTGACGCACAAGTTGGTAGAGCGATCACGGCGTGACCGCCGCCGCGAACGAGGCCAATTCAATGCCGTTTTCCGCAAGAAGTATCGCAAATTCAGGGCTATTGACCAATTCGTATTCCCGTTGTCGCTGTGGGGAGCGTTGAAACGCAATATCCGCCGGAGAGAGATGCGGCAATGGGGCATCATCGTACAAGGCGGGGTGAATATTCAGCTCAAAAATTTCGCGCCCTGAAAGGTCATTGCGGATAATGCGGACGATTTCCCGAAACGCCGCCAACCCGACTTGGCCGGTGTCAAGAATGCCGAAGTAACCGATTTGCTGTTCGCCGAAGTCACCGAATAGTCGTTCCGCCCGGCGCAAGTGATAATCAAGAATCGTCTTTCGTGCCAACCCGCCGGGAAACCAACTTGCAAAACGCCGCAACACGCGACGGTAATCGCCGAAGTTCTCATGGGGAATACGCAGGGTGATACGCCGCTCTTCCGCTTCCTGCCGGAACAGTTGCATCAACCACGGCATAACATGAATGTGTTGGTGCGAGTCCAGATGATCGAAACACAGCGAATACTTTGCGGCAAGAGTTTCCATGCGTTTCAGTTGTGCGCATAATTCCGCAATCACTTGGGCAAGAACGTGTGTCTTAGTGGTCTTGGGAGTCAGAGCACGCCAGAGTCCCAGAAAACCAAGTTTGAAACGTCCCTTCTCGTCAACAAGAGCGGGAATTTTTTCCGGTGAAAGAACCGCTTGCCCGCTGGTCAGGCAAAAATGCAGTGCGAGGCTCAAATTGGGGCAAGTCGCTTTGACCTGTGCGGCGGCATCTTCCGCAAACGGCATATTGACCATGAGACTGGCGGCTGTGATCACGCCTTGTTCTGCTCCGCGCACAATCGCGCTGTTTACTGCCGGTGACAAACCGAGATCGTCCGCGTTGATGATGAGTTGTTTCATAACTCACTGCTTTAAAACGTTATTCGGCATCGTCAGGCAACATGGCAAGAAACTCGTCCTCCGGCAAAACAGGTATGCCCAATTCATTGGCTTTTTGCAGTTTCGAACCGGCATCTTCGCCTGCAACGACGAAGGTCGTCTTTTTTGAAACGCTACCTGCCGCGTGACCGCCGTGGTCTTTGATCTTCCGCTCGATTTCGTCGCGTTTGAAACGCACAAGTTTGCCGGTGACCACGATGGTCTTGCCCGCAAATACCTGTTGGGAGGTTGCATCGTTGTCCAAAAATTGAGAGTTGTCTTTTTTAGTACCCATTGATACTCCTTCTGTTTTGAGATCGGCAATGGTCACTTTGCCCAATTCGCTTTGAAAATATTCGTAGATCGACTCCGCCATGATCGGCCCGATCATATTAATCTGCGCGATTTCATCAACATCGGCCTGTATCAGCGCGTCGATGGTTTCAAAATGTTTGGCAAGTCTGTCGGCGGCATCGGTTCCTACATGGCGGATACTCAAAGCGTTGAGCAACCGTGGCAATCCGCGATTTTTGCTCTCCGCAACTGCCGTGACGAGTTTTTCCGCCGAACGCTTGCCCATACGTTCCAATTTTGCGACCTGATCGATATTCAACCGATACAAATCGCCGAACGTTGCCACGAGCTTTGCCGCGACAAGTTGTTCAACGATCTTGTCGCCCATACCGTCAATGTTCATCGCGCCGCGACTTGCGAAAAACCGGATTCGCTCGCGCACCTGGGCGGGACAATCAAAATTTGTACAACGGATGTAAACGCCGCCCTCGTCTTTCGAAAGTGTTTCGTCGCATTCGGGGCACTCGGTCGGGAAACGAAATTCCGGTAGTTCCGCCGCGCGTTTGTGCCGCTCAACTCGAACAACATGCGGGATGATCTTACCCGCCTTTTCAACGACCACGTAATCGCCGACGCGAATGTCCTTGCGTTCAATTTCTTCGGCGTTGTGCAGACTTGCCCGCGAAACGACAGTTCCGGCAATCGTGACCGGCTCCAGTTCGGCAACCGGCGTGATCGTGCCCGTCTTGCCGACTTGCAGAGTAATCTCGTTGAGTCGCGTGACGGCCTCGTATTTTTCGAACTTATACGCAACGACCCAGCGTGGGCTTTTCGAGGTGCTGCCAAGTTGCTCGCGTTGCGAAAACCGATTGATCTTGAGTACAAGTCCGTCGATCTCAAAATCGAACTCATACAGGTTCTCGACAAATTCCTCGCAAAATGCAACCGCCGCGTCGAAGGTTTCGAACTTTCGCACGTTCGGCACAACGACAACGCCGGCCTGTTGCAACTCGGTGAGAAAGGCCATTTCATTGTCGGCGTGTAAGCCATCGACCATGCCGACGCTGTGCGCGAAAAACCGGAGCGGTCGTTCGGCACAAAGTTTCGGGTCGAGCTGCTTGATGCTCCCGGCAACCAGATTGCGCGTGTTGGCGTAGGTTTGCAACCCATTTTTCGCCTGCTGTTCGTTCAACTTAGCGAAATCGGTGTTCGTCATATATACTTCGCCGCGCACTTCGATCATTGCGCTGCCGGCACCGAGCGTTTCGGGAAAAGCTTCGCCTGCCAACCGCAACGGCACATCACGAATCGTCCGCACATTGTGCGTGATGTCGTCGCCCTGCACGCCGTTGCCGCGGGTCAGTGCCTGCTCGAACACGCCGTTACGATAAATCAGCGACGCAGCCACGCCATCGACTTTCGGCTCGACAACCCACTCAACGGCCTCGTCGGGCAGTTTCTCTTTGATCCGCTTCTCAAATTTCCGCAGTTCGTCGATGCTGTACGTGTTCTCAATAGAGAGCATCGGCACGCGGTGCGACACGGTCGTGAAATCGCCGAGCAACTTGTCGCCGATCCGTTGCGTCGGGCTGTCCGGCGTGACGAGTTCCGGGTGCTTGCGTTCCAGTTCCGCAAGCCGGTTCAACAGCCGGTCGTATTCCAGGTCGGTAATCACGGGAGCCGCCTCGACGTAATACCGCCGATCATGCTCCCGTATTTCCTGCCGCAATGCGTCAATTTCTTTTACCTTTGTCATGACGAATTGAAACCCCAAGTACAAAAGGATAACGATTCGTCGTGAGAGATTACATCACGTGGTTTCATGGTTCATTATCCCTGTTTCGGCGGCCACGGCGTGACCGCCCTACCTTGCAAACCCACAATTTTAAGTTTGGCCGGCTACCCCCCCAGGGCATCGAGTTTGATACCCGCGTTGGTCAGGTCTTCAAACTTGAGTGGTCCGGCGTTGATTACGGCATCAGATGCACCGTCCTCAAAACGGGCGAAATTCAGCTTGAATAAACCGGCAAGTCGCATGGCAAGCCGGTCGTATTCCGCCTTGTCTTTCCAGCAATTTTTCGGAATGAGAACCTCTGCCGGAACACCGGCACATTGTGACGGGACTTGAAAACCGAAAATCGGGTCGGTTTCCATCGGGCCGGCGGCAAGCTCACCGCTGTGAATGCCGTCGATAATCGCCCGGGTGTGCTTGATCGACATGCGTTTGCCGACGCCGTACTGACCGCCGCTCCAGCCGGTGTTGACCAACCACGCTTTGGATCCGTGTTTTTCCATATCGCGGGCAAGCAGCTCGGCGTATTTGGCGGGGTGCCAAACGAGAAACGCTGCACCGAAACAGGCCGAAAACGTTGCTTCCGGGTCGGTGACACCCACTTCCGTTCCGGCGACTTTGGCCGTGTAACCGCTCATAAAGTGGTACATCGCCTGTGAGGAATTCAACAGACTGACCGGCGGCAAAACGCCGAACGCATCGCACGAAAGGAAAATGATGTTTTTCGGATGTCCACCGACACAAGGCATTTTGATATTCGGAATGAACGTAATCGGATACGACGACCGCGTATTTTCCGTGATCGACTTGTCGTCGTAGGCGATTTCCCGGGTTTCCTTGTCGTAAACGACGTTTTCCAGAACCGTCCCGAACTTAATCGCGTTGTAAATTTCCGGTTCATTTTCGGGCGAGAGATTGATACATTTTGCGTAACAACCGCCTTCAATGTTGGCGATTCCGTCTTCCGTCCAAATATGTTCGTCGTCACCGATCAATTGGCGATGCGGTTCGGTGGAAAGCGTCGTTTTGCCTGTTCCCGACAGTCCGAAAAAGAGCGAAACGTCTTTGTCCGGCCCTTCATTGGCCGAACAGTGCATGGAAACGTACCCCTTTTTCGGCATGAGGTAGTTCATAATTGTGAACACGCCTTTCTTCATTTCACCGGCGTACTGCGAACCGAGAATCACGAACTCACCGCGTTCAAAATGGAGTGAAACGCATGTTTTCGAGGTGAGGCCGGGCCAATTCAGATCGGCGTACTGTTGACCGGCGTTGAAAATCACGTAATCCGGCTCACCGAAGTCGGCCAATTCCTCGTCCGTCGGCTTGATGAGCATGTTCAGCATGAACAAGGCGTGGTATGCCCGGGCGCAAATAACGCGGACTTTGATTCGGTTTTTCGGATCCCAACCGGCATACGCATCAACAACATACAGCTGGTCGAGCGTGTTGAGAAAATCGATGGCGGTTTTCCGGCACTGGAAAAAGACTTCTTCGGTCAATTTCATGTTAATGGGTCCCCACCAGATGTCACCGGTCGTTTTTGGCGAATCGACCACACGTTTGTCTTTGGGGCTGCGACCGGTTTTCTCGGCGGAGAAGTTTATCAACGCACCGGTGGAGGAAATCACGGCCTTTTCCCGAACAATCGCGTCTTCATACAAACGTGCCGAGGTCGGGTTTCTGAGGACGTTTTCGACAGACAAACCATAAGAACTGAGATCAAATTCCGATTGCATGACAGTTTCGCCTTTCCCAAAAGATAAGGGACAAAACAATGAGTTTAGCGGAAAGATCACTAACAATTTCCGCAACAAGGTGACTTTGCAATTCGACAGAAAAATCAAGGCGCAGTAACAAAGTCTAGTGGATTATAGCGTTCAGGGGAGGTTGTAAAGACCCCCTAATGAGAAAAGTTGCCACAACTCTATCACACAATTTGTTTTGTGGCGACAACCGTGTTGAATTTCACGTATTTATTGGGGTTAGGAGTGCAACACAATTCACAAAAAAACGCTAGTCTGTTGGCAAGTCGGCCTTCACTTGGTCAACCGGCTTGTAAAATGTCATTTGGCGATGTACAATAACAAAGGTTTCAGCATAACTTGTCAACAAAAACCACTTTCACACAAGAAAAACTTATGACACGCAGCTTTTTGACACTTCTGATGTTTGTCGGCATGGTCGGGCTTTCGTCCACGTTGTCGGCCCAGGAAAAATACGCGATTCAGCCCCGTTTTGAGCCGGGGAAATACGTCCAAACACTTGTTATGGACAACGACATGGTGATGCGCGTCGGCAATGGAGATGCCGAAGAAGGTATCCCGATGAAGCAGGAACAAAAGCAGAAGTTCCTCTTGGAGGTTTCTCAACCGGATGACAAAGGAACACAAAAAGTCGAAATGGCTTTTGCGGAAATCAAGATGTTCCAAGCCATGATGGGCATGGAAATCGTTTATGACAGCACGGATGAGGACAACCAAAACCCGAATCTGGCACCCATTTACAATGCCATGCTTGGGAGCAAATTCACGTTTGATCTGACCAAAGACGGCAAATCGGAAAATTTCAAGGGTTTTGATGAACTCTGGGAAAAGATGATCAAAAGTATGCCGGGAGGTGCCGGTGCGGTGCTTGAACCCATGAAGGAAAAGATGGGCGACGAAATGCTTTCCAGCCTGGGTAGCATGGACAACAATTTTGGCAAGGAACCGAGAGCTATTGGCGAACAATGGAAGGAAACCCAATCGCAAACGATTCCTTTCCTCGGCGAATCGGAAATCGAATCAACCCACACTCTCAAGTCGGTCAAAGACGATATTGCCGTCATTGCCACTGCCGGAAAAATCAAAATGAAGGGTGGTGATACAATCGAAATAGGACCCATCAAAATGGATTTTCAGAAGGGGGATATGAGCATCACAACGACGACGAGCATCAACACCAAAACCGGCTTGGCAGTTGAGGCCAAAAGCGAAATCGAAATGGACATGACCGCCGAAATGGACGTGCCGATAAATAATAGTAAGATGCAAATGCGCATCACGAACAAAGCCGTTTCGACCGTGACGATTGAGAAAGCCCTGTGACGTGCATCAGAGCCCGCCGCGTTAGCATCAGAGTCCGCTGCGTTAGCAAGGGACAAATAAGCGTTCGTCACCCTGTGACGTGCAGAAAAGGGCGGTTATACCATATCGCCGCAAAACATAAGCCGGATAGGAGTAAAACAATGTTACCGACGTTAAAGCCGTTATTGACAAAACTTATCGAGGGCATGTGTTTATGCCTGCTTTTGACACAGCTTGCACCGGCAGAGGACTTTGACCAGCATTGGTCGTTTGACGACACCGGAAACGTCACGGGGGTCATCGGGAATGCCATGTCGTTTCCCGTGACGCGTCCACTTTCCGTCGATATGCAGAGTTTTTTGCCGCAAACCGGGACGCTGGAGCAGATCACGATTTCGGCTTGGATTCGTCCCACGGCGTACGAACATTACAACGAAATTTTTCGCCAGGAATGCAATGAGCGGATTTTGTTCTCGTTGCAGGAACATGCCACGATCCTTTCGCTGGGGCTGAACATCAACGGTTACGAGGAATGCGACGCACCGATTGACCCGGCCATTTTGCTGGACGGCAACTGGCATTACGCCGTCGGCACCTTTGACGGTCAAACGATGCGCGTCTATTTGGACGGCAAGGAAATCGAATCGCTGGAACGCCCCGGTGAAATCCGCATTAACGCGGCTCCACGTGGCTTTATCGGTTCGTCTTCCGGCACAGGGGAATTTTTTGTCGGCACCATCGACGAACTCAAAATCAGCAGCCAATGTGTTCCGCCGGCGCAAATTGTGGCCGATTATCAAGCCGGTTCGCAGAGTCTGGATGCGTATTATGCCGCGATTGACGAGGAAATCCAAAAGTTTTACGTTGCCACTACAAGCTTCGCCGAAACGCTTGCAACATCGCGGGCTGCTTATCAAACCTGTGTTGCCGACAATGCGCTCACGGCGGATCAGACCGACATTCATACCCGATTGACGGCCAAACTGCGGAATGATTTCCGACAGGAAGCCGACGAGTTTGTCACGCTGACCGGATACACGCCGGTCAAGGTCATCATGGAGGACGATCTTTCCGATCTTCGTGCCATAGTCGAGCAATTGGCCTTTCAAATGACCGAGTACAAACCCCTCACGGAAGGTCAATGGCAGCTCGTTTCGCTGGGGGAACGCGACAAATGGCAAGACATCGAGCGGCTGCAAAAAGAATTTCAAACGAATCAACTTGACGGCAGTGCGAAATCACTGACGACGCTTGTTGAAATGCTGAAGAACGCCGGGGAGTTCATTCAGGAGCGTCCCCGGGTGCGTGAAGCGGTCGCCCCCTGGGTTGTGCCTGCGACACCCGAACCGCGAACGTATTCGCTTGAGGACACGGAAAAGTTGTTGCGAGAAGATTGGCTCTATCAATGTGACGGCAAGCCGACCGTTGAACGTATTCTTGACGAAATTAAATGGGCACAGGCACTCGCTGCTCGGATTGATTCGACAGACCCATATATTCGAATGTTAGCCCAACTTCGGGATGTGGCTGAAAAATTCTCGCAACATCAAGCACTATCCACTGAAAAAAATTATGAAAGATTGTATCTGACGGTTCGTCAATTAAAACGGCAAATCATGCTGACGAATCCCGTGATTGACTTTTCGCAAATTCTGCTCGTTGACATGCCCTATCCCGCCGGCAGCGAATGGAACCACGAAACACGCCACCGGCTCGGTTACATGGCGGTGCCCGGCGGTCAACTGCTTGTGGTTGACGCCTTTCATCCGCAGCAGAATGTGCGACGTCTCCTGCCGCAAGAACCGCTGCATGGTTCGTTCTGGCGACCGGACGTTTCCTTTGACGGCAAACGTGTTCTCGTCAGTTTCAAGCCGCACAACGAAAAGGCGTTTCACATTTACGAAATTCATCTCGACGGCAGCAATT
>Ga0082212_10011109_pt1 | contig 11438 bp, 8 predicted proteins | sample TergutNt197P3_FD_71548 | JGI IMG/M metagenome (GOLD analysis project Ga0082212, IMG submission 71548) | Neocapritermes taracua P3 segment gut microbial communities from Petit-Saut dam, French Guiana - Nt197 P3 | ecosystem: Host-associated > Arthropoda: Insects > Digestive system > Gut ... | reverse complement strand
AATTAAAAAAGTGTAAATAAAGGGGATTTCCAACTTAATAATCTATTATACTGTATTTGTTTCGCTTTGCAAGTATATCATTTTAATACATTTACAAAATTAATAAAATTGGCACGCTGTTTGTGTATGAAACATAAAATAATGAATTTTATTAACAAATATTAAATTATTATGAAAATTTTATCTAACAACAAATACGCAAATTACGCTTTAATTTTTTCTTTAAGCGTATTCGTAGTATTAATGATTTCATCCTTTATTATTAGATTATCTGAGCCACCAATATCATCGGAATTGTCAGATAATATAGAAAAGACAAATGAAATGGAAACCGTTATACAGGTAAATATTTTTAATGCCTGTGGTAAAGACGGATTAGCAAAACAAGTTAAAGAACATCTTGTCCAACGTGGCTTTGATGTTAGATTTATTGATAATTATGGAGAATACTTAGATAATTCTATAGTTATTGATAGGTTAGGTGATAACTCATCGAGTAGCAAAGTGGCTTATGCAATGGGAATAGACCAAAGTTATATAACTACTGATATTGATTCAAGTCAATTTGTGCGTGCTACGATTATAATTGGAAAAGATTACTTTACATTAAAACCATTTGTTAATGGAATAAATGATATTGTAGCAGGTTTGCAATAATTTCTGTTATTTATTTGAACTTGTTTCAGTATTTTTATTTACTGAAACAAGTTCTTTAAAATTATAATTTTATTGTTTAGTTGCCTGTTGCTGTGCGATTAAATTATCATACGCATTGCCTGAATAAGAAAATACTGATAGTAATGCTGATTGATTTTGAGCATTATAGTAAGCAGATAAATATGCTGTATATTGTTTTCGTGTGGCTTCAGCAAGTCGGTCTATAGATTTATCTACTTGTTCAATTTTTTTATTATTAGAATCTATCTGCTGTGCAATAGATGATAATCTTGATTGCACTAAACCTGTCTTATTTTCTCGTGATACTAATGCTTCCATTTGAACTCCTAATTTTTCAGTAAAACCTTGAATAGCATCTGATATTAACTTTGCACCATCATCTGTTTTCAATAATTCTGATATTTTTGAAGGGTCAGAAAGCGATAACACACCATCAGAACTAACTTTAAATCCTAATTCGGCTAAATATTTTATTGGTTTCGTATCTTCATTTGTATAGTATCCTTCAGGTATGTTATTATTTTCAAAAAAAGCAATATTAGTAGACACTAAACCTCTTAATGTGCTTGATAATCCTACCATAGAAGCATCATTGCCGTGTGCAGATTTATTTGCTGTGACAAAATTAGAAACACTATTAAATGATTGAATTAATGGGTCCAACAATCTTATTACGGCATCAGTATCTATTTGAGTATCTAATGTTGTGGGAGCGTCTTGTTCATCGTGAACTTTCTTTAAATTAATAGCCACACCTTCAATGGCATCATCTATCGTATTAGAACCTCTTGTTATAGTAATTCCATTTACTTTTATTTTAGAGTTTAAGTCATCAGTATTTGCTACTATAAAACCACCGCTTACTAATCCATCTTGATATTCAGTTCTACTGCCATCGCTTATACCTAAAAAAGATGCTTCTCCACTTGTAGATTTAATGCTGATAGCATTTTCTGCTCCTGTTTTCTTTGCTGTGAATGTTAATCTTGCAGTGCCATCAGTATCTTTAATAAATGCAACATTTATTTTATCATTTAAATCAGTATCTTTATTTAGTGTATTTACTACTTTTTTCATTACATCTTCATTTGTATCATTCTCTGTATATTCTACACTAACTTCTATACCATTAATTTCAAATTTAACATTTCCTTTACCATCAACCAAATTTGCTTTAAGTTCATCGGATAATGAACCAACCATATTACCATTGCCATCATCAGTCGTTTTGGTAACATCCACTCTTGCACCAATATATGAGTCAGTAGATGCAAGTTGCAATACTTTAACATTAGAAAGTCCTGTTAAAGCACTACCATTGGCTGAAGCAGATATATAATCACTTTGAGAAAGAACTACTTTTCGGGTAACAAATTGTTCCTCAATATTCTTTGCAGAAACATATTTTCTTTCTGTAACTGCATCTACTCCTTCTCCTGTGGTGACATTTTTGAATGAACCAAATCTATCCATAGCAGATAGAAGATTGTTAAGTTTAGAATTCAATTGAGTAAAAAAGTCCTGTTTTAATTGCAGTTGATCATATTTAGCATCTAAAGCAGTATAACGATACATTTGGGTTGATATAAATGCGTCTATATATTGATCTACTAATGTGTTTGATGTTGAACTTATTGATGCCATTTTATTTTCCTTATTAGAACTTAAAAAAAATATATTAATATAATTGATAATATCGGCTTGTTTTTTAAAAACTTTAATTTATTTTTTTTATTATTATAAAAAAATATTCTGGCATTACTAACAAATTTATTCGGCATAATAATCTGTTTATATTTTTATTTTGTATTATTATACATACTGATTAGAATGATAATGTTATTTTTTCAAATATTTTTCTTATTTTTGAATCTTTATTGTAGGAACTAAAATGACAAACAATTATCAAGCACTAACCGAAAGATTAATAAAAAAAGCAAAATTAAACGGAGCTGAACTAAAAATATCTATACGTTCCGATAAAAACTTTGATGTGGGAATTAGAAACGGAGAAGTAGAAGAGTTGCAAGAAGCAGCATCTACTAATTTATTTTTATCTGTTAATTTAGATAACAAATCAGCCACTGCAGCCACATCCGACCTGTCATTAGAAACGTTGAACACGCTTTTAGATAGTGCAATAGAACGAGCAAAAATATCATCGGTAGACGAATCCGCTATATTTCCTAAATACGAAGAACTAAAAATAGACCCAAAAACATTAAAAATGTATTCCGAAGATATTAAGGCAATTACTCCCGAAGAAAAAATTGCTGCTGCTAAAAAAATAGAAGAAATTTGTTTGCAAGATAAACAAATAACTTTATCAGGAGGTTCATCCTATAGCACAAATGAAAGTGAATACTTTTTGGCACTTTCAAACGGATTTTATGGCTCATACAAAACTTCTGGTTGTTCTTTAGGAATATATTTACAGACAGGAAAAGATGAACATTCTTTTCAAGATGGATGGTCTGATTCTGCTCGTAGTCCTAAATTATTGCTTCCTATAGAAATTATAGCAAAACTTGCTATTGAAAGAGCAACACGATTGATTGGTGCAAAAAAAATACCTACTCAAACAATTCCTATCATTATTGATACTAATGTTGCGGGAAGTATTATTAGTTTTATGCTTGAATGTATTAATGGTAGAAATATTTATATGAACCAATCGGTATTCACGGACCATATAGATAAACAAATTGCTAATAGTTCTGTAAATATATATGATGACCCTTTAATACCAGGTTCGCCGGCGGCACGTCCTTTTGATTCAGAGGGAATACCATGTAGAAAAAATATTATTATAGAAAATGGAATTTTAAAGAATTATATTCTTAATACTTATTCTGCTAAAAAACTAAATATGGACGTAAATGGATTAGCATCGGGAACTTCTAATTTGTTCCTAGAAAAAGGTTCATTCTCTGAAAACGATATTATTAAATCTATAGACAAAGGTCTCTTGTTGCTAAAAACATTAGGACAAGGAACAGATGCCACTAATGGCGGATTTTCCAAAGGAGCATATGGTTTAATGATTGAAAAAGGGGAACTTACGCATCCTGTATCAGAAATAACTATTTCAAGTAATATTAAGAATATGATGTTGGGAATAAGCAAAATTGCAAATAATCCTAATGAACGAAGAGCATGGAAAATACCTTCATTCTTGATAGATGAAATGACTGTTTCAGGTGAGTAATTATCAAGTTTTACTAAAACAAAACACAGCGGGCAAATATGTTACCTGCTGTGTTTTTGTTGTATAAAAAAACAAATTATACTTCCCAACTCTCATCGCCTTTCAGCAATGCCATTAAGTCAGCATTCGGGTCGTAATATTTTGCTAATTGTTTTTCTGAACGCTGTATATAAGTATCAATTTTAATATCTAAAAATATACCCATAGGTCTTGGCATAGTTGGGTCATAACTCATATTAGCAAGCAAGAATGCCATATATGAATCTTCGTTGTTATGGACTAAAACCTCGTCTATACTATGTTTGGAATCGTTCAGGTCAATTACTCTTGGTCTTGCACCATCCATTTTGATGCCTTTTTTCTTATCAGCACCAAATAGAAGAGGTTGTTTGTGTTCTAACCAAATAGTCGTTTCATCACGTGTTGCTCTATCTGTAAAAGGTTTCAATGCACCATCATTAAATATTAAGCAGTTTGTATATATCTCAACAAAGGATACCCCTTGATGATGCTGTGCTGCTCTAAATAATTCTTTCATAGATTTAGTATCAGTGTCTATACCTCTTGCTACAAATGTAGAACCTGCTCCTAATGCTAATGTAGAGGGTTCGAAAGGATCATCTATTGTTCCTAACGGGGAAGATTTTGTTTTTAATCCAACACGAGAAGTAGGCGATTGCTGTCCTTTTGTTAAACTATATATTTCGTTATTAAACATAAGGATATTTACGTTCATATTTCTACGACAGGCATGAATAAAGTGATTGCCACCAATACTCAAGCAGTCACCATCACCTGTTGCCACCCATAACGACAAATCAGGTCTTGCCAATCGCATTCCACTTGCTATTGCTATTGCCCTTCCATGTATTGTATGAAAACCAAAAGTATTCATATAATATGGAAATCTACTCGAGCAACCTATACCTGATATGACAGCAAATTTTTCTTTTGGAATACCCATCTCTGACATCGCTTGTTGCAAAGATGCTAATACTGAAAAATCTCCACAACCAGGACACCAGCGAACTGCTGTAGCAGATTTAAAATCCTTCGGATTTAATCCTTCGCCTGATGTGTTATTTGAATGTATAATTTCATTGTATTGTGCCATATTATTTACCTCCTTGTTTTAACATTTCTATAATTTTATTTTCTATTTCTATTGCTTTAAATGGAATACCTTGCATTTTATTAAGACCTTCTATTTTATACAAAAACTTTGATTGTAATATAAATTTAAGTTGTCCTAAATTAACTTCGGGAACTAATATTCGTTTGAAATTAGATAATATATTGCCTAAATTTTTAGGTAATGGATTTAAATATCTTAAATGAACGAAAGAGAATTTTACTCCTTTTTCTGCCAATGAATCGTGTGCTGTTCTAACCGCACCAAATGTAGACCCCCAACAAACAACAAGTATATCACCACTTTCATCACCAATTACTTCTAAATCAGGAATGTCATTTACAATACCTTTTATTTTATTGTCTCTTATTTCAGACATAATTTGGTGGTTCATTCCATCAGAAGATACCACAGCCCCATTGTTTTGTTTTTCTAAACCACCAACTCTATGTTCTAAACCTGGAGTTCCTGGCAAAGCCCACATTCTTCTCAATGTTTTTTCATCTCTTTTATATGGTTGAAAACCTTCTTTTTCTGTTACAAAATCAACAGGAAATTTTTGTAATTTATTAACATCAGGAATACGCCATGGTTCAGTTCCTTGAGCTATATAACCATCAGTAAGAACTAATACAGGAGTTAGATATTTAGTAGCAATTTTTGCGGCTTCTATACAAATATCATAACAATCAGAGCAAGAACGGGCTGCTAACACAGGCATTGGGGCTTCGCCATGCCTACCAAAAACTGCTTGAAGCAAGTCGCTTTGTTCCATCTTTGTTGGAATACCAGTAGATGGACCTGCTCTTTGAACATTAACAATTACAAGAGGTATCTCAACTATAACAGCAAATCCTATCGCTTCAGTTTTTAATGAAAGCCCTGGACCTGATGTCGTAGTGCAGGCAAGATTGCCACCCAATGCTGCCCCAATAGCAGAACAAATGCCTCCTATTTCGTCTTCTGCTTGAAGATGCCGAACACCATATTTCTTAAAACCTGATAAGAAATGCAATATTTCTGTAGCAGGAGTTATTGGATATGAACCAAGAAATAGCGGCATATTTGCTAATCTTGATGCAGTTAACAAACCTAATGCTGCTGCTTCATTTCCTGTAATATTTCTATAAGTTCCTTGGGGTTTGTCGGCAGGAGGAACTATGAATTGTGTGTCTAATTCAGGATACTCTTCAGCGAATTTATACCCTCTTTGCAACGCTTTAATATTTATGTCTTGGACTTCGGGCTTCGCAGCGAATTTCCTTTTTAGCCATTTTAAAGTTGGAACTAAGTCCATATTTAATAGCCAATGTATCATTCCCAAAGAAAAAATATTTTTTGTTCTTGAAATGGTTTTTAAAGGAAGTCCCATATCTTTTGCTTCTTCCAACATCATACTATTAATATCAACTTTGATAACTTTATAATTTCTATAAGTATCATCTTCAAGAGGATTATCAGTATATTCAGCAAGTTTAAGAAATTTATCATTAAAACCTCCTGTATCTACAATAATAAGTCCGCCTTGACGCACATTTTGAAGATTTACTTTCACTGACGATGCATTCATACCCACAAGAACATCTATATAATTTCCATGAGTATAAACAGGATGTGAGCCAATATGGAGTTGATATGCCGAAACACCATATAGAGTTCCTTCGGGACTGCGAATCTCAGCAGGATAGTCGGGGAATGTATTCACTCCGTTGCCATAAGTTCCACATAAATTAGATAACTGGGCACCGACTAATTGCATTCCATCACCCGAATCGCCTGCGAACCTTACAACAATATTATTTAATTTAAGTTGTTTTTTAGACATATATAATCTTATTCTTATATTACTATTAATTTCTATTTTAAAAACATTCTAAAATAATAAAAAAAATTAAAAAAAACATTAAAATAATAAAAATATTAATTATAACGTGATGTTTTTAACCTTTTTTATTTAATTTTCTTTCATAATATTCTTTTTAAATCTGTAAAATAATAAAATTTAAATAAAAAAAAACATATTTTAATGTAAAGTTAATTTAAAACTATACTATGCCAAGACCAACAACAAAGCAAGATTTAATAGCAACTGCAAACGAACAATTCTATAAATTGTTCAATTTTATAGATTCTATGTCCGAGGAAAAACAAAATGCAACTTTTTTGTTTGAAGATAGAGATAGAAATTTGCGAGATGTTTTAATACATTTATATGAGTGGCAACAATTATTATTAAATTGGATAAAAGCAAATAAAGCAGGCATAAATAAACATTTTTTACCTGAACCTTATAATTTTAAAACATATCCTGAATTTAATATAAAACTTTGGGAAAAGCACCAAAATACTTTATATAAAAAGTCAAAAGAAATGTTAAAAAAAAGCCATAATAAAGTAATGCAATTAATTGATACTTTTTCTAACGATGAATTATTTACTAAAAAATATTTTCCTTGGACAGGCACTACTACATTAGGTTCTTATTGCATATCTGTTACATCAAGCCATTATGATTGGGCAATAAAAAAAATCAAGAAGCATATAAAAAATACATAATAACAAAATTCTACTTTTTAATTTTTTATCTTATTCGTTCTATCCAAACGTCTTTTATGCCATATTTTTCTATTGTATTTTTGGCATCTTCATATTTTTCAAAACTACCAAATCTAACTCTATACCATATTTCGCCCTTAATATTTTGTTCTGTAATATATCCTGTAATTCCTTTTTGACTTAACAATGTTAGTCGTTTTTCTGCATCAGATTTTACAGGAGAAGAATAAATTTGTATAGTATATAAAGTTCCTTTTCCTTGCATTTTAGTAGTATGCGATTCGCTTGGAACATTAGTAGTGGCTATAGAAGTAGTTTTATTAACGGACTTTTGTGTTGGATATTTAGGTCCTGTTTTGGGCTTGGGCTGTGCTGATATTACTTTTGCAGTATCTTTTATTATAGCATCTTGTTCTGTAGTATCTTTTATTATAGTATCTTGTTCAGTGATTTCTTCACTAACAGCAGTAGTAGTATCTTGTTCTGTATGTTCAGTTATTTCTTCGCTAACAGCAGTAGTAGTATCTTGTTCTGTATGTTCTGCGTTTTGTGGTTGATTAGGAATGTTTTTTTTGCTACTTAAATATAAATATCCTATGATACCACCTACAATAAGTATCATAGCAATAGATACAATAGCAATAATTAAAGCAAATGTTTTTTTATTATTTTGTTTCTCTTTTTCAGTCATATTTTTTTCTTCTACAACATCACTTATTATATTATCGGTATCATTATTTATTTCATTAGTATCATTGTTCATTTCATTAGTATCATTATTTATTTCATCAGTATCATTGTTCATTTCATTAGTATCATTATTTATTTCATTAGTATCATTGTTTATTTCATTAGTATCATTGTTTATTTCATTAGTATCATTGTTTTCATCTATAATACTAAAATCATCCATAATATCAGAAATGTCGTCTGTTGTTTTATTGGCATTGTTTTTTGCATTTATTTCCATTGACATCAAATCAACCTGAAGTTCTTCTGGACTTTGCGATGTATCTATATCTATAGAGTTACCATATAGTATAGAATCATTATCTTGTCTTTCTGCTTGTCTTTTTTTTTCTATCGCTTCAGTTTTTTCTTTATACTTGGAAATATCATTTTTAAGTAAATTTAAAAAATCGCTATCAAAAATAGTATTTTGTTGGTTGTCACTTTTCTCTATCTCTTCAACATTAGAAATATCCTCATTTATATTATTGTTATTATTATCAATTTCAACTTTATCATTGTCCTCATCAGTGTTAGTTTGCAAATTATCATTAGTAATATCATTTTGTTCCATATCGAAAACATCAGATATTGTTATATCGTCATTTGCTGTGTTTGTATTATTAATAGTTTCTGGTAAAATACTTTCTTCTAAATTATCTTCTATATTGCTTATATTTTCTTGATTATCTATATTATATGTTTCTAAAAACTCATTATTTAGGTCTGTTGTTTCATTGTCTGTTGTTTCGTTATCTGTTAAATCAAGGTCTGCATTGGTTTCTGTTTCAGAGTTTAAAAAGGTAGAAGGGTCATAATCGGAAAGATTTTCAGGATATTTCCCGTCTAATTGCTCAATATAAAAAGTATCATTATCGACTTCATTTTCAACAAAATCGGCTTCTTTTTCTTCGGGTGTTAAATTATTATCGAATATTGCCACTTCTTTTTATATATATCGTTTTTTCACATTATTTGATTTACAAAAATACTATTTTTTTTTAATTTATTTATAATAATATTTGCTTCTGTTTATTATAATAAATCGGTAAAAAAATAAAAAATATTAATAAAATTAAAAAAAGTTTGGAAAATAGAAAAAAAAGTGTTATTTTTGTATTTCGTTCATTTACATAATGATAAAAATATTATAGTATGATAAAAATATTATAATTTTGGTCCTATCGACTAATGGTTAGGTCACCACCCTTTCACGGTGGTAATAGGGGTTCGAATCCCCTTAGGATCACAATAAGCAAAAATCACTCATATTGCTTTTGCCTATTATCCCACAGATACTTCATCAGAATGTAAATTGTTACACATTTTTTTATTTTTTAATTATGCACTTTTCAAGAATGAATTCAATGCTGAAGAATTATGGGAGCCATTTGAAGAAGAGATTTTAATGACTGCCGGTTTAATTATAGGAACTGTTCTACATAATTTTCAAAACAATAAAATATAATGTAAAAAGATAGAGTTTATGAATATAGGTAAATAAATTGTAATTATATATTATTTATTTATGCTAAAAGGATAAATTATAGTGCTAAAAGGATAAGTTATAGACCTCAAAGGATAAGTTATAGCCCTAAAAGGATATGGATATAGTATTCAAAGGATAAGTTATAGTCCTATGAGGATAAATTATAGCCCTAAAAGGATAAGTTATAGCCCTAAAAGGATAAATTATAGTCCTATAAAGGATAAGGCGGTATCCTTTTAAAGGTAAATGCGGTATCCTTTTAACCAATACTGGTGCGGATTCGCAGGAAAATTGTTAATTTATGTAATTTTTAGATATAAAATCAATATTTATTACTTTTGGCAATACAAATAAATAGATAAAAAATTGCTATTTTTGTAAGAATAAAAAGTAATTTAATTGAAATAAACAACTTACATAAATTGATATAAATAAGTATATAAGTATATAATCATATATTGTAATTATAATAATTAGGTAATAGAATGAATATTTTGGTAACAGGCGGCGCAGGTTTCATTGCTTCTAATGTAGTAGATGCTTATTTGGCATTAGGTCATAAAATAACAATAATAGATAATCTATCTACGGGGGATGTCCGCAATATAAATCCTAAAGCCCGTTTTATAGAAATGGATATAACTTCTGACAAGGTTTTAGATCTATTTATGTCAGAACGTTTTGATGTTTTGAATCATCACGCAGCCCAGATGGATGTTCGCTTTTCTGTGTCTAATCCTTTATTTGATGCTAATACCAACATAATAGGCGGCCTAAATCTTTATCACGCAGCACAAAAAAGCGGAGTAAGTAAAATAATATTTGCTTCAAGTGGTGGTGCTATTTATGGTGACAATGTATACATTCCTACCCCTGAGAACTCTTTATTAGAACCATGTTCACCATATGGTATAGCCAAATTAACTAACGAAAAATATTTGTCTTTCTACCAAAATACATATAATATTGATGTAGTTTGTTTGCGTTATGCGAATATATATGGACCGAGACAAAGTTTTAAGGGTGAAGCAGGTGTTATTGCTATATTTATTAATAAATTGCTAAATAACGAGCAACCCGTGATTAATGGTGATGGGAAAAACATTAGGGATTATGTTTTTGTAAATGATGTTGTTCAAGCGAATGTTATAGCACTAAACAAAACAGTTAATGGTATTTATAACATAGGAACAGAAACAGGAACAGATGTAAATCAAATCTTTAATCAACTAAAAGAATTAATAGGAGTAGAATGTGAAGAGTTTTACGGCGAAGCAAAAGAAGGTGAACAACGAATAAGTTGTATATCATATCAAAAATTTTATACTCAACATAATTGGGAGCCAAAGACAAAACTATCAGATGGATTAAAAGAAACTATAAAATATTTTAAAGAACGAAAATAAAAAACATTCTTTTTTCTATATATATTATACTATTTTACACTCTTTATCATTTTAGTAGAAAAGTGCCTTAGTAGGAAAATGAAAATATTTTATTATGATTTTTTTTAAATTATAAATCTATATTGTCAAACAAGGTTTCACAGTCCATAATGAGATAGAACTTGTGTACAGAAACCTCAATAAAACTGTGGTTCAGTACAATGTATATAGTATATGTGCGTGCGTGCGGGTGTGTGTGTG
>Ga0082212_10011108_pt1 | contig 11438 bp, 7 predicted proteins | sample TergutNt197P3_FD_71548 | JGI IMG/M metagenome (GOLD analysis project Ga0082212, IMG submission 71548) | Neocapritermes taracua P3 segment gut microbial communities from Petit-Saut dam, French Guiana - Nt197 P3 | ecosystem: Host-associated > Arthropoda: Insects > Digestive system > Gut ... | reverse complement strand
CCCCTAAAAGCTAATTTATTTCTATAGCAATATGGCAAAACTGCCATATATAATAAAAGTATAGTTTCCTAATAAGTCATTGTCAAGTTAATATTTAAAAATCAGTGTTGATTATCAATAGGGTATAAATAGCAAGGGGCTGTGTCACTTTTAGTATTGACACAGCCCCTTTTAAAATGTCTATCCACTCAATATTGCGAGCTTGTTATAACCTTCTTTTATCCCATTTCCTCCTTGATAGCCGCCTGAGCCGCGGCCAGGCGCGCTATGGGTACGCGGAAGGGGGAGCAGCTCACATAATCCAGCCCCAGGCGGTGGAAGAATTCCACCGAGGCTGGGTCGCCTCCATGTTCACCGCAAATGCCCAGTTTAATACCGGGGCATACCTTTTTACCCTTTTCTATCGCTATTTCCATCAGCAGGCCCACGCCCTTTTCATCCAGCTTGGCGAAGGGGTCATGATCGAAGATCAGCTTCTTATAATAATCTTCCATAAAGGTACCAACGTCATCCCGGGAGAAGCCGTAGGTCATCTGACTTAGATCGTTAGTGCCGAAGGAGAAGAACTCGGCTGCTTCTTCCGCTATTTCGTCCGCAGTCAGGCAGGCGCGGGGTATTTCCATCATGGTGCCTACCAGATATTTCATCTCTATGCCGCTTGCGGCTATCACTTCATCGGCCACTCCGGTCACCAGACCGCGCACATAACGGAATTCCTTGCGTCCCTCGGTCAGGGGCACCATGATTTCCGGCACGATATTATAGCCATTGCTCTTTTTCACTTCTAAGGCCGCCTCTATGATGGCGCGCACCTGCATTTGCGTTATCTCCGGGTAGGAGACGGAAAGGCGGCAGCCCCGATGCCCCATCATGGGGTTGAACTCGTGCAGTTGGGCGCAGCGCGTCTTGACCTCTGTAAAGGTGATGCCCAGCTCATGGGCTAGTGTCGCTATGTCGTCCTCATGTTGGGGCAGAAATTCATGTAGGGGTGGATCCAGCAGGCGTACTGTTACCGGGCGTTCCCCCATGGCCTCGTAGATGCCGGTGAAATCCTTTCTCTGCATAGGTAGCAAGTGATTCAGGGCCTCGCGGCGCTGATCCTCGGTATCGGAAAGTATCATCTGCCTCATACGGGCGATACGGTCCTCGTTGAAAAACATATGCTCGGTACGGGTCAGTCCGATGCCCTCCGCGCCGAAACTGACGGCATTAGCCGCATCGTGCGGGGTATCGGCATTGGTGCGCACTCTCAAACGGCGATAAGTATCCGCCCAAGTCATAAAACGTCCGAAATCCCCGGTGATGTTAGCTTCACGAGTACGCAGATCCCCGGCGTAGACCTTGCCGGTACTACCGTCTAAGGAGATATAATCCCCCTCCTTGAAGGTTTTCCCCCCCAGGATAAAGGTTTTGGAGTGTTCGTCGATGCGCGCCTCGCCGCAGCCGGCTACGCAGCACCTGCCCATGCCGCGGGCTACCACCGCGGCGTGAGAGGTCATACCGCCCCGGGCTGTGATGATGCCCCGGGCTGCCACCATGCCTTCTATATCCTCGGGGGAGGTTTCCTGCCGGGCCAGGATCACCCGTTCGTTACGGACTGTTTTGGCTATTTTGGCTTCTTCCGCCGTGAAATAGAGGCGCCCGGCGGCTGAACCGGGAGAAGCTGCCAGACCACTACCCAGCAGTTCTGCCCGGGCTAAGACTTTCTCGTCGAAGGTGGGATGCAGCAATTGATCCAACTGCTTAGGGTCAACCTTCAGCACCGCTTCTTTTTCCGTTATCATACCTTCTTCCACCATATCCACCGCCACTTTCAAGGCGGCGGCGGCGGTGCGCTTACCGTTCCTGGTCTGCAGGAAGTACAGCTTGCCGTTTTCTATGGTAAATTCCATATCCTGCATATCGTGATAATGATTTTCCAGGGTATGGGCTATATCTATAAATTGAGCGTAAACCTGGGGCATATCCTGTTCCAGCACAGATATAGGTTTTGGGGTTCGGATACCGGCTACCACATCCTCGCCCTGGGCATTGATGAGATATTCGCCGAAGATATTCTTTTCCCCGGTAGCCGGGTTGCGTGTAAAGGCAACGCCGGTGCCGGATCTATCTCCCATATTGCCGAAAACCATCATCTGCACATTTACGGCGGTGCCCCATTCCATCGGTATATCGTTCATGCGGCGGTAAACGATAGCGCGCTGATTGTTCCAGGAACGGAATACAGCCTTAACGGCTTTTAAAAGCTGACGCTGAGGGTCGGCAGGGAAATCCTCGCCAATGGCCTTTTTATAGATGATCTGATAAGAGGAGATGATCTCCTGTAAATCTTCGGTGGTCAATTCTGTATCAAATTGCACTCCCTTTTTCTCTTTTACCCGCTCCAGCACATGCTCGAATTCGCTTTTTGGTATTTCCATCACCACATCGGAAAACATCTGGATGAAGCGGCGGTAGGAATCATAGACAAAGCGGGGATTTTGAGTGAGCTCGGCCAGACCAAGCACCGTATCGTCGTTTAAGCCCAGGTTTAGAATAGTATCCATCATCCCGGGCATCGAGGCGCGAGACCCGGAACGCACGGAAACCAGCAATGGATTGGATACATCGCCGAACCTTTTACCGGAAAGTTTTTCCAGCTTGACCATGGCTTCCTTGACCTCGTTCACGATATACTCGGCCACAAATTGCCCTTGCTCGTAATAATCGGTGCAGGCCTCGGTGCTGATGACGAAGCCCGGTGGCACAGGCAGCCCCAGATTGGTCATTTCCGCCAGATTAGCCCCCTTGCCACCCAGCAGATTTTTCATTGAAGCGTCTCCTTCGGTAAACATGTACACGAATTTTTTATTCATAGATACCTCCAATAATATAGTATTTTTTTAAAAAAAACACGGATACATTCACCGTAATTACAAAACGATAATACTTATCTTGTCAGAAATAGGATTTATCTTGTCAAACCAGTGATTTATCTTGTCAAAAATAGGATTTATCTTGTCAAATCAGTGATTTATCTTGTCAACCGGTGATTTATCTTGTCATAATTTCATTAGTCCTGCGGTTGGGGCCATTGATTATAGGGGCGGATCACATATCCGCCCAGTCTGGACATTATGGGTTGCCTTGTAAATCATGCGTTGATCTTGGAAAGGTCCCCCATCTCCTCCCCGAGGGCTACGATCTGCTTCAGCAGGGACAGCCGGTTATGACGGAGTGCTTTGTCTTGATCCATGACCATCACCGCTTCAAAGAAATCGTCGATATCTCCGGATAGTCTAGCCAGGTGTTCCAGGGCTTTTTTGTAGAGGCGGGCACGTAGATCGTCGTTCATCAAGTTATGTATTTCCTTGATGTGCTCGTACAACTGCTTTTCGGCGGCATCTTGCAGAAGCTCCTCCCTGGGGGCGGGCAAAGCCTCCGCGTCTTCGATATCGCCTTTTTGCGCGGCGGAGCGCAGCAGATTGGCAGCGCGGGTAAAGCCGGTGAGCAGTAGTCCGAAGCCGGGCAAGCTGCGGTATTCGTGGAGGGCGCGGGCTTTAAGCATGGTTTCTACGATATTACCGCCGCGCTGGTTTTCCATAGCCTGGATAATGTCGTAGGGCAGGCCTTCCTCGCTTAAAGCGGCGGCTATGCGCTGGCGTAAAAAGGCCAGCAGTTGGCCGGTTTTTTCCAGGCGGTCCACATCGGCAGGCTCTGTCATATGGGGTTTTAGCAAATCAAGAGCTTTTTGCATCAGTTCCCTGCCTGGCAAAAACAGGCCATGTTTAGCCATGATCTGCACGCAACCGGCGGCGGCGCGGCGCAGGGCGTAGGGGTCTTGGGAACCGCTGGGTATCAGTCCCGCGGCAAAGAACCCGGCCAGGGAATCTATCCTGTCGGCCAGAGCCAGCGCTATACCAGGGCGGCTTACGGGGATTTCGTCCCCGGCAAAACCAGGCAGATAGTGCTCGCGGATGGCCAGCGCCACCGCCTCATCCTCTCCGGCGGCCTGGGCATAGTATTCTCCCATGATCCCCTGGAGCTCCGGGAATTCATATACGGCATGAGAAAGTAGATCGGCTTTGGCGAGATAAGCAGCCCGCTCAGTTTGCCGCAGTTCCTCGCGGCTGTAGCCGAGAAGACCGCCTATATAGGCGGAAAGCGCAATGAGGCGCTGGGTTTTTTGCTCCATATCGCCCAGCTTTTCGTGGAAGACGATTTCCCGCAAGCGTACGGCCAGATGCTCCAGTGGCTGGCGCAGATCCTCCTGCCAGAAGAAGGCCGCGTCGGCTAAGCGGGGGCGAATGACCTTCTCATTACCGGCGGTCACCACTTCTAAATAGCGGCTGTCGCCGTTGCGCACGGTGATGAATTTATTCAAAAGCCCGCCGTCCTTTTTATATACGGGAAAATAGCGCTGATGCTCCCGCATGGGCGTGATAATCAGCTCTACCGGCAGGTCAAGATATTTTTCTTCGAAAGAACCGGCTAAAGCAGTGGGATATTCCAGAAGGAATATCACTTCTTCCAGGAGCTCTTCATCCTCTTTGACCTGGCCGTTCAAGGACTCCGCCACTTGCCGTATTTGCTTCCATACCAGGTCGCGCCGTTCTTGTTGAGCGCAGATAACATAGTTTTCCCGCAGCAGTTGCAGATACCGGCCGGGCTCGCTGATTTCTATCCGTTGCGAGCCCAGGGTGCGGTGGCCGCGGGTGAACCTATCCGCGCTCACACCGGCCAGGCTGAGTGGCAGAACTTCTTCTCCCAGAAGCGCAAGTAGCCAATGGATGGGACGGGCAAAGCGTATCTCTTCATAACCCCAGCGCATGGGCTTGGGAAAGTATATTTTATGGATAATATCCGTTAGCAATTGGGGCAATATGGTGGCAGCGTTTTGCCCTTTCACTTGCTTAACAGCGAATACATATAGGTTGCCGCTCACTTCTTTTTGTTGCAGCTCCGCCTCGCTCACGCCCTGCCCTCTGCAGAAGCCCTGCAAAGCGCGGCTGGGGTTGCCGTCGGCGTCGTAAGCCGCGGCCACGCTGGGGCCCTTGGCCTCCAAAAGGCTGTCAGGCTGCACGACGGCCAGCCCTTCCGCCAGTAGAGTCAAACGGCGGGGTGTGGCATATATATGAAGCTTGTCATAGGGCAGCCCAGCTCCTGACAATGCGTCGGCGGCCAAGCTGTTAAGTTGCTTAATGGCCGGAGGCAGAAACCGTGCCGGTATTTCTTCCACCCCTATTTCCAGCAAGAGATCGCGCTTATCCATAATTCAATAATCCTTTCAATCAGTCTATGCCCAATTTTTCCCGTATGGCTATATCCTTTAATAGGGGGAAACCCATCTTGCGGCGCTGCTCTACATAGGCCAGGGCGCAATTTTTGGCTAGATGCCGCACCCGCCCGATATAGCCTTGCCGTTCCGCTACGGAGATAGCGCCCCGGGCGTCCAGCAGGTTGAAGGTGTGGGAGCACTTAAGCAGATAATCATAGGCGGGCTGCACATAACCCAGCTCGGTTATACGGGCGGCTTCGGCCTCGAACATATTGAAGAGCCTAAATAGCATATCCACATCGGCGGCCTCGAAATTATAATGGGAATAGTCCACCTCGTTTTGATGATGCACGTCGCCGTATGTGATGCCCTCCACCCACTCTATATCGAATATACTGTCCTTTTTCTGGATAAACATGGCTAATCTCTCTATGCCATAGGTGAGCTCGCCGCTGACCGGTTTGCAATCCAGACCGCCGCATTGCTGGAAGTAAGTGAACTGGGTTATCTCCATACCGTCCAGCCAAACCTCCCAACCCAAACCCCAAGCACCCAGAGTGGGGCTTTCCCAGTTATCTTCCACAAAGCGGATATCATGCTCCTCTCCCTTGATGCCCAAGGCTTCCAGGGATCGCAGATACAGTTCCTGTATATCGTTGGGGGAGGGTTTCAACAGCACCTGATACTGATAATAATGCTGGAGGCGGTTGGGATTATCGCCGTAGCGCCCGTCGGTGGGGCGGCGGCTGGGCTCCACATAGGCCACCTTCCAAGGCTCCGGACCCAGGGCTCTGAGGGTGGTGGCGGGATTCATGGTGCCGGCTCCTTTTTCCATATCATAGGGCTGCAGGATTATACAGCCAGCCCTGCCCCAAAAATCGTTAAGCGCTCCGATTATCTGCTGAAAATCCATTGCTTTATTCATCCCCTTTTTTAGAGATAAAAATAATTTTATCAAAAAGCCGCTGTTTAGTCAATCGATTGGGTATATATTGAAATATTTACACATTTTATAGCAGGCTGCGCAACATTTTCCGAGCCTGCAGAGCATATTCCAGATGATAATCTATATAAGGGCCGATGGCCTGCTCCAACTCCTGCAGGCAGTTCTGGCTCACCTTAAGCTGAGGCAGACGGTTTACGGGCTCCCGCAAGATATGGCGCATGGTCATAATGGCACCGGGGCTGAGGTATGGGCCGGGGGAGGCTGCCGCGCAGCTAAGGCACAACAACCCACCTTTAGCCGGCAAAAGAAGAAAGCTTCCGCCCGGGATGCCGCGCCCGCAGTTCATGCAGCCTTCCAGATGAGGAGCAAGGCCCAATGCCTCCAGCAGGCGAAGCTCGAAATAGCAGGAGGCAAGAGGGGGCGATATATCCATATCCAGCAGGGAATACGCAGAAAGCAGCAGTGTAAACACACTGCGGCTGGGTTTCCCCTCCGGCATGGTCAAGGTGATAAGCTCCGCCATATAGGAGGCATAGGCTATTTTAGCCAGATCCTGCCGCAAAGTAATGAAGGGCCGCTCTACCTCGCCCTGGGTGATGGTGTCCAGGCTGCCGCGGCCTTTTGCCAGACAGAGGTTCGCCTGAGTGAAGGGCTGCGTCAGTCCGCGCAGCCCCCCGGTAGGGCGGCTGGCCCCCCGCGCCAAGGCCGTCAGCCGCCCCCGCTCCCATGAGAATAGGCTGACCAGCTTGTCGTGTTCCTTATACAGGCGGTTGCGCAACACTATAGCCTGCAGATTGTAGTATTTTTCTTGGCTCATAGATCGATATCCCAGCTTCTTAACAGCCGTTCATTATTGCGCCAATCCCGTTTGGTCTTTACGCGCAGCTCCAGATAAACGGGGCAGGCGAGCCATCGCTCCATCTCCTGCCGGGCGGCTCGGCCGATTTTTTTCAGCATGGCCCCCTCTTTGCCTATGACGATGCCTTTTTGACTTTCCCGCTCCACATAGATATTGGCCGCCACATACAGGCGGTTATCCGGCCTTTCCTCTATGGCCGCGATGGTCACCGCTACCGCATGGGGTATTTCCTGCCCGGTTGCGGCCAGCACCTGCTCCCGCACTAATTCAGCCAGGAGCAACTGTTCCGGCTGGTCGGTTATCATGCCCTGCGGATAATAGCGCGGCCCTTCCGGTAAATATTTACAGAGCACATCCAAGAGCAGCGGGCAGTTTTCCCCTGTTATGGCGGAAAGGGGTATCATCTCCGCCGCCGCAAAACGTTCCGACCACTGGGCCAGCAAGGGCAGGAGGGCGGTTTTTTCTACTAGATCTATTTTATTTAAGAGCAGCAAAACAGGGGCTTTTATTTGCAGCAGGCGTGTTGCTATATATTGCTCCCCCTTGCCGTGGGGCTCGCTAACATCCACCACAAACAAAGCCACATCGCAGCCGCCTATGCTTTCCGCAACAGCCCGCATCATGCGTTCGTCCAACTTATGATGAGGTTTATGCACCCCCGGCGTATCCAAAAAAACTGCCTGCATACGCTCTTCGTCTAATATACCGCGCACCTGGTTGCGGGTGGTTTGCGGTTTTTCCGATACGATAGCTACCTTGGTTCCTAAGAGGCGGTTGAGCAAGGTGGATTTACCGGCGTTAGGGCGGCCGATGAGGGCGGCAAAGCCGGATTTAAATGGAGGGGCGGCGGTGCTGGGTGCGGCTGGTGAGTTTGGTGGTTTTGGCATAGGATACCTCGAAAATTATAATGAACGATTAACAATGAACAATTGAGGAGCACTGATATCACGGCACCTGTTTTTTATAAAATTGAAGTAGTTTTCGTTAGCGTGGCATATTCCATTATTATTCATTATTAATAATTAATTGCTCTTCTTGCGCCATACTATCCTCATAAGCCACTTTAGTCACCCCGTCCACCAGCTGTATCCAGGTCTGGCCGGGGGAGAGGCTCCATTCTTCGCCGTCCGCTCCCAGAAAATAGGTGGGAGAATCCAGGGAGGCGCGCTTCCAGGTTCCTTCCTGCATTGTGCCGCGGGTAAAGAGCATGGCCTCGCCCTCGCCCACCAAATTGATTTCCAGCCGCCCCACGCTATCCAGTACCTTGGCTTTCACACGCTGTACCAAAATATTGGCTGCTTGCACCTGGCCCTCTGTATTGGTATCGATATGTGGCTCATCGCCGATGCTGCGCGCGTACAGGGTGGTATCGGGATTATAGATGTAGCTGTTTCTATTGCCTCTGTCCGGATAATCTATCCTGATGATATCTGCTTTGGCCGCGTCGGCGGGGGGGCTTTCTTCCGGGCTGAAGAAGGATAGTGCGCGGGGCGTATTGAGCAGTTCCCAATCCTTGGCTTCCAAAAAGTTGTAGATATTCTCGCTGGAAGTGAAGAGGTTATGGGGCATACGACGGCTTTTATCGCGCCAGAAATATTTGCTATAGCTCATTTCGTTGAGCCAGTTCACATGGCCCTTGGCCAGGTAATTTAAGGCGTCGTTGCTGCCGCCGCAATGTACGAACAGGCCCTGCCATTCCCGGGCCACATCCACTATATAGGGGCGTGCGCTGCGCACCGGGCCGATGATTTCCGGGGCGTCAACAAAAAACAGGGCCAGCAAGCGGCTGATGCCACCTTCCGCCGGAACCTCGTACATGATATCGGCGGTGCCGATACCGGCCTGCGGGCGGGCTGGTTTGTAGTTGTCTATACTGACTACCACCCCCCGCCGCTCCAAAGCCGCTTCATCGGCCACCGGCATGTGGGTAAGAGGGTTGCGTATGGGTTCAGGTTCCGGTTCTGGCTCGGGATCGGGCTCCGGCTCGATGATTGGCGGCGGCACTTCTATTTCCGACGGCTCTTCGAATTCCCCAGCATTCTTAGTGCAAGCCGCGATTAAGGAGAGCAATAGCAGGGCCGCCAGAAGCAGTAGCAGACCCTTATGGAAAAACCTATACTTATGCTTGTTTTCTGTCATCTCCGTATCCCTCCGCCTCTAATCGGTTTATGATCTGTTTTTGTAGGGCAAACATACAATCTTTTTCCTCCGCGCCGCGTTCGTGATCGTATCCCAGCAAATGCAGCAAGCCATGTACGAACAAAAACACCGCCTCACGCAGGCTGCTGTGTCCTAGCTCCTCAGCCTGCGCGGCCGCGCGCGTTAGGGAGATCACTATGTCGCCCAGAGGCAAAGCCCTGCCCTCCGCCGGAAGGGTTGGCTGTTCCTCCCATAGGGGGAAGGAGAGCACATCGGTAGGTTTATCTTCCCCGCGGTAAGCGTGGTTTAGAGCGCGTATGCCCTCGTCGTTGGTGAGCAGCAGCGAAAGTTCCAAACGAGGGGGCAGTTGCCAGCAAGCGGCGGCTTCAACGGTTGACCGGGCCGCCCGGAGAAGCAAGGCCCTTGGCGGCGCTGCTTTCTTTATCGCTTCCCGAGGCAAGTTCCGTCGGCTTATAGTCAGGTAAAGGCGCAACCGTATTCCCTCCCACCTCTTTGGCTGTCTGCTCTGGGTAGAGCAGGCGGCTATGATTCATGCCGGAAAGTACGCGTAAAAAAGCTTCCTCTATCAACTGTAGATCCTGAAAGGTGAGAAGGCATTCCTGCAGCTGTCCGTCTTCCATCTTACCTTTGATGATACTGCGCACCGTTTCTTCCACCTGGCCCTTAGCCGCTTGTTTTATAGCCTGCACCGCAGCCTGGGTACTGTCGGCCAGAAAGACCAGGGCTGCCTCCTTGCTGTGAGGCTTGCCGTAGGGGTAGCGGAAATCCTCCTCCCGCACGGTGCTGCTATCCAGCGCCTGTTCCTGCGCTTTTCTGTAGAAAATGCGCAACAAACCGGTACCATGATGCTGCTCCACCAAGGCGATGACTTCCTCGGGGAAGCGGGCTTGGCGCAGCATCTCTACTCCTTCCCGTACATGGGAGGTGATGATCATCACGGAAAGAGACGGTTGCAGCTTGTCGTGGGGGTTTTCGTTTGCGCCCTGATTTTCTATGAAGAAATAGGGGCGTTTCAGTTTGCCAACATCGTGGTAATAGGAAGCCACCCGCACCATCAAGGTGTCCGCGCCGATGGCGTCGGCGGCAGCTTCGGCTAAATTGCCCACCAGTACGCTATGGTTATAGGTGCCGGGCGCTTCCATCATTAGCCGTTTAAGCAGCGGATGATTGGAATTAGAAAGCTCAAGCAAACGCACCACGGTGGTAAAGGAAAAAGCGCTTTCCAAAAAGGGCAGTATGCCCATAGCCAAAATGGCTGAGAGCAGGCCGTTGCATAAACCAAAAGCCATGCCCATGCCGATAATTTTGGGCGGAATAGAGTTGAGCAAGCCCCAGCCGCCGATCAAAGCCATATTTGTGAGAGCGATATATATGCTGGCTCCCACAAATTGACTGCGCTGGCTGAGCCGTACTGTGGAGAGTATAGCGGCCAGACCGCCGCCCAGAGCTACCAAGGTATAGCTTGCTTGGCCATGAAAAATCACACCTGCGTATATAGCAAGTATGACGGTGGCAAAAATTGCCAGGTTGCGATCCAGCAGCACCGCCAGGAGCATGGAGGCCGCCGCCACCGGCAGCAGATAGCCTATGTGGGCAGGGGTATCGGTATCGATGGAAAAATCAAGGAAGGCGATAAGGCGGCACAGTAACAACACCAATGTCATGATTACGACCACCAGCAACACGGCCTTCTCCTGCATAAAAATTTTGGGCTGATAATGATAAAGATAATAACCCAAAAGCACGGTCAGCAGTACCACTATAGCCAAGAGTCCGCCGTATGGCGTATAGCCTGGGTCTTCACTGTATATGCCCAGGGCCTGCAAGGTCTCTATCTGCTCCGCAGTGATCACAGATCCCCGGGAAAGCAGTTTTTCCCCGGTTTGCACCGTTATTTGTACCGGCTCTACGGAATCCTTGGCTTCCTGCACGGCGTCTGCGGTTGCCAAGGCGTCGTAATGTTCGTTAGGCATAAACGCCAATCCCTCCACATAGCCCAGGAGAAAAGAGAGCGCGCCCTCGTTGAGATGCGCCCTGGGTAGGAGAATATCTATCTTTTCTTTGACCGTGAGTAAATCATCGTCACGTATTCCCTGCTCGTAGACGGCGGTGATGGCCTCGCGCAGGCTGCGGCGTATGTCAAACATTTCGTTGAAGTCTATTTCCAACATATATTGTAATGACTCGTCTGTATAGCTTCCCGGCAGGGCGTTTCT
>Ga0082212_10011107_pt1 | contig 11439 bp, 6 predicted proteins | sample TergutNt197P3_FD_71548 | JGI IMG/M metagenome (GOLD analysis project Ga0082212, IMG submission 71548) | Neocapritermes taracua P3 segment gut microbial communities from Petit-Saut dam, French Guiana - Nt197 P3 | ecosystem: Host-associated > Arthropoda: Insects > Digestive system > Gut ... | reverse complement strand
GTATAAATCAAATTGTTGAATTGCACCCTTTCATTCCTAAATCAATACTTCCAGACCATCATGCGCCAAAAAAACATTCGGTGGTAATGTAGCCTGTATTTGCCGGTGAAACCCCATCTGATGGCTGATGTGGGTGATGTAAGCCCGTTCAGGTTTCACATCGTCAATCAACGCTAATGCTTCGTTCAGTGTAAAATGCGAAATATGTGATTCCTGTCGCAAACCGTTCACCACAAAGCAATCCAGCCCGTTCAGTTTTTGTTTTTCGCTTTTGCTGATATTGTTGGCGTCGGTGAGATAGGCCAGCCGTCCGATACGAAAACCCAGTATGGGCAAATTCATGTGCATGGCACGTATGGGGATCACTTTTGTATGGTCAATGAAAAAAGGATTTTCGCTGATGGTGTGCATGTTCAGTTCGGGGACGCCCGGATATTTAAAATCAGCAAAAATGTAGGCAAATTCCCGACGTAATATTTCCTGCACCTGTTCTTCAGCGTAAATATCCATCGGGCGTTGCATCACATAATTGTAAGCCCGCACGTCGTCTAATCCGGCCGTATGGTCTTTGTGTCCGTGTGTGAACAGTATGGCGTCCAATCGTGCGACGCCTGCACGTAACATTTGTTGGCGAAAATCAGGACCCGAATCAATCAGAATGTTTTTATCGCCGGTTTGTATTAATGCCGAACAGCGCAACCGTTTGTCGCATGGATCAGCAGATGTACATACAGCACAGGGGCAGGCAATTACCGGAACACCTTGCGATGTGCCTGTTCCTAAAAAAGTTACCTTGATCATTCTTACATTCTTACTATCTTACGGTCTTACTATCTTACGTGTCTTACTATCTTACGTGTCTTACTATCTTACGTGTCTTACAATCTTACGGTCTTACTATCTTACGTGTCTTACGGTCTTACAACAAGTCTGTTAACTGTTCCAGTTTCATTCCCCTTGATCCTTTTATTAAAATAAACATACCCTCCGGCGGATTACCGGCAAGCCGGTTTTTCAGTTCCTCCATTTCACGAAATGCCAAAATATCGGGAGCGTTCTTTGCAGCCTCGTAAAAATGTTTCCCGACCACCATACGAACAGCATCTTTTTGCATCAAAAGCAAATCGACAATCGCAGCGTGTTCCTGTGGCGCATCGTTGCCCAATTCAAACATGTCGCCCAAAATCACCATCCTGGGAGGTGATATTTGTTCAAAAAAGTTGTTGAGCGACTTGCTCATGCTGGTCGGGTTGGCATTGTAATCATCGAGCAGGAGTTGGTTTCGGGCTGTACGAAACACCTGCGAGCGATTGTTTTGAGGCGTATAAGCAGCAAGCGCATCTGCAATGCGATGAGCAGGCACTGCGAAGTAACTTCCCACAGCAGCAGCGGCCAGCAGGTTTTCCAGATTATAAACACCTGCCAGACGGGTTGATACAGGATACGATTCTTCACCAACATACAATTCCATCTGCAGATAAGGCGAAGCCGACGTCACCCTGCCCCGGCAACCCGACTGCCCCGAACCGCCATAACCAGTGGTCGTTGTCTTTACATGATCAAACATTCCGGTTAATACAGGGTTTTCTTCGTTAAAGAAAATCATGCCGCTGTGCTCATCAAGATAATCGTACAGTTCTTTTTTTGCCTGCTTCACACCTTCTAAACTTCCAAAACCTTCAAGATGAGCTTTTCCGATATTGGTGATCAAACCGCAGGTTGGCCGGGCTATTTCACACAATGTTTTGATTTCGCCCGAATGATTGGCGCCCATTTCAATAACGGCGATTTGCGTTAACGGCGGTATTCCAAGGATGGTAAGCGGCACGCCGATATGATTGTTCAGATTGCCCGATGTGGCACAAACCTCGTATTTCGTCGCCAATACGCATTTGATCAGTTCCTTTGTTGTGGTTTTACCATTGGTGCCGGTAATGGCAATTACGGGGATATCCAGCTTTTTACGATGCTCGCGCGCCAAATGCTGCAATGCAATCAGAACATCATCCACAAGGATACAACGCCTGTCATCCGCTATTTCCGGCCGATCGACAACTGCAAAATTACATCCCGATGACAAGGCTTTTTGTGCAAAATCATTACCATCGAAACGTTCGCCTTTCAGCGCAAAGAATATACTGCCCGGGCAGGCTTTCCGTGAATCGGTAATGATTTTCGGGCATCCGGTATATATTTGATACAGATCGTCCATCAGTTTTGGCATGGTACTAAACGATGGCAAACATACAACTTTTTACGGAAATCCGGCGGAATATTTTGTGGCGCTATCTGCTTTTTATTTCATTTTGTAACTTTATAGAACCAAATAATTGTACCTCTCCTCTGTAAAAAAATTCATCCGACACGCTTGGAAAATCAAATATTTCATCTTTTTTTGCAAAAAAATATTTTATGACGCAAAAATCATTTGTCAATACGCTATACACTAATGATAATCTGTATATTATCAACGGATTAAACAGTAATTTTGTTGATTTGATTTATCTTGACCCTCCGTTTAATTCCAAACGGCTGTACTCAACTCCAATCGGTAAAAAGCAGGCAAAAGCAAGTTTTAAAGATATGTGGTCGTGGAAAGACGTAAACGAAGCGTACCTTGAAACTTTATCTGAAAAGTATCCTGCCTTGACAAACTATATTGCTACCATTGGCGCGGTAAATGGGAAAAATATGATGGCATACATTACTTATATGACCCAGAGAATTGTAGAAATGCACCGTATTCTGAAAACGACAGGAAGTTTTTATTTGCATTGCGATACCGTAGCGAGCCATTATTTAAAGTTTGTGCTGGACGAAATTTTTGGAAAAAATAATTTTAGAAATGAAATAATTTGGAAAAGAGGTACGATGAAAGGTGCAAAAGCAGTTGGAAAACAATACGGAAGAAATCACGATGTAATTTTGTATTATTCCAAAAGCGATAATTACACATACAACAGACAATATATTGAATATTCCGAAGATTATATTAAACGCTTCAGAAATGACGACCACGACGGGAAAGGTCCTTATAGAGCAGACCAACCTATTGGAACACGTTCGCAGGAAAGTATTGAACAGTTAAGAAAAGAAGGGCGCATTTTCAAAAAAGGAAATATCGAAAAAATAAAACAATATCTTTATGAAATGAAAGGAATTGCAATGGATGATGTTTGGCTTGACATTGACCCGGTAAATACTATGGCAAAAGACAATAGATACCCGACACAAAAGCCCTTACGGCTACTGCACCGTATTATAAAAACTTCTTCCAATGAAGGCGATCTTGTTCTTGACCCATTTTGCGGCTGTGCTACAACTTGTGTTGCCGCACAACAACTTGGCAGAAAATGGATTGGAATTGACATTGAAAAACAGGCAGTTCAACTGTTAGTAGACAGGTTAAGTGATGACGCAGGAATATTCAAAGATTTTGTCAATTTTGACAGTACCATAGTTCCACAAAGAACAGACGTCGAAAACATACAACCTACAATTTCTGTAAAAGAACGTTTGTATAAAAAACAGGATGGTTTATGCAATGGTTGCAATACAGAATTTGAGATTTACAATTTTGAGATTGACCACATTATCCCCAAATCCAAAGGTGGTGGCGATTATTATGAAAATTATCAGTTACTGTGCAGTAACTGCAATAGAATGAAGGGGGACAGACCGATGGAATATTTAAGAATGAAAATAAAATCAAGAGAAGAACAGCTAAAAAAGAAAATTATATTTGGTGAATAAAAAACTGCCTGCAACAGGCAGTCTAATAAATTGAATGTGCAAAATTCGTTTTTTTACCGCTACATCATATCGAAAAATTTACCGCGAACAATATAACACGCGCCCACTACGCCGGCATTAGCGCCTAATTTGGATGTTTTGAATTTTACATCCTGATTCATCAGGTTCAGCGAGTGCCGTTTGAGCGCAGTTTGTACGGGTAATTGCATGTAATCGTTCACAGCGGCTAATGACCCGCCGATGATCACTAATTCGGGATTGAATATGTTGACCAGCATGGCTATGTAGCGTCCCAATTTTTCGCCCATCTCTTCAATCACCTCAATAATCAGTACGTCTTCATGTCCGTTGACGGCCTGGATAATGTTGTCAACAGTAATAGAATCAATATCATACTTTCGGGTAAGCGACGAACTGGCGCCTGCCCGCAGTTTTTCTTTCACCTTGCGTTCGAGCGCCTGTCCTGATACTTCTGTTTCCAAACAGCCTTTCTTTCCGCACTGACAAATGATGTCGTTGTCGAACACTGGGCTGTGGCCAAACTCGCCGGAATAACCCGACTTGCCGTAGTACAACTGCCCTTTGCAGATAATTCCCATACCTAACCCCCAACTGATATTGATCATCAATATTTCCTGTTCGCTTTGCACCACGCCGGAATTGTATTCGCCAAAAATCATTGCCCGCGAATCATTTTCAATGTAGGTTTTTATCCCTATCTTCGATTCAATGACAGTAGCTAACGGCTTTTCATCAAAATAAAAAAAACTGTAACTGAATCCTTCACTTGAATTGATACGGCCGCCCAGACTGATACAGGTTCCCATAATCTTTCTTCGCTGTACTTCCGATCGATCAATAAATTGATTGATGATTTCGCAAAGCCTGTCCAGTGATTCTCTGGTGTTTTCCAGCAGATAGTCCACATCTTCGGATTTGATGATATTTTTTCCATCGGCGCTTTGCAAACCGATATTGACGTCGGTACGCTTCACCTCTACGCCCAGAAAATAAAAAGCATTCGGGTTAATCCCATACATACTGGGACGTCGCCCGCCTGCGGTTCCGATTTTTCCGAAATCGTGTACAATGCCCTCTTCGAGCAATTCGCCTATTAGTTTGGTGATCGTGGGAACGCTGTAACCTGTTGTCCTGCTCAGGTTGGGAATAGTGCTTTCGCCTTCTACAGTCAGCGTTTTCACCAATGTCTTTTTCAGATTGAGGGTCTTCAGAGACGACAGCGAAATACTGTCTGTATGATTGAAAAGCAAGGAAATACTCATAATCTTATCTTTCATTTTTTGTGAATAACGCCACAAAGATAGATATTTTTTAAAAAAAATACAATTTAATAAAATATTTTATTAATTTTTTCGTTATTTATAAAAATCTGCATTATCTTTGCAGCGTTTTTTTTAATATTTTAAAATATGAGTCCACTCCGATAAGTGTTTTTAACCGCAAAGGACGCAAAGCAAGCACAAAGGACGCAAAGATAAATCTTTTAAATTCAATATCTTGCGAACTTAGCGAAGCGATCTCACCGAAGGTAAAATCTTTGCGAACCTTGCGGTAAAATAAAATGACTTTTCACAGGGGACTAAAATTTTGTTTTTTTAAAACCATTTGATTGTAAAATGAATGAATTGATTTCATATAAAGACCAATACCGAAAGGAGTTATTGGATCAGATTATCCCTTTTTGGGAGATAAATTCGCCTGACCTGCAATTCGGCGGATACTATACCTGTCTCGACCGGCAGGGGAATGTGTTCGATACCGACAAGTTTATGTGGCTTCAAGGTCGCCAGGTATGGTTTTTTTCGATGATATACAATCAGATAGAACATCGCCAGTCGTGGCTGGACATGGCTTTGCTCGGTGCGCGGTTCATGGAAAAACACGGCAGGGATTTTTACGGAAACTGGTATTTTTCGCTCACGCGCGAAGGAAAACCATTGGTGCAGCCGTATAACATTTTCTCGGATTGTTTTGCCTGCATGGCTTTTGCCGAACTGTACAAGGCAACAGGCAAAGCGGAACATAAAGAAATGGCTTTATGGACTTTACTGAATATTCAGAAACGTTCAGCAAATCCCAAAGGGGCGTACAACAAACTGTATCCCGGAACACGCCCGATGAAAAGTTTTTCGCTGCCCATGATCATGTGTAACCTGTCGTTGATTCTGGAGGACGTTATCGGCAGCGATGAAGTGGATAAAGCCGTAAAACCGCTCATCAGCGAAGTAATGGAAGTGTTTTATCAGAAAGATTCAGGCTTGATTCTGGAACATGTAGCGCCCGACGGCTCATTTGTGGACTGTTTCGAGGGTAGAACGATCAATCCGGGGCACGTCAACGAGGCGATGTGGTTCATGATGGATCTGGCCGAACGTTATGGCGACCGCCAACTGATGCAAAAAGCGACTGACATACTCCTGCGTTCCATAGAATACGGCTGGGACGGGCAATACGGCGGTATCTTCTATTTCAGGGACGTCAAAGGTTTTCCGCCGCAACAGTTAGAGTGGGATCAAAAACTGTGGTGGGTGCATCTCGAAACGCTCATCGCTTTGCTGAAAGGCTACCGGCTAACCGGCGACAGTCGCTGTAAGGAATGGTTCGTGAAAATCCACGATTACACCTGGTCGCATTTCCGCGATGCAGAACATCCCGAATGGTACGGATACCTCAACCGGCAGGGCGAGCCGCTGCTCACGCTCAAAGGCGGAAAATGGAAAGGTTGTTTCCATGTGCCGAGGGGATTGTTCCAAATATGGAAGACATTGGAAAATAATGCGAATCAAGAATAGAAAATTCGTATTCTATTGATATGCAAATCCTAACGGATTTTTTCTACTCCTGATTCGCATAAATAGTGTATATAACAATAAATAATCTAAAATCTAAAATCTAAAATTAAAATTAAAAAAGCCTATGACAAAAAAAAGTGAATCGATGAATCGGAAGGCTGGCAGATGTTGCCTCACCTTCCGGAAACGGGAATACATATCAGTTTTTCCTGTAAAGAAGTATTTTAAGTATCAATCCAATAATTCAATATCTATATGAATTTTAAATTTTTTTATAAAGTATCGTTAATATTTTGTGCTGCCGTTTTCTGTTCATTCACCGGAAAGGCAGCACCGGCAGCATCGGAAACGATGCAGGGCGTAACCATCACCGGAACGGTGAATGACGCGCAGGGCGAATCGTTGCCGGGCGTCAATGTGGTTGTAAAAGGAACCTCCATCGGAACCGTTACCGATTTCAACGGAAGGTATTCCATCAATGTATCCGATCGGGACGCCGTTCTGGTATATTCGTTTGTCGGTTACACGACGCAGGAAATAACCGTCGGTAATCGTACCGTCATTGAGGTTAGTTTGGTTGAAGATGCAAGCCTCATCGAAGAAGTAGTGGTGGTTGGCTACGGCACGCAGAAGAAAATCAATCTGACCGGCGCTGTACAAAGCGTTACCAGTACCGAGCTGACTAAAAGAAACACCTCCAACACATCGGTAGCCCTGCAAGGCCTGGTTCCCGGCGTATCGGTGGTTCAATCGTCGGGGCAGCCGGGAGCCGATGGCGCGGGTATTGTCATTCGCGGAAACGGCTCGTTAAATTCGTCGCGTGATCCGTTAGTGCTGATTGACGGCGTGGAAGGCGACCTCAACAACATCGACCTGAATTCCATCGAATCCATTTCGGTGCTGAAAGATGCAGCGTCAGCTTCCATTTACGGATCGCGTTCATCAAACGGGGTCATTCTGGTGACTACCAAGCGGGCAAAGGAAGAAAAGGTGAAGATTGCCTACAACGGATATGTTGGGCTGAACAGACCTACCGAACTGCCCAAAGCCGTAGGCGCCGTCGGCTATATGGAAGCCATCAATACGGCAACGGCAAATTCGGGTTCAACAAACATACCGTATTCGCAGGATTTGATCAATACGTACAAAACACAGGGCGCCGACAATATCACCCGTTTCGATACGGACTGGCGTGATTTGATGATCAAAAATGCTGCGTTTGTTCAAAATCACTCGCTCAGCATGAGCGGCGGTTCCGACAAACTCAGTTATTTTGCCAATGCCGGATATTATACTCAGGACGGGCAAATACCCAACAATGATTATAGCCGCATGACATTGAGAATGAATACGGACGCCCGCGTTACCGACTGGATGACCATAGGACTGGACGTCTATTTGCGTCAATCCAAAGCAAGAAGGCCCAGCCAGGAAGCTCCCAATTCGCTCATCAACAAAGCCTTTACATTCGTTCCCATATATCAGGGGGTCAACAACGACGGCACATGGGGTAACGGACAGAACGGCGATAATCCCGTTGCCAAATCGAAAGCTGGAGGCGTACATAATGGAGTTACACCCGACAGGGGTATCAAAGGATCTCTTAAACTGACCCCTTTCGCCGGATTCGAAGCGCTGGCAAGTTACAGCAGCAGACAGCAGCAATATAAGGTCAATTCATTTGTGCGTCCTTATGACACATATGCCAACGGTTTATATGTACTCACATGGCCATCTACGGGAAATTCCGGTTCGGAAAGCTGGAGCCAGACCAACTGGAACCAGTTCAACGCTCAGATTTCATACGAAAAAAACATCGCGAAACACTTCGTCAAAGGGATTGCGGGGATGGAAACCCAGGAATACATCAATAAATCGTTTGACGCTTCGCGCACCGGATACAGTTATCCCGGATTCGAAGAAATCAAACACGGCGATGTAGCTTCTGCAAGAAACGGGAGCTATCATGAAGAACGGGCAATGGTGTCCTATTTCGGACGTATCAACTATATTTTTGCCGACCGTTATCTGTTGGAATTTACCGGTCGCTGGGACGCATCTTCACGTTTCATGCCTGATGTCCGCTGGGGTTTCTTCCCGTCGGTTTCTGCCGGATGGCGAATTTCTGAAGAATCATTTTTCGAACCGTTGAAAAGCACGGTCAATAACCTGAAAATCCGCGGTTCTTATGGAATGTTAGGTAATCAGGATATCAACAGTAATTATCCGTATGTTACTTTGCTTAATTCCGGATACGGTTACCGGTTCAACAAAGTGTTGGGCACCGGCTATACGCAAACCGAAATGGCAAATGAATTGATTACATGGGAAAAATCAAAGCAATTTAACATCGCTTTTGATTTGGGCATGTTGCGTTCGCGATTGAACCTGAGTTTCGATTATTACGTCAGGAACATTGAAGATATGTTGCAGCGTTTGCCTGTTCCGGCGCATGTCGGTCTTACCGCGCCTTTCAAAAATGCAGGCTCCATGCGCAACAACGGCTGGGATTTATCTGTCAGCTGGCGCGACAAAGTCGGCGAAGTCGGCTATTCCATTACCGGTATGCTGTTTGACGTAAAGAATAAAGTTACTGATTTGTACGGTGAAAAATACATTGATGATACCGCTACAACACAGGTAGGCTATCCGATGTGGTCGTGGTACGGTTATGTTTCCGACGGATATTTCCAGAACCGGACAGAGATTGACAATGCGGCTGCCGTTTACGGAGGCAACAAGACCAACATCCATCCGGGCTATATACGGTATAAAGACGTCAGCGGGCCTGACGGAAAACCGGATAATGCCATCAATGCTGATGACAGGAAGGTGATCGGCGATCCGTTCCCGAGGTATCAGTTTTCGCTGTCGCTTGGCGCAGACTGGAAAGGGTTCGATTTTAGTCTCTTCCTGCAAGGCGTAGGGAAAAAGGATATTCTGCTGACCGGTTATGGTGCGCGTCCCTTCTACATTGGGAGAACCATTTTCGAACACCAGATGGATACCTGGACGTCCGATAACCCGAATGCGAAATATCCGCTATTGTTGCTGGAAAGTGCAGCCGGAGCCAATCCCAACAATATTTGTTCGGATTTCTGGATCAGAAGCGGCGCCTATATGCGCGTGAAGAACGTGGTTCTCGGATATACCGTTCCCGCCAAACATATCAACTCGATAGGTATCGAACATTTGAGATTCTACCTCAGCGCTCAGAACCTGTTCACCATTTCCAATGCCTACAAGGGCTACGACCCTGAAAATGATGTCAACAGCGGTAATTTTTATCCTGTCATGCAGACGTTCAGTTTTGGCGTTGATCTTCGTTTTTAATCATTTAATGAATATTATTGAATATGAAAAAGATAATAAATAACATATCCATTTTTGCGGTTCTTGTACTGACCATTGCGTCATGTTCCGATTTTTTAGACAGGGAACCGACCGATTATGCCACCAAAGGTTTCTATAAATCCGAAGAGGCAATCCGCGACGGCGCGGCTGGCGTATATCATCTGATCTATAATCAGGATCTTGGTTCGTGGGGCTATAATGTTCCGTTTACGGTATATTCGGATCATTTCACGGCTTATGCACTGGAACGTAATGAAAATACGACCATTGGCGCCGGAATACTCAATGCTGATCTGGCCCAGGTAACGAATTTCTGGAACCGTTTATATCAGTGGATCGCCCGTGCAAACGGCGTGATTGACGGATCGAAAGACTATATTGAAGGTTTGAGCGACCGCGCCAAACAATACGAAGCGGAAGTGCGGGTATTGAGGGCTTTTGCCTATTATTACCTGATTGCTACCTGGGGCGATGTGCCGTTTTTTACGGCGCCCGTTACGGTAGATCAATATCAGGATCCGCGAACCGACCGCACCGAGATTCTTGATTTCATTCTGAACGATCTGGAATCTGCGGCCGGGCGTTTGCCATGGTTGGCAACCGAAAGAGGTCGCGTAGACAGGGCAGTGGCTTACGGTCTGAAAGCAAGGGCTGCGCTGTTGGGCGGAAGTTTGAATTACGGCGGAAAAGGTTCCGCTTATTTCGCCACAGCCGCTGAAGCTGCAAAAAAGGTGATCGACTCAAGAGAAAGGGTTTTGGCCGATAATTTCGACGACCTCTTCTATGTCACCGGACAGGCGAAATCTAATGCACGCAGCGAGTTATTGTTCGAAATGATGTATTCCAGCGTGGGAGGCAGTATCATGGGTCATGGTATCGGTTTCGGGCAAGGTTCCCGCAATACCGTACAGACAGGACGCCATCCGGCCATGCTTCTTGCAGATACCTATGAATGTATTGACGGAAACCGTATTGACGAATCGCCTGTTTACGACCCGCAACATCCGTCGAAGAACCGAGATCCGCGCTTTTATGCTACCCTGTGGATGCACGGCGATTCGTGCACATTAAACAACGGATCAATTGTAACGCAAAAGTTAGATGCGTATGACAATCAAACGGAATTTTTTGATTATTCCAGCAATTCATGGTATTTGAGAGATAATTATGATGTAAACTCTGCGGTACACCCTGCCGCCTGGGCAAGTTTTTGCAACTCAGGCGTGGGATATATCTGGGCGAAATTCAGCAATGAAACAGCCGAGAATATCAGTTCCCATTCATGTAATATCCCGTTGATACGTTATGCCGAAGTTCTGTTGACTTATGCCGAAGCCAAAGTAGAACTGGGGCAGTTGGATCAGTCGGTATACGACGCCATTGACGAGGTGCGTATACGTTCCGGTATGCCCGGAGTTTCTGCCGACAGAAAAGGCGATGCACAGAAAATGCGACAACTGGTTCGTCGCGAGCGTAAAGTGGAGTTTGCGCTTGAAGGCTTGCATTTTGTGGATATACG
>Ga0082212_10011106_pt1 | contig 11440 bp, 9 predicted proteins | sample TergutNt197P3_FD_71548 | JGI IMG/M metagenome (GOLD analysis project Ga0082212, IMG submission 71548) | Neocapritermes taracua P3 segment gut microbial communities from Petit-Saut dam, French Guiana - Nt197 P3 | ecosystem: Host-associated > Arthropoda: Insects > Digestive system > Gut ... | reverse complement strand
CTTGCCACCGGCAAATAATTTATTTGGAGGTTGTATGAAACTTCGTTTCATATTCGATTATACTGTGCGGCTTTCTAGCCGCACAAAATAGGAGTTAATTATGAAGACTATTACGAAAATGGCGCTTGTGTTGGCGGCTGTGCTACTGACGGTTTTTGCGGTTTCCTGTTCGACAACCGGAGAATATATGCCGCTGTCAAAGGGTGAAACAGTGATCGGGACCGTTCAATCCACATTGGTTGTTAAATCAACGTTTTTCTCCATGAAAAGGGTCAAAGACTCAATAAATACCGAAGCCTACATCAAGCTGCTCGAATCAGCGGAGAAAAAATATCCCGGTAATATTGACATTCGGGATATCGTGTGGGTCACCGGGAGATACGTTGATAACGACCCTACTTCCACCGAGGTTTTTATCGCAGGCAAGGTTATCAGGATAGGTCCAATCAGCCCGAATGAATCGGATGCGATGATGCCTGCTGAAGAAACACCCGAAGAATAACCAGCGCTTTGTTAACCACCCCCCATACCCTGAGGCATAGGGAGTGGATTATCAGGAGAGTTAAAAAACCGGCGCAACGCCGCCGTCGTAGTTGTTAATGATGTAATCCCTTACCTTCTGACTAAGGAGGGCATTTTTCAGGGCAATGATACGGGGATCGTCTTCGCTGCCTTTCTTCACTACAACAATGTTAACATAGGGAGATTCCGCTCCCTCAATAATAAGGGAGTCATGCAGAGGATTAAGGCCGGCCTCAAGGGCGTAGTTGCCGTTGATGGCAGCGGCGTCAACATCCTGCAGGGAGCGGGGAAGCTGGGCAGCTTCAAGTTCCCTAAAACGGAAATTTCTGGGGTTGCCGGTAATATCACGGGGAGTTGAGAGAAACCCCGCCCCGTCTCTGAGGATGATAAGTCCTTTGGCATGGAGCAAGAGCAGCGCCCGGCCGCCGTTGGACGGATCATTGGGAATGGCGATAGTAGCGCCGCTGGGGAGATCCGCAACATCATTGTACTTTGCCGAATACAGCCCGAAAGGCTCGACATGTACCCCAAAAGCGGAGGCAAGACCTTCCGACCATTCAGGATTGGAAGCCAGATAGGGTATATGCTGGAAAAAATTGGCATCTATATCCCCGCTGAGTACCGCCATATTGGGCTGCACATAGTCGGTAAATTCCACCACATTTAAGGTAACGCCCTTCGCTGCAAGATCATCCTTTACCAGATTGAGCAGCACCGCATGGGGAATGGGCGAAGCTCCCACCGATACCACCATTGCGTCTTTTTTTCCGGCGCAAGCAGAAAAAATAAACACCGGAACCAGCATACCTGTAATAAGCAGACCAAAAACAATTTTCTTCATATGTTTCCTCCAAAAATAATGTACTGTTTCTAGAAAATCGGCACAATGTCGCCCTCATAGCTGCTGATGATGTATTCTTTTACCTTCAGGCTGTGGAGGGCACTTTCCAGGGCTACAATGCGGGGATCATTTTCCATACCCTTCCGCACTACCACGATATTGACATAGGGGGAATCCGCGCCCTCTATGATAAGGGCGTCCCTCAGGGGATGAAGGCCGGCTGAAATGGCGTAATTGCCGTTAATGCAGGCGGCATCTACATCCCGGAGCGAACGGGGAAGCTGGGCGGCCTCCAGTTCCTGAAAACGGAAATTCCTGTCATTGCGGGTAATATCGCGAATCGTTGGTTCGAGCCCCGCACGTTCCCTGAGGACAATATAGCCCTTGGCCTGGAGCAGCAGCAGCGCCCGACCGCCGTTGGACGGATCGTTGGGGATGGCGATAGTAGCGCCGTTGGGGAGATCGCTTATTGCCTTATACCTTGACGAATACAATCCAAAAGGTTCGATGTGTACTCCAAAAACGGCGATAAGTTTTTCAGCCCACTCGCGGTGGGAATCCAGATAGGGAAGAGTCTGAAAGAAGTTGGCGTCCAAATCACCGTGAAGCAAGGCCATATTGGGCTGCACATAGTCGGTGAATTCCACAATTTTCAGGGTAATCCCCTCTGCCTCAAGATCAGGCATAATGAGATTAAGTAATTGCCCATGGGGTACCGGTGTAGCTCCCACTGTAAGAACAATGTCAGTATCTTGCTTGCCTTTTGCTTCTACGGCATGGTTGACAGTCAAAACCAGCATACATGCGGCAAACAGGCTAATAAAAATCTTTTTCATGCATTCCTCCAAAAATATAAGCGGTTTATACTACAGTTTATTCAGCGTTTTGACAACAGACTACGGCTGACTGCCGTGCCGATAATCTGCACCGCTTCGACCAGTATCAGTATAACGATAACTGCGCCGATAGTCACATCCGTTCTGAAACGGTAATATCCGTAACGTATGGCAAGATCACCCAGCCCCCTTCCCCCGATAGCGCCTGCCATTGCCGAATAGCCAATTAAATTGATGATCGTCAGGGCAAGACCGGAAACCAGGGCGGGCATTGCTTCAGGGATTAACACCTTGCGGATAATCTGGAAATTGGTCGAGCCCATCGCCCTGGCAGCGATCAGTACGCCAAGGTCAACCTCGGACAGGGCGGACTCGGCGACACGGGCGACGAAGGGCGCTGCTGCAATCGACAGCGGAATAATTACCGCTGTGGGACCGATGCTGGTTTTTATAATCAGCCGAGTCAGGGGGATCAGCAAAATCATCAGGATGATAAACGGCAGGGAGCGGAACAGATTTACGATCCGCGAGAGGACATTGTACAGGACACGGCGGGGAGCAAGGCCGGTGGGAGATGCGGCGTACAGGTAGGTTCCCAGCGGGAAACCCAAAAGACAGGCAAAAAAAGTGGAAACAAAGGTCATATACACCGTTTCCGCCGTTGCTGCCGGCAGCATCGACAGCACTTCCAGAAATTTTTCGTTAAGCACGGATCATCTCCCGTGTTGCCTGCGCCTGCGGCGTTTCAAATATCGCATTAACATTACCATGCTCCACAATGCGCCCATCATCCAGCACCGCTACTTCCTGGCATATTTCACGTATCACTTCCATCTGATGGGTTATCAGCACCACTGTTATTTTCAGCGTTTCCTGCAGTTTGCGGATTAGGCCGAGAATAGAGCGCGTTGTCTGGGGATCAAGGGAACTGGTCGCCTCGTCGCAGAACAGCACTTCGGGATTAACCGCCAGGGCGCGGGCAATGGCGACCCGCTGCTTCTGTCCGCCGGAAAGTTCCCGCAGGCGCGCCTTTCCCTTGTCGGCAATGTCAACCAGCTCCATAAGCTCCTCTACCCGCCGGTCGATTTGCTTTCGGTGCAGGCCGGCAATTTCCAGAGGATAGGCTATATTCGCCGCTGCGTTACGCGATCCAAGCAGATTAAAATTCTGAAAAATCATTCCCATTTTTCTGCGCCGCTCCAGCAATGCCATTCCCTGCAGGACATCTACCCGTACATCGCCATAGTACACCTCGCCAGAGTCCGGCGTTTCCAGAAGACTCATCATGCGCAGCAGAGTTGACTTCCCCGCCCCGCTGCGGCCGATGATCCCGTAAATGCAGCCGGAGGGAATGGAAAGATAAACATTCCGCACTGCGGCGACCGAGGAATATGTTTTTGAGACTCCCTTGAGAACAATCATAGCTATTATCAGGTGATATGGTAGCAAATTTTCAGGAAAAACAAAAGTAGCAAAAATCTCAATGGGATTTCTGTATATGCTTATTCAGCCTGTGCAAAAGATCGGCAGAATCTACCGGTTTGCCGATATGATCGTTCATACCGGATGCTATATATTTTTTAACATCATCGGGAAATACATTGGCTGTTACGGCCAAAATCGGCACATGCTTTCCTGCGCTTCCGTCAAGCGCGCGAATCCGGCGGGTCGCTTCCATACCATCCATCTCGGGCATATTTATATCCATAAAAATAATATCGTATTTTTCAGGATTGGCCGTAAATATGTCCAGAGCCTGCCTGCCGTTTTCGGCGCATTCAATATTAATCCGTGTATCGTTAAGCATATTCATAACAATTTCACGGTTTATCTCATTATCTTCAACCAGCAGCGCAGTTTTGTCCTCAAATGTCCCCGCCGGCTCATTTTGGGTCAGTACCCGCTTCGCATCGCTGCCCTGAAATTTCTCACAGCATCCCCGCTCCATTTTTACGGTAAACAAAAACTTCGCTCCCTTGCCCGGTTCAGACTCCACCCATATTCTGCCGCCCATCAATTCAACCAGGCTTTTGGACAGGGCAAGTCCTACTCCGGCGCCGGCAAATTTTCTGCTGCTGCCGCCATCCACCTGCTCGAATAAACGGAAAATAACCTCCTGGTTTTCGCTTGATATTCCGATTCCGTTGTCAGTCACTTCAATTTGCAGAGTGAGTCTGCCGTTTTCTTCGCCCAGTGAACAAACCCTGAAATAAACAGAACCCTTTTCGGGCGAAAACTTGACTGCATTCAACAGTAAATGACAGCTTGCCTTTGCCAGGCGGTGTTCATCTCCTTTCAGTACACCGGGTACGGATGGATCTATATCCACAATGAGCTTCTGTTTTTTTTCTTCGACATACATATTCACCACATTCAGAATATTCTGCAGCATGGCATCAAACGAAAAATCTGAATTGACAAGGTTTAAATTGCCGGCCTCTATTTCGGTAATATCAAGCAGATCGTTAATTAGCCGTAAAAGATGCTGGGATGCACTGTTGGCTTTTTCGAGGAAGGCTTCCCTTTTTTTCGGCTCACCGGTATCTCTTGCCAGATTCGTCATTCCTATTATCGCGTTCATCGGAGTCCGCATTTCATGACTCATCCTCGAAATAAATTCACTTTTGGCGCGGCTTGCATATTCAGCCAGCTCTTTTGCGGCAAGCAGCTCGGCTCTAAGCCTGCGTTCTTCGGTTACATCCACCGCTATGGCGGCAACCGTATCTTTTCGCACTACAAAACTGGTAATTGCCAGAAGCCGTTCGTGGCCGCCCCTGCATCTTAAGATGACTTCCCGGTGGTCAGAGCCGTTAAGCAGCGTTTGCGGTATGTATGTTTCTTTTATGGCACGAACGGTTTTTTCATCGAAAATAAGATGAAAACCGTCTGTTTCAAGTTCTTCTGCAGTGTAGCCGGTGGCGGCGATAAGAGCATGATTAAAATAGGACAGACTTCCGCCCACACCGGCATACAGAACAATGGACGGCGTGTTTTCAACAATGGAATACTGGCGTTCCATGGAGTCCCGCTCAAAAACCCCCGACAAGGTACTGGCGAAAAGTGTTGCGAGGTTTATGTCACTTTCACTCCAGTTTTCGCCGCTGTCGTCTTTTGAAAAATCAATTACTGCGACCATTTTGCCCTTGCTGAAAACAGGCGTTGTGATATAGTTTCTGAAGTTTACCCTGTAAGGCGACATGGCCTCTTTGATGGCTGCATCGTTGGAATGCAGACAGGCGCTTTTTCCTTCCCCCGGCCTAAAAGCGCTTATGATGGAGAGCATCGGTTCTTTCAAAGGCAATTTACTGCCAATACGGGAACCCAGGACAAGTTTTGGATGTATCCATTCATTGCGGCAGGTGAGCGTGACTCCGTCCTCTTCCAGTTTGAAAAAGAGCGCCTGGGGAATATCCATAAACTCACCTGCCAGCCGCAGATTTTCTGTTATCAGAGTGTTAATGTCGGCATCGGACAAAAAGCTGCCGGAAATGGATCTCATCAGCGTTTGCAGCCGCAGCTGTTTTTCCAGAGCAAGGGCGCTCTTTAATTCGGTCACATCGTCGCACTGCTGAAAATGAACTTTTGTACCATCAGGCCAGTCGATGATTCGGTCTATGTGTCTGTAATACCTGCCGGTTACTGAATTTTTTTCTTCCCAAACAACAGTTTCATCCGGACTGATTTCGAGTTTGTATTTCGGACAAAAATCGCAGCGTTTGTCAAAACCTGACTGAAAATACTTCCAGCAGTGCTCTCCCTTTATATTACCGGTGATTCCGAAACCCTTTACCATGCTTTCGTTAACAAACAGTATGTTGTCCGTCTTCAGTTCTGTCACATAGATATAACTATCCATAGTGTGCAGCAATTTTTCCATTATATTGAACGATGTTTCTTTTTCGATAAGCATTCTTTCAAGCATATTGCTTTGTGTTTTCGCGGCTCTGCTTGAAAACAGCACAAAAGCTCCTGCCCCGGCCATGCTGATAAGGAACGCGAGAATTATCAGCAGATTCATGCCGTGCTGTTTTTTAATGGCCAAATCAATGTCGCAGCTTGCCCCGATTATTCCGGTTACCTGCCCCAGGGAAATGATCGGAGAAAAACAGACTTCGTACGTTTTGCCAAACATAGGCAGTCTGCCCGTATAGGTATTTCCCTCACCAAGTACGGTTTTAATGACATCTTCGTTGGCCATTGTCCCGATTACCGGCTCTCCGCCAATGTCCAGAAGGGTGGTATTGATTCGTCTGGCGGCGTTAAAAATCGAGAAGTAACTGCCGTCCTCTTCGCTGAGCAATTCCAAAAAACCGGCTTTTTCTAGATCATAACTAAAGTTGACGGTACCAATCAGGCGGCCATCGTCCAAAACAGGGGCACTGGTACATATTGAAAAACGGCCGTTTACTTTTAATTCCTCTATTGAACTCGAAACACTGCCTGTACGCAGCGCAGCAGAAACAGCCCCGTTTCCCGAGATATCATCTCCCCATATATCGCTGTTTGTCCTGACAAGGGTGATCCCGTTTGTATCACAAATACTTGCGGTATCCATGTCGGCGGTCGTATGATCGTAAAAATAAGCCGCAAGACTATCACGGTCGCTGCTTTTTATATGGTGAACAAGATTATTATCGTGCGCCATGGTTTCCGCCCATTTCATGGCATTGTCCTGAATGGTTCGCATATAATTGGCGAGTTCCCGATTGACCGCATAAGCCCGGTGCCGCATAAGTTCTGTAATAATATCATTGGTGCCAAGACGAACTATTAAAAGGATGAACCCAAATACCAAAACCAATACTAATGTGAAAAGAAGATAGGCGTTAATTCCGGTTTTGCGGGGAAACATGAAGGAATACTATAATAAAATTTCATTGAAAGGAGGAGTTTCTTCAAAAATTCGGGCGATTATTCGGTGGTCTTCGATGATCAGGCCGGGATCGTTTTCCAAAATAGAGAAAGCGTCTGTTCTTGCTTTGGCAAGAGTATCTACGTCGCGGATAGGATCGGCGATGCCCAGACTAAGATAGCCGGACTGCTCGGTTCCGGCTATCTGTCCCGGCCCCCGCAGCTTCAAATCTTCCTCGGCGATGACAAAACCATCGGTATTTTCCAGCATCACCCTGAGGCGGGTCTTTCCGTCCTCTGTCAGTTCATCGGAATACACCAGGAAGCAGAATGCCTGATCCTGCCCGCGTCCTACCCTGCCCCGCATCTGATGCAGGGCGGAAAGACCGAAACGCTCAGCGTGTTCGATTACCATGCAGCTTGCGTTCGGCACATCCACGCCAACCTCGACAACGCTGGTAGCAGCTAACACGGCTATCTCGCCGTTGCGGAAACGATCCATCGTGCGGCGTTTTTCTTCTTCGTCGAGCCTGGAATGGATCAGCGCAACGGTGAAGCCCGGAAAAACCTCTTTCGCGAGCCTGTCCGCCATTGAGACGGCGTCTTTCAGGTCCATTTCATCGCCGTTTTCGATTAACGGGTACACAAAATACGCCTGCGAGCCGGACTCAAGTTTTTCACGCACAAAATCATAGACCCTGCGCTCGCTGGATTCGCGGGCAAGATGGGTCTTTACCGGCTTTCTGCCCGGCGGCATATCCCGAATCACCGAAACGTCCATGTCGCCAAACACCGTCAGGGCAAGGGTGCGGGGAATGGGCGTGGCGCTCATCATCAGCAGGTGGGGCGAATTGCCCTTTGCCATAATGAGGGATCGCTGCGTTACGCCAAAACGGTGCTGCTCGTCCACCACCACCAGGCGGAGGTTTTTATACTCCACATCTTTCGAAAAAAGCGCGTGGGTTCCCACGACGATGTCTATTTCGCCTGACGCCAGATGCTGCAGCAGGTCTTTTCTTCCGGCGGCTTTTATGTTGCCGGTGAGGAATGCGATCCGCAGCCCCAGCGGTTCCAGAAGGCGGGCGGCATTTTCCGCATGCTGGCGGGCAAGCAGTTCCGTCGGGGCCATGAGCGCGGCCTGTCCGTCTTCGTCAACCGCCCGCAGTATTGCCAGAAACGCCACCAGCGTTTTTCCCGAACCGACATCGCCCTGCAAAAGCCGCGCCATGGCGTTAGATGTATCGCCCATATCGCCGTTGATTTCGGCGATGGCTTCCCGCTGCCCCTGTGTAAGCGAAAACGGCAGCCGCTCAATTAAACGTTCCTGCAAGGGAGAATGGGCAGCGGACAGCGTAGTGCGGGCAGCAGCTTTCCCGCCGTGCATACCTTTCCGTTCCAGCGCGCGTTTACCGACCATTATCTCAAGGTAAAACAATTCTTCGTAGATCAAGGTTTTTTTCGCCAGTTCCAGTTCTGCGGCAGTAGCGGGAAAATGGATCGCTTTGATGGCGTCGGCTTTGGGAAGCAGATTGTCGCGGGCGATAATGCCGGCGGGCAGTTCGTCTTCCAGGCCGGCGGCATAGTGATCAAGTGCACGGCTGACAAAACGTCGCAGCATGACGTTAGTCAAACCGGCGGTAAGGGGATACACGGGCAGAACGCGGTCGCCGGCAGATTCTTCGGTCAGCGGTTCAATCTCAAACGCGCTTGACTGAATCTCGCCGTATTTGTAATAAAAGCGCCCCCAAAGTCGGAAGCGCCCGCCCTGTACCAGCAGTTTTTCCAGCCAGGGGCGGTTAAAGCAGACAAGCGCCGCCCGCGCGCTTTCGTCCTCGACAAACACCTTGAGCGTTTTCATCCTGCCGTAACCGATCCAGTCGCGGGCGACAACAGTTACTGTCGTACAGACCTGCGCTCGGCGAAATTCTCCGATGGGAACTGTTACGCTGCGATCTTCCCAGTCACGGGGGTAATAGCACAAGAGGCCGGCAACGCTCCGTATACCCAGCCGCGCGAATTTGGGAACCAGTACGGGGCCGATACCCCGGATTGACGTTAAGGGGGCTGTGATGGCGCGAAGCAGCATTACATTGATAGTACCCTAGCTTTCGATATAAATCCAGAATAAAAAGTATCCAAAGTTCAAGGACGAAGTGCAATAAAAAGTTGAAGAGAAGGGGTTACCCTCTCCCCAACTGGGAAAATGGAACGGTTGAGAGTCTCATTGGGGTATTTACCCTGTACATCTTAATAGAGATTTAATAATTTTATGTACTGAAAAAGTCCATCTAACTTTAGTAATTGCCAAAACAAAATTTCTTCATCAGATTTTGTATTATTTATTTGAATAATATTTAATTTATGTATTATTATTTCATAAAAAAAACTATTCGAATTTTCATCTGAAATATCAATTAAAAGATTTATATTTTCGGTAACTGTATTAAGGGTATTGTTTCCTATATCTGGTCTAAAAATATCATCTTTTATTTTTTCTAAAATATCGATACTTTCCTGAACTTTGTGATATGAAATATCTAAATCGTTGCTAATAACCCATGTGTTTGTATCATCAACTGGAAAATTTGTGACAACCCAACGTAACCATCTTAAATGATTGAATATTATATCCAAGTCGATTGTATTTAAGCCAGCCCCATGAAACCATTTCATACCCTGGATATACAAATCTCTTTCTATCCTGCTTATATAATTCAACCTGTCTCTTATCATAACCACCAAGGGAAATGAAACATGAACAGTTTGTTTTTCATTAACAACATTATAAATATATTCCATAATCTCATTTGCTACTATATACTCTCCGTTTATATGTTCAAGTATTTCAGACTCGCCGTGCCTTGACGTATTTAAGATAGAATTATTTATCTGAATAGAATTAACTATTTCCATGAGATGTTGAATATCAGAATCAATATTATTAGCATACACTAAACCAAGAGTATTGAAATAGAATAAATATATCAATATTATTTTAATTTTCATAAGAAAATAAAATGCCCGTTTATTTCCCCTCTACAAAGGCAGCGCAAATAACAGACCGGCAAGCAGCCGTACGGCAATGCCCCCAAGCACCCAGAGTGCGGCAAGCGCTGCCAGTGAAACGACAATGCCTGTCATATAACCGACAATTTTCCTGCCAAAAAAAATGCGGGTAATGCGGTACAGAATGGGGCGTGAAACAGAATCGATGGCCTGCCAAAAGGGGCTGTACATATTGCTGCTGCCCACATAGGCGATAAGGCGCAGTACAAGAATGATGAAACAAAAACCCAGCAAAAAAGCAGCCGCAGACCACGCCGCTGAAAGGCAAACGGCAAGGATCGCCCCCAGGCTGATTCTGCCCCGGCGGGCAATGGACGAGCAGACAGTCTGGGCAACGGAAAGCGCTGCCATCGCAAGCAGCGGGGAAAGATCCAGAATGCCCGCCCTCAGCGGAACATTTCTGCGCCACCAGTTAAGGTAGGGATCGGTAATGCGGGACAATATCTGCACCAGCCCGGAATACTGTACATTGCCAAACCAGGTAATGATAATACGAATAATTATCAAAAACGAATAAATCCCCAACAGAGAATTTAAAAGATTCATTATGAGACGCATAATTCCTTCCATGCCTCCACAACCCCCACGCAGCCTTCCAGTACGCCTATCGCTTCCTTTTCCGCTTCAAGACTCAGGCCCGAGGCGGCGCGGATTATTTTTTCGCCATCATCACAAAAATGGATAAACACGGGACAGGGGCCGGGGTTTCCCGAAAGATAATTTCGCAGGGGCAAAATATTTTGATCACTGTCTGCGGCCTGGTTATCCAGCCGTATATGAATAGCCTGCATTTGCCGGACGCGCCGGTCTGCATCGAAGAGTTTTGGTACAGGCCGCTTGTCTGCCGCCGGAACCTGCGGTTCTTCCCCGGCGTTGGCTTTTTTCGCCGCCGAGCGGCTGAGTGCGGCAATGTCGGCAACGCCTGAAACCTTAAAGCCCGGTTTCTGCGGATTGCGGTCGGCCGCCGGAACAATACTTCCCCTGAGGGCGATAAATTCACCAAGAGTCAGTATGTCGCGGCTCTCACTCCATGCCTTTGAAAAGAACAGAAGATCAATATCCCCTTCAAAATCGCGCAATGTCCCAAATGCCATATTGTTGCCGTTCCTGTCCTGCGTTTCCCTCAGGGAATCAAGCTGGCCAATCACTGTGTAACTGCCCTTTTGTGCCTTGGCAAGATTTCCGCTTTTCAGGTCGGCCATGTAGAGCCATGCATGACGAAATTTTTCCCGCTTTCGCCGCAGGGCTTCTTCTTCGGTTATCGCAGCCTCAGCTTCCCTCAGATCGATCCATGCATCAACAATAAAACTGAATTTATCTTTAT
>Ga0082212_10011105_pt1 | contig 11440 bp, 5 predicted proteins | sample TergutNt197P3_FD_71548 | JGI IMG/M metagenome (GOLD analysis project Ga0082212, IMG submission 71548) | Neocapritermes taracua P3 segment gut microbial communities from Petit-Saut dam, French Guiana - Nt197 P3 | ecosystem: Host-associated > Arthropoda: Insects > Digestive system > Gut ... | reverse complement strand
TTGAAGACGCAGAGGTAGGCTCGCTCATAATCGACGCCATGGATAGCCAGGGACATACCGCCAATGAAAAAAAATTATTTATTTACGGAGGAACCGGGACTATTGATTTTGAGCTGTATGCCGGCGAAAAAATCAAACTGACGCACAGTATCCAAACCGGGCTGATAAAGATGTCTGAAATTCTGCGCGAAGCGTCGGAATTCTCAAGGCGCGTTGATATCATGGCAGAGGAATATATCAATGACTTTTTCACGCATGACAATAAATTTCGCGACCTTTTACTCGCGGACGAGATAATCTTCGGCACGGCCGATATGCAGCCGTTAAGCAGATTTTGCGGAATAAAAGAAAAAAATGAAGCTTTCCGCGTATCATCAGACGAGCTGCTGTCCGCCGGGGAGTCGTGCCGCGCGTTTTCAACCGAACAGTACTGTCAGCGTTACGGACTGAGCATACAACAGGGTGAGTCGCTGCGCGTAATGACGGCTCTGCTCACGGCAATATTAAAAATAACCAAAGCAAAAAAGCTGATCTGCGTGCAGATAGGACTCGCCGACGCGGCAATAAACAGGATACTGCGTCCGGGCGAATCAAACAGACGCGATAAAAAACTGCGAAGCGGAGCGGTCGCTTCGGCGCTCGATCTCGCGGTCAGATACCACAGCGATATGGCGCATTGTCAAAGGGTCGCCGAGACGGCGCTCGGATTGTTTGAAAAGCTTAAGAAAGATTTCGGTTTTTCCAAAAGACAGGGCCTGCTGCTTGAGATCGCCTGTATTCTGCATGAAACCGGGTATTATACCAATTCTTTCGATACCGCAGCCGCCACCTTCAACCTGATAAAAACTTCTCAAATATATGGTTTGCTTTCAAAGGATACCCTTCTTATCGCCAATATTATCCAGCCTGAAAGTATTCCCGGAATAAATTCCATTTCTATGTCTTACTCGGGCGGCGAAACTCCCGGCGCGGACGATATACTGCCGGCTGCCAAAATGCACGCGCTGTTGATGCTCTCCGACGCGTTGGATTTTTCCCGGAAAAACAAGGCTAAACGGATTTCGGTCAGTTTGGATAACAATAAGCTTACTGTTACGGTAAAGACCGTGAAGGATTTTACCCTTGAACAATGGAGATTCAAAGAAAGCGCGATGTTATTCCGTGAGGTTTTCGGAATCGCGGCAGATCTCAGGATCAGTAATAAGTTCGCAGCGGAGGAAACCGAATCATGAACCCATTCATCAACCGGGAGTTGAGCTGGCTGGATTTTAACCGCCGCGTTCTCGCTCAAACAGCCAAACCCGAGACGTTACTGTTGGACCGGTTAAAGTTTTTAGCGATTTCCGCTTCCAATCTCGATGAGTTTTATATGGTGCGCGCGGCATACCTTTATGACCGCAGAAACGACCGCGTTCCCGACGACGCGGGTCTTACCTGCGCCGAGCAGCTTGCAAAGGTGCTTGAGGGAGCGTTCTCTTTTCAGCAGAACCAAATCGAAACCTTAAACGTCTTACTTGAAAAGCTCAGTGAAAAAGGTATTAATATCCTTAAAGCAACGGACCTTACAAAAGCGCAAAACGCTTATATGCGGGAATATTTTGAAGCCGAAGTGCTTCCTGTCATAACGCCTCTCGCCATCGATCCGGGCAGACCCTTCCCGTTTCTCGCCAACCTGTCGCTCAACCTCTGCGCGAGAATGAAAAACGATAAAGATGATGATTTCTACGCGGTAATCCAGGTCCCTTCCATTCTTCCCCGTTTTGTTCCGCTCCCGTCCGGCAAGGGGCGCTGCTTCATTCCCCTTGAAGAACTTATTGCCTATTATCTTCCGGATATATGCAGTCTTTACACAATAGTCTCATATGGATTTTTCCGCATAACCCGAAGCGCGGATTTTGATCCTGACGAGGATTCCGACAGTCTTCTCGAGGACATGAAACGGGTTCTTAAAAAACGCAGACGCGGCAGACTCATCCGGCTGGAACTCAGCGGCGGATTCGACGAAAAGATGAAGGACTTTCTGCGCGGGATGCTTGATATCGGAAAACGTTTTCTGATTGAGCTTCCCGGGCTTTTGGATCTTGCGGCTTTGATGAAGCTGACCTCTGCCGGCGGATTTGACAGCCTTAAACTCCCTCCGGTCGTTCCCGCGAGATCGGCGGACTTTCCGGAAAAAAGCGATATATTCTCTCTTATAAGAGAGAAGGACCTTATGCTGCATCATCCGTATGAGAGCTTTGAGCATGTGGTTGATTTCATAACGGCAGCCGCTGCCGATCCGCAGGTGCTCGCAATAAAACAAACACTTTACCGGGTCAGCGGAAAAAGTATGATAATTGCGGCGCTTGAGAAAGCCGCCGAAGCCGGTAAACAGGTAACGGTCCTTGTGGAACTCAAGGCGAGATTTGACGAGGAAAACAATATTCTTTGGGCGTCGAGGCTCGAACGCGCGGGATGTCATGTCATCTACGGCTTGACAGGTCTGAAAACCCACTGCAAGGTCACTCTCGTTGTTCGCCGCGAAGAAGACGGGATCCGCCGTTACCTGCATCTTTCTACCGGAAATTATAACGACATTACCGCAAAGGTATATACCGATATCGGTATGTTTACCTGCCGCCCGGCATTCGGAGAGGACGCGTCGGCGCTTTTCAACCATCTGACCGGATTTTCGGCGGCGCCCGACTACGGCAAGCTGATAGTCGCTCCGGAACGGCTTAAAAAATTCTTTCTTGAAAAGATACAAAACGAAACAGACAACGCCGCTAAAGGATACTCCTGCGGCATAAGCATAAAGGTCAACTCGCTGCTTGACAGCGATATAGTAAGAAAACTTTATGAAGCTTCCGCGGCGGGAGTAAAAATCGATCTTCTGGTACGCGGAATATGCAGTCTCGTTCCGGGCGCCGCAGATATCAGCGAAAATATAAGGGTGCGCAGCATTATAGGGAGATTTCTTGAACATTCGAGGATTTTCGTGTTCCAAAACGCCGGCGATCCGCTGGTATACATAGGAAGCTCTGATCTCATGCCGCGCAATCTCGAACGCAGGGTCGAGGTCATCTTTCCGGTGGAAGACGACGAGCTCAGGGATAGAATATTCAGCGCGCTTGATATAATGTGGCGGGATAACACAGGAGCGTGGGAGCTCGGGCCCGACGCTGTATATAACCCTGTCGGGCAATCCGGGGAACCGGTGGATTCGCAGGATATATTGTTAAATATGAAAGATAAACTACAGGAGGGTCAAACATGAAGGTAGGTCTTTTAACCAGCGGAGGGGACTGTCAGGGACTCAACGCGGCGCTGAGAGGGGTGGCGAAATCGCTCTACGGCGCCGTTCCGGAGCTTGAGCTATACGGTATACACGACGGCTATCTCGGGCTGATCGAGGGGATATGGCAGAGGATGGAACCGCGCGATTTTTCGGGTATTTTAAGAGAAGGCGGAACCATTCTCGGCACGTCCCGTCAGCCGTTTAAAAAAATGCAGGAAGCCGACGACTCAAGTCCCGATAAACTGACCATGATGGTCAGAAACTGCAAAAGCGAAAAGTTCGACTCATTGGTTATTCTCGGAGGCAACGGAACTCATAAAACCGCGCATCTGCTGAGTCAGCACGGCGTCAATGTCGTCACATTGCCCAAGACCATCGACAACGACCTGTACGGGACCGATTATTCTTTCGGATTTGACAGCGCCGTCGCCAAGGCGGCGGAGGTACTTGACGTGGTCCATTCAACCGCCGCTTCTCACGGCAGGGTTTTCGTTGTTGAGCTTATGGGACACAAAGCGGGCTGGGTCGCTTTATATGCCGGCATAGCCGGAGGAGCGGACGTGATATTGATTCCTGAAATCATCTATGATACCGATAAGGTGTATGACGTCATCGAAAACCGGAACAGATCGGGGAAAAATTTCACCATAATAGCCATAGCGGAAGGAGCCGTGGCAAAGAACGCGAAAAAAGAAAGAAGAGACCCGCAGCCGACGGCTGGCGCGAAGCTTGTAAATGAGCTGACCGACCGTCTCACACAGGACGTCAGGCTGCTGATTCCCGGACATTTCCAAAGAGGCGGCGATCCTACGCCTACCGACCGTGTTTTTTGTTCCCGCCTGGGCGCGAAAGCCGCGGAACTCATTCTGAAAAAGAAGTTCGGACGCATGGTAGCTCTAAAAGGTACCGAAATCGTTTCGGTACCGCTCGAAAAGGTGGCCGGTAAACTGAAGATCATCCCTCCCGACTGCGAAGTTCTCGGGCAGGGAAGAATGCTGGGTATATCTTTCGGAGATTGAACCGGGTGATATACAAGTATCAAACCGGCTTTGAGGTATGATCCGCTCATATTATTTAACGAGGTATGGTGTATGAAGACAAGACAGGTTTATTTTGAAGAAAAAAATGTAGTATCGCTGCGCGAAACGGATATATCGCCCGGACCCGGCGAGGTGCTGATAAAGACTCATTTGTCATCTATATGCGGCACCGATAAAAATCATCTTCAGGGGTTTTTGCCAAACCCTCTTAAGGTGAAAGCTTTTCACAACGACGCCTATACGTCGGCAAACCCCTTTCCCCGTCCGGTAGGTCACGAAGGCGCGGGCACGGTCGTTGCGGCCGGTCCGGGCGCCGGCGGGTTCAAAGAGGGCGACAAGGTCATGTCGTTCGGCGGTTTCATAACCATGGCGGACTACTTCGTTGCTCCGGTGTCACCCGCCGGAGGATCCATACTCAGGGTTCCTGACGGACTCGATATGGACGATGCTTCCCTGGGAGAACCGACTGCCTGCGCCGTTTACGCCGGAATGGAGTCGGGAGTAATGCTCGGCGATACGGTGTTGGTCGCGGGAGCGGGATTCGCCGGTCAGATTATAGCCCAGGTAGTTAAAAAAATGGGCGCCAAAACCGTTATCGTTTCGGATATAATAGACGGAAAACTCGAACTCGCGAAAAAGTTGGGCGCCGACGTCACCGTTAACGCCGCGAAACAGGATGTGACAGGAGTCGTCGCCGACCTCACAAACGGCTTTGGCGCCGACGTGGTCATAGAGGTCGCGGGCAATGAGACAGCAATTCAGACCTGCACCGACTCGGTAAAACACGGCGGGATCATAGGGCTTTACAGCTGGGTGCTTCATCCGGTGAATCTTATCATCGACCGCTGGCACAACGACGGACTGGATATTAGAACCTTGGCGGTCATGCATCGCATCAGACACGATAAGGAATGGTATCAGCTCAAAGCTCTGTCCAACATCGTCAACGGGATGGTGGATATAAAGTCCTTAGTCACCCACACCTTTGACCTCTCCGACGCAAAAGAGGCGTTCGAAGCCGCGATAAACGACCCGGACGCCTGCAAGGTGATGCTAAGGCCTTAATGCTTAGCAATAGAATAGATTTAAGTAATCAAAGATTTATTTAAATAGTTACCGAGTTTGACGTCTTCGATAAGTACATGATTTGAATACCAGTTTACTATTGACTCGTTCAGGATAAATGAAAAGCTTTCCGAGAACCCGTTTTTTGAGTATTCCTTTTTCAACCTCTTGAACTCTCCGATATACCACTTGTGCTGCTTTTTATGTTCTTTATAATGCGGGTAACGGGATTCTTTTTGCAGCTTTTCCTCATCCCTGAAATGCTTAACTATATATTCGCCGAGAAATCCAAGCGTCTGCAGCGCTTTCTCTTTGGTTATGGACATTTTATCTATAGTCTCAACAACATCGATGCGGCTGAACAGCTGCCGGTGTTGATTGTCGATCTGTTCGACCTCGGTAAGCATGTTTACGGTAAGAAGCATACTGTCGTATCTCCCTGATAAAGAATTCCCGAATCTTGCGGTTTGTCGTTAATCTGATATCCATACTTTATCATCGGCAGCTTTTTGTGTCAATGTCAGCGGACAGAGAGCAGCGTTCAGCGGTCAGTGATCAGCGGTCAGTGGTCAGCGTTCAGCTGAATTAGAAATGAAAAATGAGGAATTAGGAATGTCGGAAAGTAAATCTATAAAATTAATATAGGCACATCGTCCGCAGTGTATAAATTACAAATGTACGACCGGACATGGGTAAGCCGTGACGGAAAACGCCCGTCTTTGCGAGCGAAGCGAAGCAATCCAGATGACCGGCGTGCCGAGGGCGTCACGCCCTACAATTCGGTTGTCCTATTCCAAAATTCCTCATCGCTCATTCCTCATTCCTAATTACGCCAAAGGCGAGGGTTCCTCATTCCTCATTCCTCATTCCCAATTCCGCCGAAGGCGTTGCCCTGATTTATACACTGTAATTTATAATTTGTAATTTGCTATTTTACGTTTACTTTGATTTTAACAATAGTGGGTTTGGATTTGAATTTGCCGTACTGCAGCGGGACGTATCTGTCGCTTACAGGTTCGTATTCATATGTCCCTTCCGCCCAGAGTTCGAGTTTGAGATTGTAGCTTTTCTTAAGCGCTTTGCCGTTGGCGAGGGTCGGGACTTTTCCGTCTTTGAAGTTTATCGTGTAGGTGTTGACGCCGCTTTTGTTTAGTTCAAATCCTTCGTCGGTGAATTTGAAGCCGTCAAGCGTCTTTTGTTCGAGCTGCACCGCCGCGCCTAATGTCACGTTTGCCGGGGTGGTAAGGTCAACGGTTATTCTTTCACTCGGGCTTTTCGGTGTGAGTTTGTATAGTGTGACTTCTTTTGTGCTCTGGTATGATTTGCTTGCTGTTTGTGAGGGTTTTATGTAGATGCTCTTTGACAGCATGGCTTTGTCGCCGTTTTGGAGTTCCAGCTTTACGGTTACTTGATATGGGTTGCCCGGTACCGGTTTTTCATTGTCTTTCACCTTTATCTCAAAGGTGTTTCCGTTTACTGCGCCCAGCTCGAACATTAAGGAGCTGTCGATAAGCGTCACTTTGTCAATAACCGAGGTCGTGTTGGTGAGTTTGGCTGTGACGGTCAATGCCGATTTCGGGTCGGCTATGTCTATCTTGCCTTTGGTCGTCAGGCTGAACGAGGGGGTTTTGTCGGTTATGGTCAGCGTGAGCTTTGCCGGTTTCGCGAACGGGTTGGTCATGGTGTTGATTTCCAGCGTCGTTTTGCCTGTTTTGAGTTTCGTTTTGTCGCTCACGGTGAGTGTTATGCCGTTCGGTGTTTTTGTGTAGTCTATTCCTTCGGGCAGTTTATTGACTTTCCAGTCGCTTCTGCTGATGTTGGCGGCGTTAGGGGTTATTTCAATATGGGCTATGTCTCCGGTGTGGTTGGTGTTCATCAGCAGTGTTTTGGGTTTGGCGGTTATGGTCACTTTTGATACTGTTGTCTTTTTTACAGTAAGCGTGAGTTTCACCGTGCTTGTCGTTCCGGCGAAGCTTATTTCTATGGTGTATTTCCCCGCCTTAAGGTTTCCGGGTATGGTTATCTGTCCGGTGTTGTATACAAGGGTTTCCGCCGCCATGGCTGTGCTTTTTATGGTGGCTCCGGTCACGGCGGGATAGCTTGAGAGCGGGTTTTTGCTGTTGCTTGAGAGCAGCGTTATCTTCGCGTTTCCGGCGTCTCCGGCTATGGTTATTGTGGACGGGGATAGTTTGAGTTTCGGTGTGTTATTCACTACCTTGACGGTCACGGTCTGTGTAACCGGGTTTTTATAGCCGTCCACTTCAACTTCCGCCGTCAGTTTGTAACTTCCGGTTTTCGGGTCGTTTCCCGAGAGTATCATTTCTCCGGAGGTTTTAAGTCTCGCGGATATCTGGGATGGTACTGTTATTCCGGTTATGGCGCAGTTTCCGTCGGCGCTCACCGCTGTCACTTTAGCGGGTTTGCCGCCGAATATGTCGAGTTGTTCTGCTTTGAGGGTTATCTTCGGGGCTTTGTCGGTCACGGTCAGCGTCAGTTTCCCTGCCGTCTGTCCGTTTATTATTATCTCTACGTTTTTGTAGCTGCCGGTTTTGGTTACGTCCTTGGCTTTTATCTCCACATATCTGTCATCGTACATCGACACGGTGAATTTTTCGTCGCTTTGCGCGTCGAGTTCAACAATCAACGCGATATTTTTGATTTCCATTTCGTCTAAGAGCGACATTTCCCGATTGGTTATTAGCACCGGTATCAGCGCTCCGGTCGTCCTGGCTTTGTTTACCGCGGCTTTGTCTTCCAGCAGTTTTATGGTCAGTTCATCGGTTACGCCGCTTAGGTCGCTGAGTATCTCCACCGTAGCTGTAGCCGTGTATTCTATTCCGTCATTATCGTATTTCGCCGTTACGGTGAAATATGCCGGTTCATTAGCCGTGGTGAGCGTAAGGGTGGTCGAGCTTCCGGCAACCGGTGAAAGACTTAATACGTTGCTTCCCGCCTCGGCTGGGACATAGCTCCAGCTTATTTTTGAGGCGGTGAGAAATTCGTTTCCGACGGCTGTGAAGGTCACGGTATCCGCCGCGTTTTCAAGTATCGCGTGGGAGGGGGTTATTGACAATACGAACAGCTCGTCCGGGACCTTGACCCAGACGGTGCCTGTTCCATAGGCGTATTTATGGTAGCCTTCTTTATCGGTCACAGACTCGTAGTCTGTCTTACTTTTAGGAGTATCGGATGCTCCTACCAGAATATATACAGAATTATTGCCTGCCACGGTAATTATACCATCTATTGTCGCTGTTCCCGCAGTTGCTTGAACTCCGCATGTGACACCGCTGCCGGTCCCGGTAACCATGATATTTCCGTTAACCGCGGTGGTTCCGTAATACCATACACAAACACCGTAGGCTTCACCGCCGTCGGTCCCTGTCACGGTTATATCTCCGGTCACCTCGGTAACTCCGGAATCCTCCGAGCAAACACCGTAAGCTTTGCTTCCAATAGCCGTTATGTTTCCATTTAAGGTGACGACGCTTCCGGACCAATACGCAAAAATGCCAAAGGTTCTTCCGTCGCCGGTTCCGGTCGCGGCGATATTCCCGGTCACATTAGCGACTCCTGAATCTTCCGTATAAACACCGACAGTATCAATGTTGCCGGTTCCGGTATTGGAAGCCGTGACGTTTCCGGTCACATTGGCAGTTCCTGACTGATCTGCGTAAACACCGCAGATCCAGTAACCGCTTAAGGCGTCGCTGCCTCCGGTCACATTGATATTCCCGTTTACCTCGGCGGCTGCTCCGGTTCCGTGCGCGCGAACGCCGCAGGCGGCGAAGCCTCTGCCGGTCACGGTGATATTACCGTAAACCGTGGCGGTTCCGGAATCAAATACGTTAACGCCGGAAGCGTCACCGCCGCCTAAACAGATAGCCGTGACATTCCCGTTGACCGTGGCGGTCGCGGAAGCTTTTATACTGACGCCGCAGGCGGCGAAGCCTCTGCCGGTCACGGTGATATCGCCGTTCACGGTTGCGGTCGGATTGGTTCCGTATTCGTAAATTCCCATACATTCGCCTGTGCCTGTTCCGGTCACAGTTATTTTGCCGTTAACCCCGGCGGCTCCTGAATCATATACGTTAACGCCTATAGTATCGTAATTACCGGCTCCTTCAACCGTGACGTCGCCGGTTATATATGCGATTCCGCTAAAGTAAGCGTGAACCCCGAAGCTGTTTACATCCCCGGTTCCTGTTCCGGTAACCGTGACATTTCCGTAAACCGTGGCGGCTCCTGAATCATATACGTTAACGCCTATGGTATCGTAATTTCCGGCTCCTTTAACCGTGACGTCGCCGGCTATATATGCAGTTCCGCTATTGTTAGCACTAACCCCGAAGGTATCACCGGTTCCGGTCGCGGTGATATTTCCGGTCACCTCAGCGGCTCCTCCGGTTCCATTCGCGTAAACGCCGTAGGTATCGCCGGTGCCGGTTCCGGTCACGGTGACGTTGCCTGTCACCTCGGCGGCCCCGGATGCATATACGTTATAATATACGCAAACGCCTATGGTATCGTAATTACCGGCTCCTTCAACCGTGACGTCACCGGTTACATATACGATTCCGCTATCGTAAGCATGAACCCCGAAGCTTTCTACATCCCCGGTCCCGGTTCCGGTCGCGGTGATGTTTCCGTTAATAGTGACGTTTCCGGAATCAAATGCCTTAGCTCCGCTGGTCCATCCGCCGCCGGTCACGTTGATAATCCCGGTCACCTCGGCGCTACTGGAGTAAGATGCTGTAACGCCATTAGTGTTCGTGGTTCCGGTCGCGGTGATGTCACCGGTCACCTCGGCGGTTGAGGAGAAGACCGCAACAACACCTTCGGTATACTCACTGTCACCGGTCACGGTGACATTTCCGTTAACAATGGCGGTTCCGGAGTAACTTGCGAAAACTCCGGTGGTTTCGAAGCTGTCATTTCTTAGGTCGTCAATAGTCACCCCGGTAAGGCGGCAGTAACTTCCGGTTCCTGAAACATACAAACCGATAACATTCCCGCTCGCTGACGTTACGGTGCGGTCTACCTCGAATTTGCCTTTGCCGGTGTAGTCGACGCGGGAACCGGAGATGACCTCCAGTTTTCCCGTAAATTTCAGATCCTTGCCGTTAAGGTCAAAGGTTATTTTTTTGTCGCTTATCGGCAAGTCGTCGGGATAGGTGATATCGGCTAGCAGTTTTATAGTCACTGCGTTGGTTTCTGTATTATCGTAATCCGGTACATCGTTATCTAACGCAGTTTTCAACTCCGCATAGGTTGAGACGGAAATGACGTCCGCAAGCGGGAGCAGTTCATCATTATCACAGGGTTCAGCGTTCAGCGTACAGGGATCAGAATCGTCTTCGACGGAATTAGGATTGAGGAATGATGAATGAGGAATTTCAGGATCAAAGTCAAGGATTTCAGACTGACCGCTGATCACTGACAACTTATCGCTGTCCTTTTGGTCGTCAGGCTGACCGCTGACCACTGACAACTGATCACTGTCTTCAATCCCAAATACTGCCGGTGACAGCGGAACCACCGAAAAAATCATCACAAGTGCCAGCAGCAGCGAAAAGGTCCTCTTTAATGTCTTCATGTTGTTCTCCCTCTCAATATATGATGTTATTGTATGCTTCTCTTTTTACGTGCCTGTTACTGTTCATTATATAACACGAAACATTTTTTGAAAAGAAAAAATTACACCCACTCTATTATGGTTGCCTGTCTTTGCGATAGGTTCCGCTTCGCGGGATATGTCCCGATGAGTTTGTGATTTGCGGACGATGTGCCTATATTAATTTTAAAGATTTACTTTCCGACATTCCTAATTCCTAATTTCTCATTTCTCATTAGCTAAACGGCGTGCCGAGGGTCGTTCCCTACTGAACGGACGGTCGAGGCGACCGTCCCTACAATTCGGTTGTCCTATTCCGAAATTTCTCATTCCTAATTCCTAATTCTGACCACTGAACGGCGTGCCGAGGGCGTCACGCCCTGCTTGCGGACGGTCGAGGCGACCGTCCCTACTGAACGCTGAACGCTTAACGCTGATCCCTTA
>Ga0082212_10011104_pt1 | contig 11440 bp, 8 predicted proteins | sample TergutNt197P3_FD_71548 | JGI IMG/M metagenome (GOLD analysis project Ga0082212, IMG submission 71548) | Neocapritermes taracua P3 segment gut microbial communities from Petit-Saut dam, French Guiana - Nt197 P3 | ecosystem: Host-associated > Arthropoda: Insects > Digestive system > Gut ... | reverse complement strand
CACATCCAAAACCGGCAGGTCCCGACGCGAAACTATCGTCGATGGCGCTACAGAGCAACTGGAAGTCCAGTACCTGACTTCGCTGCGGTTCGGGATAATCGATCAACAACCGCGAAGAAGCGCCGGCGCTTAATGCTCCAACGCCCTCGAAGGTACGACCTGCAATTTTTGAATCGAGACCGACAACCTGCGCGGATACCGTTTGCATGAAACATGACACCGCACAAATGACATATAACCGTAGTATATTCATATCGACATTGATTATAAACATATGCGAACCATCAGGAAGCCGCCGACAAATATAGCATATATCACGCGCATCGCAAAATAAAAACGGTTTTTTTAATTATTTGTCGAATAATTGTTTTACTTTTGTCCATTCATAAAAAATTCGGAAATTTGAAATATACAAAACGTTCGATTATCATGTTAAAAAAACCATTTATTCCATTAGCGGCGCTTACTGTTCCGGCCTGTTTAACGAATTGTACGGCAGATAAGCCAAAAGACGACCGCCCGAACATCATCGTCATACTGGCTGATGATCTGGGCTACTCGGATTTGGGCTGCTATGGCAGCGAGATTCAGACGCCTAATTTAGACAGGCTGGCGCAGGACGGTTTTCGTTTTACCCGATTCTACAACGCAGGCAGGAGTTGTCCATCCCGCGCCGCCTTGCTCACCGGCTTGTATCCGCATCAGGCAGGCGTCGGTCTGATGACTTTCGACCAGCGTTTACCCGGCTATCGCGGCAACCTGACCCATCAGAGCGTTACGATTGCGGAGGTGTTACAAGCGGCTGGTTATCAAACCGGCATGATCGGCAAATGGCACGTAGCCGAAACACGGCTACGTAAAGACCAGCGTCAGTGGCTCGCCCACCGGGTGGAATACGACGATTTCACCCACCGCGACAACTACCCGACACAACGCGGATTCGATTATTTCTATGGCACAATCTATGGTGTGATCAATTATTTTGACCCTTTTAGCCTGGTTTATGGCGAAGAACCGGTGCGCTCGGTACCCGAAGGATATTACAGCACGGTTGCAATGGCTGACAGCGCTGTTGCCTGCGTCGAACGTTTTGCAAAGACCGACGATCCGTTCTTTTTGTATTTAGCATTCCATGCGCCTCATTGGCCCCTGCATGCACTACCTGAAGACATTGAGAAATATGAGGAATTATATAGGGACGGATGGGAAACCATACGCAACCGGCGTTACGAACGGATGAAAGCATCCGGACTTTTCGGTGTCGAACAGGATTTTCTGAGCGATCGACGTTTCGACGACGCATGGGACGACAACCCCGACAGCGAATGGGATGCCCGCGCGATGGCTGTCCATGCTGCGATGATCGACCGTATGGACCGGGAGATAGGGAAACTGATACGCGCCCTCGAAAGAAACGGACAAATGGACAACACCCTCATCCTGTTTCTGTCGGACAACGGATGTTCCGCCGAAGAATGTCAGTTTTATACAGGAGGCGCTAACGACATCCCCGCAGAGTTACGCAACGGACAACCGACTTTATTTCCCAAGAACAAGGAGACGTTACCCGGCGCTGAAAATGTGATTGCATCCATCGGTCCCAAATGGGCGAATGTAGCCAACACACCATTCCGCCTTTGGAAAGCGACCATGTACGAAGGCGGCATATGCACCCCCGCCATTATATACTGGCAGAAGGGAATGAAAGTAAAAGGCGGGTCGGTAACTGCCGAACCCTGCCATGTGATCGACATCATGGCTACCTGCCTCGAAATTTCGGGCGCCACTTATCCTGATGTCCATAACGGAAACATCATCATCCCCCTGTCGGGCGTCGGTTTCGCATCCGTATTTGAAACGGGCATACGCGACTGTCACCACGAAATCATCGGATTCGAGCACTATCGCGAGAAAGCGCTGATGACCGACGACGGCTGGAAAATAGTTCAACGTCAGCGACATGGTGAGTGGGAATGGGAACTGTATGATCTGAAAACCGATCGAACCGAAATGCACGACGTCGCTGCACTGCATCCGGAAAAAACAAGAGCATTGGCGGTAAAATTCAGGGAATGGGCTGAACAGACAGCGGTAATTCCTTCCCCCGAACCGCTCTGGGGCAGCAGAATTGACGAATTTTAAAATTTATATATCATGAAAAAGACAATTTTTATTTGTACGATCATTTTTTTGGCAGTTTATTTGACTGTTGCACAGGAGAACACATCCAAAGTTACGGTTTATCCGAAAGAGATTTACGATGTACTAAACAATCCGGGTATCGGATTTACCACTTTTCAACGTTTCAATGGCGACACATTGAACGCCGGCAGAGGTTGGACTGAAGGTTATCCCATAGAATATCAATCGTTTAATGGCAATCTGACCAACAAAGGCTATCCACAAACCACCATTGCCTATTTTCGTGTCAACTGGAAGTTTCTGGAACCGGAGCCGAAAAAATACAACTGGCACATGATTGACAAGGCATTACGAACAGCTGCCGAGCGTGGACAAACGCTGATGATTCGCATATCGCCTTACGAACTTAGTGATGACAAAGACGTACCCGACTGGTACCGGAAGATGGTCGGTCCCGCAACACTTTCCTTAGATATTGGCGGTTTCAGTCGCAGCGGATTACAGTTGTGGCGTATTGATCCGGAAGACGCCCGTTATATGGAATATTTTGGCGGTTTCATAAAAGCCTTCGGACAACGTTACGACGGGCATCCCGATCTCGAATCGGTCGATATCTCTTTTATTGGTCCCTACGGCGAAGGAGCCGGTACGCATTTGTTGTCGGATAAAACAAGAATTGGATTAATCAACTGTTATTTGGACAATTTCAAAAAAACACCGCTTCACTTTCAATCATTGAACGGCGACGCGCCCGATCCGGGCCTGCTGGTCAAAGGAACCCCCATTGCCGCTTCGTGGATGGACGGGAGCAACAACGGAACGGGACTGCAAATGCGTGATGTAGGTTACCGGGTCGATTGTCTGGGCGATATCACAACCAATTTATGGCCCAAACAGGGTTGGAGCCACATGCGCGACGTCTATCCGAAAGACATTGCCCGGTGCGGATTGGCCGAAGCGTGGAAAAAAACACCCATCACCATGGAGATATGCGGGACTTTCCTGAGCTGGCTCGAAAGAAACCAATACGATGATGAAGTGGTCGAACACATTTTCAACGAATCGCTGAAATGGCATATCTCGTCGTTCAATGCGAAAAGTTCGCCTGTCCCGGATGTGTGGAAGCCGCTGGTCGATAAGTGGCTGAACAGGATGGGGTACCGTTTTGTCATCCGCAAGTTCGAGTATCCTCCAACGGTTTGCCGCCAGGGACAACTGCCCTTCGCCTCGTTATGGGAAAACATTGGTGTTGCGCCTGTTTACAGGGATTACATCGTTGCAATCAGACTGTGCAACGAACAAAAAAAATTGATACTGCCTACCACAGCCAATTTGCGCAACTGGTTGCCGGGCGACATCTCGTTCGACGATAAAGTGTACATCCCATTCGATACGCCGACAGGAAAATATCGGGTGGAGATAGCCGTCGTATCGCCTGTTTCGCTCGTACCGTGCGTAAAATTAGCCATTGAAGGGATTACCGGTGATGGCTGGTACCACTTGGGCGAAATAGAAATCATAGAAAGTAATATGAAAGACAGATGAAAAATTATGTATCGGTAGCGGCATTGGCGTTGTGCTGGTTTGTAGGTGGATGCAGTATGAATAAATCCGTCAAGCCCTCTGTGATGATTCGGCAAAACGTGGACTGGCATGAAATATCGCCTTTTTTTGCGCCGCCTGATGAATATAAAAACGACTATGGCGACTATCGCTCACCGTTTGTCTTCCAAAACGGCGATACCGTAAAGACGGCTGCTGACTGGTTGAAACGCCGCAAGGAAATCTACGACGACTGGATGCGGATGCTTGGTGAGTGGCCTCCCTTGCTGGAGAACAGTTCGTTTGAATACCTCGATTCTGTAAAAAGGGACGGATATGTCGAATATAAAGTCGTTTTCGAATGGTTGCCTGCCCGAAAAACCAATGCTTACCTGTTACAACCGGTACGAAAGGGTTTGAAACCGGCTGTTATCACGGTTTTTTATGAACCCGAAACCGCGGCGGGAATCGACGAAGAACGTGGACCGCATCGCGACTTTGCCCGTCTGCTTGCCGGACACGGCTTTACAACATTGTCCATCGGCACATCGGAGGTAATAGCGGACAGCGATTTCATGCACTTTTATCCCGAATATGTCGATCACAAGCTTGAACCCCTGTCATTACTGGCGTACCTTTCAGCCAATGCCTGGTATGCTTTGTCGAAAGTGGACGATGTGGATGCGACCCGTATCGGCATTGTCGGACACTCGTATGGCGGCAAATGGGCCATGCTGGCATCCTGCCTGTTCGACCGTTTTGCCTGCGCCGCCTGGTCGGACCCTGGTATCGTCTTCGATGAATCGCGCCCCAACGTCAATTATTGGGAACCGTATTACCTGGGATACCATATGCCTCCCTGGCGTCAGCGAAGCGTCATCACCCCTGACAATCCGGCGCGCGGGTTGTATGTAAAATTAAGGGACGAAGGGCGCGACCTGCACGAACTTCATGCCTTGATGGCGCCGCGCCCGTTTCTTGTTTCCGGTGGGTCGGAAGACCCGCCGGAACGATGGATACCGTTGAATCACAGTATCGCGGTAAATCGTCTCTTAGGATATGAAGCCCGTGTTGCCATGTCGAACAGACCCGAACATACGCCCAACGAAGAATCCAATGAAATTCTTGTTAATTTTTTTACCTCTTATTTAGATGACGAAGCCGTTTTTCAATAAATTATTAGGATGAATATAGTAAAACCATTAATAACTTCACTTGCAGGCGTATGTGCCGTTGCCGCTGCCCAGACAAAACCCAATATCGTACTGATAATTGCAGACGACTGCCGTTATCAGGACCTGGGATGTTACGGGAGCCGCGACGCCGTAACGCCTAACATCGACAGGCTTGCCGGAGAAGGCTTGCAATTCAATCAGTTCTACCAGGCTACCGCCATGAGTTCGCCAACGCGTCACTGCCTGCTCACGGGTATCTATCCCGTGCGTTCCGGCGCCTATCCGAACCATACGTTCATCAACGACGGCATTACGACGCTTCCCAAGTACCTGAAAGATGCGGGATACCGCGTCGCCCTTCAGGGTAAACGCCACATTGCACCCCTTGTCGCCTTCCCGTTTGAATATCTGGGCGACGAGGAAGACCATGTGGATATCGGACAGATCGAACCCTTTATCGCCGATGCAGCTGCAAAGAAAGAGCCGTTTTTTTTATATGTAGCCTCGCAAGACCCCCACTCACCCTGGACGAGAGGCGACCGCACGTTGTTTGATTCACACGGGATAAGCCTGCCACCCTATCTCGTGGATACGGAAAAGACGAGAGAGAACTATGTGAATTATCTCGCGGAGATTCAACAACTTGATACGGACGTCGGGTTGGTCGACGCATTGATTAAAAAATACGGTCTTGAAAAAAATACGGTCTTTATCTTTACCAGCGAACAGGGTCACTCCTTCCCGTTTGCCAAATGGACATGTTACGATGCAGGGCTGCAAACGGCCTTCATCATCCGGTGGGAGGGTGTCGTCAAACCCGGATCGACGACCGATGTGCTATGCGAATATGTAGATGTCACCCCTACACTAGTAGATATAGCCGGCGGCAGGATGCCGAAAAACTTGGACGGTAAAAGCTTCCTCCCCGTAATCAAGGGCAAAGCCAACAAGTTCAAGGAGTATGCCTATGCCGCGCACACGACGCGCGGCATCATACAGGGATCGGATTATTATGGTATCCGTTCCATTCGCAGCACCAAACTCAGTTATATCATGAACCTCACGCCGGAGGCAACCTTCAAGAATGTCGTGACAACCGACGACGACGAGGTATGGCGCTCGTGGCTTGAGAAAGCCGAAAACGACGCTTTTGCCGCTCAACAGGTAGCCCGATACCGGCGTCGTCCGGCGGAAGAGCTGTACGATATTGTGAACGACCCTTTCCAGATGAACAACCTCATCGGCGATCCCCGTTATGCCAAAGCGGTGAAAAAGATGCGCGCCAAACTCCTGGCATGGATGCGGCAACAGGGAGACGAAGGACAGGCTACCGAGATGAAAGCCTTGGAACGACAACCGAAAAATTTTAATGACTAAAATATAACCGTTTATGAAAAAAAATTATTGTTCATCGGGTCATGTAATTATGCAAGTAACCCGCCTGCGTTTGATGAGACATGCGTTTCAATTTATACTGTCCGGTTGCATGATTACTTGTTTTTCGTGCCATCAACGCCAGTCTTCCATCTTGGAGGTGAAACAGCAGACATGCGAACAGGCCGAGACACCTAAAGGCGTCGAGGCGCTTTCGCCTGCTTTGGGCTGGCGTCTTGCGTCGGATGGTCGTAACGTACTGCAAAAGGCATACCGGGTAATAGTGGCAAGCAGCGCCGAGTTGTTGATAAACGACGTCGGCGACTGCTGGGATTCGGGTAAAGTAGTTTCCGACAACTCCATACAGGTTTTGTATGCAGGCAAACCCTTGCAACCGGCGACGACTTATTACTGGAAAGTGAAGGTCTGGGATAATCATGGAAACGTATCGGACTGGAGCGAACCCCAGCAATGGCAGATGGGGTTGTTAGCGCCCGCCGACTGGCGCGGCGCACGATGGATCGCATTGGAGGAACAACCTGCAGACAGGAGGGTCATACCGGGCGTAAAGGGCGCAGGCAACCCCGCGTGGGGCGATATGCTGAATACGCTGCCGCTCTTCCGCCGTGAGTTTCAAGTAGGAAAACCCCTGCGAAAAGCCACCGCCTTTGTTTCGGGAATGGGACATTTCGAGTTCCTGCTGAACGGACGGAAAGTAGGCGACCACTTCCTCGACCCGGGATGGACAAAGTACACAAAATATGCCTTATACGCGACTTTCGATGTCACTTCCTATCTGCGCGAAGGTGATAATGCGTGCGGTATCATGCTGGGCAACGGCTTTTACCACGCACCGCGTGAACGTTATATCAGGGGCATCTTTTCAAACGGTTTCCCGATGGCTATCTGCAAGCTCGTCCTCGAATATGAAGATGGCGGTAAAGATGAATTAGTCACCGGTGATTCGTGGAAGACAACCGCTTCACCCGTCACTTTCTCAGCCATCTATGGAGGCGAAGGGTATGATGCGCGTCTCGAACAGCAAGGATGGGATCAGCCCGGCTTCGACGATACCGGATGGCAACGGCCGCTTGCTGTCAGCGGTCCCCCGCAACTGCGTTCGCAGACTGCCACGCCGCTCAAAGTCATGGAGACGCTCGAACCCCAAACCGTGTTCCGGTCGAAAACAGGCGAATGGGTTTACGACATGGGACAAAACGCTTCGGGTATCGTCCGTGTAAGCGTACAGGGGAAGAGAGGTCAGACCATTCAAATGTGGCCGGGCGAACTGATCGACGACGACAGTCTCGTCACGCAAAGAGCCACCGGCGCTCCGTTCTGGTTTGACTACACGTTGGCCGGAGGCGACGGGGAGACATGGCAACCGCGTTTCACCTATTACGGTTTTCGGTATCTGATGCTCAAGGACGCTGTGCCGCAGGGCGCTCCCAACCCGAAAAACTTGCCTGTAATTACGAAGATGCAAGGGTTGCATACCCGTAACTCCGCGCCGCAGGCAGGGACATTCGTCTGTTCCAACGACCTGTTCAACCGGACATTTCGCTTGATCGACTGGTCGATCCGCAGCAACATGATGAGTGTGCTGACCGACTGTCCGCACCGCGAGAAATTAGGCTGGCTCGAACAGGCGCACCTGATGGGCGCATCCATTCAGTATAATTACAACGTCAGCCGATTGTTTAACAAAATAATAGACGACATGTTCGCTTCACAGGAACCGAACGGGTTCGTGCCGAATTTTGTCCCCGACATCTATGTGAGCGCACGCGGTTTTCGCGATTCGCCCGAATGGGGAAGCGCATCCGTCATACTGCCCTGGTACTACTACCGGTGGTACGGCGATATACGTCCGTTTCAGCGCTACTATGACGATATAAAACGTTATGTAGCATACCTGACTTCCAAAGCCGAAGACCACATTGTGTCTTACGGACTGGGCGACTGGTACGACTTAGGTCCTAACTTTCCCGGCGAAGCGCAACTCACCTCAAGAGGCGTGACGGCTACCGCCATCTATTATTACGACGTTTGCATCATGCGGCAGGCGGCAAAAATTTTGGGAAAACCCGATGACGAAGCCTATTTCACCGAACTTGCCATCAACATCAAAGAAGCTTTCAACCGTCAGTTTTTTAACATCGAAACCAAGCAATACGATACAGGAAGTCAGGCTGCTAACGCCATGACGCTATACATGGAACTGGCGGAACCCGAAAACCGGCAGGCGGTCTTCCAAAACATACTGCAGGATTTGAAAAACAGGGATTACGGCATCACACCGGGCGACATCGGTTATCGATACCTGCTTCGCGTCCTCGAAAGCGAAGGCGCTTCCGAAACGATCTTCACCATCAACAACCGCGACGACGTACCCGGCTACGGTTACCAGTTAGCACATGGCGCCACAGCGCTCACCGAATCATGGGCTGCCCTGCGCAATGTTTCCAACAACCATTTCATGTTAGGTCATCTGATGGAGTGGTTTTACAGCGGATTAGCCGGTATCAGGCAGGCGGAGGGTTCGGTAGCCTATCGCAATATCATCATCAAACCCGAAGTGGTTGGCGACGTTACCTTTACATCGGCAACGTATGAATGTCCCTACGGCATAATCGTTTCCGACTGGAAAATTGACGACGGTTTTTTCTGTTTAAACGTAGAAATACCCGTCAACGCGACGGCTTCGGTCTATTTCCCCGGTAACCGTACCAAGGGCCTGACCGAAAATGATAAGCCTTTCAAGGCCAAAACCGCCAAGGACGGCGCCGTAAAAATCGGTTCCGGTCGTTATTGTTTCAAAATACCTTATAAAAAATCTCTCAATCAATAAAAAATCATGAAACGTCGTTCATTTATCAAATCAAGCGCCTTTGCCGGTATTGGCGTCATGACTTCCCGGCTGTCGTTTGCACAATCGAAGAAAGAAACCGTTCAAAACGGATTACGGGTAGGCATCATCGGTTTAGACACTTCGCACGCCACAGCCGTCACCCGGTTACTCAATGCGGATGATCCGTCGCCCGATTTTGGCGGTTACAGGGTGGTGGCGGCTTATCCGCACGGCACAAGGGAAATAGAAGAAAGGATCAGAAGCCTTCCGGGTTATATCGAAGAAGTGAAAAAATATGGCGTCGAGATCATCGAATCCATTCCCGAACTGCTTACGAAAGTAGATGTGACCATGCTCCTGTCCAACGACGGCAGGGTGCATATGGAACAGGCCATTCCCGTCTTCAAAGCCGGGAAACCCGCGTTCATCAACAAGTCAGTCGGCGGCACGCTGACGGATACCTTTGCCATCTATCAGGCGGCCAAGGATTACAATATTCCGGTGTTCTCGTCGTCATCGGTACGCTACATGACTAATATTGAAGATATTGTCAAGAACCAAAGCATTGGCAAGGTACTCGGCGCCGAGACGTACAGTCCCTGTTACATCGAACCCGGCCTGCCCGATTTCTTCTATTACGGGATACATGGCATCGAAGCGCTTTTTGCAATCATGGGGACGGGTTGTAAGACGACGACCCGCATCCATACGCCCGACACCGATGTTGTGGTTGGCGTCTGGGATGATAACCGCATAGGAACATTCCGCGGTTTGCGCGCCGAAACCGTTGGTTATGGTGGACACGTGTTTGGCGAAAAAGGCATCCAATCGCCGGGTGAAATGGGCGCCATGCCGGCCCTGTTGAAAAACATGGTTAAATTTTTCCGGACTGGCATCGCGCCGGTCACACCCGAAGAGACGCTTGAGATTTATACGTTCATGGAGGCGGCCGACGAGAGCAAACGCCGGGGCGGCGCCGCAGTCAGTCTGGCCGAGACAAGGCAAAAAGCGCTTTCGCAACTGCAAAAAACCCGGTAAGTTTGCGAGATTAATTTTTTTTAACTAACAATCCGTCCGCATTATGTATAATTAACATGATTTATTTTTTTTTTTTTGCAATAGATTTATTTTCTTTGGCGCGAAAACAACTAATATTTACAAAATATTTATACTTTATGAGTACAAAAATGATTAAATTTCAAATTGTTATGATTTTACTGCTATTTCTTTGCGCGTGTAGTAAAGAAAAAGATCCGGTAGAAGTGCATAATAAGCGGGAAATTTCCGCACGAGTTGACAAAGAAACCCCTAAATAATATATATTATGAATACAAAATTATTGATTTGTTTGACGTCAATCTGGGTTTTTTGCAGTTGCGATAAATCATCCGGAAAAATAGAAGATGGTGAATACCCGTTTTATACTTATACTTTGTATTTGAATATTCTGGATGCGTCAGGAAATGATCGAATAAAAGGAATTGAAATTGTTGATACTACAAATAATTTTGCATTTTATGATGCTGAACATTCTTTGGTTCCTATAAAGCATGACTTATATACATTGGATATTGTTTTTCCGGAAGGAAGTACTAATTTATATATTGTGGAACCGTTGAGCGGAGGGCAGCCAATGAATCATCCCGAATTGTTTTTATATAACCGAAACGGATATAATTATATAGGAATTGATGTCGCATCTTATAAATTCACATGGCCGGATTTAGAAGAAATAATTCCTCCCGTTGGCAAATTCGTTTTTCAAGTGACTTGTCCATACATATTTGGCGATGAGGCAGTACATGAGATTGTTACTTGGTGGGAACTCGATCCCAACTTTAGTAAAAATTATGAAAATGAGTTAACTCCCATTTATTGTCATAGTATTGAGTTTGAAAATAAAGAAATTACCAACTTGGCGAATGTCGATGACTCGCCTTTTTGGCGTTATGCCTCCATTGCTTCCTTGACCTTAGACAGTACTTTCGACGATCGATAATTGCAAATGTCTGAAAATGTTTTACGACAATGGACGTTCAGCATGATTCTCATCGAAAATAATTAAAAATCATGTTGTTGGCGACAGTTCCTGATGTTTTCCTGTAACGCCGGTTATTGCGCTTACTATATCGTGATCAATTCGTATTGTTGCGAGCCTAAGCCTAATTCTTCGGCATAGACCACCTGAAATCCGCCTTCGCAACTTTCTATCTGTTTCACCAAATCTCTCCGTTCGCTTTCGGGGCGGCCATAGACCTGATCAAGGCTGGCTTTATCCAGCGCCACCGGGTCGGTCGAAGCCATCATGCCAATGTCGGGCATGGTAGGCAGGGGTGCGCCGGCATCGCAATCGCAT
>Ga0082212_10011103_pt1 | contig 11441 bp, 16 predicted proteins | sample TergutNt197P3_FD_71548 | JGI IMG/M metagenome (GOLD analysis project Ga0082212, IMG submission 71548) | Neocapritermes taracua P3 segment gut microbial communities from Petit-Saut dam, French Guiana - Nt197 P3 | ecosystem: Host-associated > Arthropoda: Insects > Digestive system > Gut ... | reverse complement strand
CATTTCATGAACGGCGCGGTAGGCGTAATCGACAACCTTTTCCGGATGGCCGATGCCGAAAAGAGCGTTGCCGCCCTGGTGTCCCGTATCGTTGGACGCCGTGGCGTAACCTTCGCGCAATGCGGAAACCATAGCCGACGTGCTGATCGATCCTGCCCAACCGCCTCCGCCAACCGCCTGAAATTTGCCGTTCCAGGTTTCCGTCGGCAGCCAGAGTTCCATCTCAATATGCGAGTCGGACGACGGCGTTAGAACCGCGGCGATGCGGCAATAGGATGGAAGTATTGGCGCGGGAGCCGCTCCAGGCGCTTTACCTGCCGGCGCGGCGGCAGCGCCCGGCGTTTTTCCTGCGGGGGATGCTGCCGGACCGGACGGAACAATCTCCGCTGCGGTAATCTGTATTTCGGGGCCGGAACGCGCCTTTAATCCCGCGCAATCGGCCGCAACGGCTAAATTGGCGGCGGAAAAAATGAAAAGCATAAAACCGGACAAAACTGCGAAACGGGAAATCATCGACAAACTCCTCCTCTTGTAAAACGGAATACAAAAAAGATTAACAGTGTTTCCGCAAAATCCGCAATTAAAAATCAAAAATCATAAATCGGAAAAGGTGTATATTATATAGTTTCGGCGCATGTTGGAAATTGACATTGTAATACAGTCTCCGTGCGGTTTCCGCGTACAGAGAAAAAGGAGTTTGATATGAAAAATTTTCACTTTAATAGAGGTTTGGCAATTGCATTATGTTTGTTCCTTACGGCATTGGGTGGATTTGCCCAGACCGGTTCGGGTGAAAGTTACGTGCCGCAATCCGGACAGGCAGGCAAGGATGTCGTATGGGTGCCGACTCCTCAGGTGACCGTCGATACAATGCTCGATATGGCGAAAGTGACCTCTTCCGATTATGTCATTGATCTTGGTTCAGGCGACGGGCGCACGGTGATTACCGCGGCCAAGCGCGGCGCGACAGCGATGGGAATTGAATATAATCCGGAAATGGTGGCGCTTGCCAAACGCAACGCCGCCAATGAAGGGGTAAGCGCAAAAGCCACTTTCGTTGAAGCCGACCTTTTCGCGAGCGACTTTTCAAAGGCAACAGTTATTACAATGTTTCTGCTGTCACGAATAAACCTGGAACTGCGGCCAAAAATCCTGGATATGAAGCCGGGTACGCGCGTTGTCTCCAACTACTTTGACATGGCGGACTGGAGACCGGATCAAACAACAACCATAACGGAAAACTGCACGGGATATTGTACCGCTCATCTCTGGATTGTTCCGGCGAGAGTAAACGGAACATGGAAACTTGATAACGGCCAAATCAGGTTTGATCAGGAATTCCAGGAAATTACCGGAACGCTGAACCAGAACGGAAAAGATTTACAACTCACAGGAAAACTGGACGGTGACAGGATCAGTTTCAACGCCGGCGGGACTGAATATACCGGCACGGTCAACGGCAACACGATTTCCGGAACACGCGCAGGAGGCGGTTCCTGGAAAGCGTCACGTTAATATGTAGGGGCGGATCTATGTGTCCGCCCAAAAGGAGATTTAAATGAAAAAATTACACCTTATTCGCGGTTTAGTAATTGCATTATGTTTGTTCCTTACGGCTGCGGGCGGATTCGCCCAAACCGGATCTGGCGAGTGTCGCATGCCTGATAACACGCAAGGCAAGGACGTGGTATGGGTACCGACTCCGCAGGTGACTGTCGATACGATGCTGGACATGGCTAAGGTCACCCCCTCTGATTATGTTATCGACCTGGGTTCCGGCGATGGGCGCACGGTAATTACCGCGGCTAAACGCGGCGCGACTGCGCATGGAATTGAATACAATCCGGAAAGGGTGGCATATTCCAAATGCATGGCTGACAAAGAAGGGGTAAGCGCGAAAGCCACTTTTGCAGAAGCAGACATTTTTGAAAGCGATTTTTCAAAAGCGACTGTTGTAACAATGTTTTTGTTGTCGAGTATCAACCTGGAACTGCGGCCAAAAATCCTGGATATGAAGCCGGGTACGCGTGTTGCTTCCAACACCTTTGACATGTCGGACTGGAAGCCCGACCAGACTACGAATATAACGGAAAACTGCTCGTCATGGTGTACCGCCTATCTCTGGATTGTTCCTGCGAAAGTGGATGGGACATGGAAACTTGATAACGGCCAGATCAGGTTTAACCAGAAATTTCAGGAAGTTACTGGAACGCTGACACAGAGCGGAAAAGATATACAAATCACCGGTAAACTGGATGGTAACAGGATCAGCTTCAACGCCGGCGGCACGGAATATACCGGTACGGTAAACGGCAATGCTATTTCCGGAACGCGCGCCGGAGGCGGCTCCTGGAAAGCGTCACGTTAAATGTATGGCGTGATTTATCGCGCCAAATTTGAAAGGGACTTGAAATGAAAAATAAATACTGTATTAGCGCGTTTGTAGTTACATTGTGCCTATTCCTTACGGCTGTGGGCGGATTCGCCCAAACCGGTTCCGGTGAGTGCCGCATGCCGGAGGGATCATCAGGCAAGGATGTCGTTTGGGTACCGACTCCGCAGGTGACTGTCGATACAATGCTGGATATGGCGAAAGTTACCTCGTCCGATTACGTTATTGACCTCGGTTCCGGCGATGGACGCACGGTAATTACCGCAGCCAAACGAGGCGCGACTGCGCATGGAATTGAATACAATACGGAAAGGGTGGCATACTCCAAATGCATGGCTGCCCAGGAAGGGGTAAGCGCAAAAGCTACTTTCGCTGAAGCAGACCTTTTTGAAAGCGATTTTTCAAAAGCGACCGTTATAACAATGTTTCTTCTGCCGGATATCAATTTGAGACTGCGTCCTAAAATCCTTGATATGAAACCAGGGACGCGTGTTGTCTCAAACACCTTTACCATGGATGATTGGAAGCCTGATCAGACTAAGACTGTCACTGAAAACTGCTCCAACTGGTGTACCGCTAATTTCTGGATTGTTCCGGCGAAAGTGGACGGCACATGGAAACTCGATAACGGTCAGATTAAGTTTGATCAGAAATTCCAGGAAGTTGCCGGAACGCTGACCCAGAACGGAAAAGATATACAACTGGCCGGGAAACTGGACGGTGACAAAATCAGCTTCAATGCCGGAGGGACGGAATATAACGGCACGGTAAGCGGCAATTCGATTTCCGGAACGCGCGCCGGCGGCGGCTCCTGGAAAGCGTCACGATAAATATGCAGGGGCGCGATTTATCGCGCCCCTATACAACCGCCGATAACAATTTTTCGCAGTTTGCAAGAATTTCGGCGATTTCCTCTTCCGTAATATTGTCGAGATGAATTCCGGCAATCACGCAGACCGGCCTCCGGACGGCTTTGCATAGCCTGCGAGCCGCGTCGGATGCCAGTTTGTCTTCCTTATGTCCGGAACGTGTGATAACGGATACCGACGCGCGGTTTTCTTTTTCGCTGAAATCGGCAACGGCCGTTGCGCCTATGTGTCCCGCTTCATTGAATAGACAGACGATTAAATCTTTACCTATCCGTTGTATGGATATGCCGACCCTCGTCCTTCCATCGCCTTCATAAAACAACGCGGGCGTTATTTCAGCCGTTTTCATTTCGTTCCCAGCCAGCGTTCGAAAAGCGCGTGTTCAATACGGAAAAGATCGAGTGTTTTGCCCACGGCGTGATCAATTACGTCTTCAATGGAACGCGGTCTGTGATAAAAGGCTGGAACCGGCGGAAGTATGACGCCGCCCATTTCCGTGACGCGAAGCATATTACGCAGATGTCCGGCGTGCAGCGGAGTTTCGCGCGCCAGCAGAACCAGCATACGCCGTTCCTTGAGCGTAACGTCGGCTGCGCGTGTCAGGAGATCGTCCGCATGAGAATTTGCTATCGCCGACAGGGTTTTCATGCTGCACGGAGCGACGATCATTCCATCGTGCAAAAATGATCCGCTGGCCGGAGCGGCGGCGATATCGTCTGCGGGGTAATTGTAATCAGCCAGAGATCGGACATCATCTGCGCCGTACTCAGTTTCAATCGAGATCGTCTGTTCACCGGCCGGAGTAATTATCAGATGCGTTTCAATATCCGGCGTATTTTTGAGCGCCTGTAAAAGCCTTATTCCGTAAATGACGCCGGTTGTTCCGGTGATGCCGATAACTAATCGCACGATTCGCTCCCCTTTCTTGGGTGCGCGACATAAAAGTTCCAGCCATGGGAGCGCCGGCGTCCTCGCCGGTCGTGTAATAAATAAAATGGGGCGCAATAAATCACGCCGCTACATTTGAAGCGCGCCATTGGCGCGCGTTTATTCTTTACACGACCGGCGAAGATGCCGGCGCTCCCATGGCTCCCATGTCTGGAACTTTTATGGCGCGCACCCCCCTTTCTTGGAAACATTGCTATCTTACGAGGTTCCGTAGTAAAATCAATAACTATGAAAATTAATAATCAGAATAGTCTTTTACGTCAGATACCCAAAGTTGATCAATTCCTCGCTCGCCCGGCAGCCGCGGACTGGATTCAGGGCGCCGGACGCGAAATCGTCGTGGAGGAAATTCAGCGCCTTTTAAATGAAGTTCGCGATGACATCCGCCGCAATCCGGCCGGAGTGGCTGACGCGGTCAATGCCGAACGGCTTGACATGGTTCTGTCCGAAAGGCTGCAAAACCGGCTGATTCCGGGCCTGCGCGCAGTGATAAACGCCACGGGCGTGATACTTCACACCAACCTGGGACGCGCTCCGCTTTCCGCCGCCGCGTTAAAAAGTTTATCGGCGCTTCCCGGCCAATACGCCAACCTGGAGTATGATGTTTCGGAAGGACGCCGCTCGCAGCGCGACAAAACCATTCAGCCGCTGCTTGCAGAATTGTTGGGATGTGAAGATGTTACGGTCGTTAACAACAACGCCGCCGCTGTTTTCCTTATTCTCAATACGCTGGCTCAGGGCAGGGAAGTTATTATTTCCCGCGGCGAGCTTGTGGAAGTCGGCGGTTCTTTCCGGATTCCGGACGTAATGGCGCGCAGCGGGGCTATTATGCGCGAAGTCGGCGCCACGAATAAAACGCGTCTTTCGGATTATGAAAACGCCATTACGCCCGATACCGCTATGATTCTGCGGGTGCATCCAAGCAATTTCAGAATGCGTGGATTTACAGAACGGCCGGAACTTGCCGAACTTGCCGAACTTTCCCGCCGCCGGAGCATACCGCTGGTGGAGGATATCGGCAGCGGCTGCATAATCGATCTCCGGCCTTACGGAATAGCCGACGAACCGCTTGTTAAGGAAAGCCTTGACGCGGGCGTGGAATTGATTTGCTTCAGCGGCGACAAGCTCCTCGGCGGGCCGCAGGCGGGAATCATCGCCGGGTCGGAAAAGCTGGTTGCTCCGATTCGCAAAAACCCGCTTATGCGCGTCTGCCGCGTGGACAAAATGGTTTACGGAGCGTTGCAGGCCACGCTTGACAGTTATCGCTCTGGACGGGCGTTGGAGGAAATTCCAATATTGCGTATGATTTCCATGCCGACGGAAGTACTTACCCGTCGCGCGCTGAATTTGACGAAGCGTTTGCGGGCGGCATTGCCTGAAGATGTGAGCGCGCGCGTTATCGGCGGAAATTCAGTGATAGGCGGCGGTTCCTGTCCGGAATCCGTTCTTCGGACCGCGCTGGTCGCGCTTGAATCCGACCGCGCGCGACCAGCTCTTATTGAAACTCGTCTTCGCGCCGGATATCCGCCGGTTATCATCCGCGTTGAGGATGACCGCGCGATTATCGACCTGCGCACGGTTTTTCCCGAACAGGAACCCGTTTTAATCGAGGCGCTCCGCCACGCGACCGTTTGAGAAGTGCCAAATTACTTTCCCAGGCTGATAAATAGGGCTTCGAGGGCGATTTGGCGGTTCACGTTATAATGCAGGTCTGCTTTTAATTTGCCCATTGCCTCGATGGCGCGGATAAGCAGAGAATGCCGCGTCTTTTGCCGCAGCGCGCGTAATTTTTCGATGATATCGCGCTGGCCGACACGATTGTCAGAAATGCCTGAATAGTAAATGTCCCGCAAAAGCGCCGAAGCGGATTCAATCCATGTCCGAAAAACATCTTTATCCTTTTTGTCCTTCGTAATGCCCGCAACTATGGCGCTTGCGCTTGTAAACGATCCACGATTTAGCAGTAACGTGACGAATTCCAGCGCGGATTCACGCGCGTCCCGATATTCCGCCGTGTCGAATTCCAAAGCCGCGCCCAGGCTGCCGCCGCTGAGAGCCGCGGCTAATATTGCGTCCTGTCCGGATTTTCCTTCTTTTAGCGTCAGACGACGCACTATCTGTTCCGAGGGAATTTCACCGAAAGGAAGGATGCGGGCGCGTGAACGAATGGTTTCGAGCAATAAATGCGGATTCGTCGCGATCAAAATCATTACCGTCCGGCTTGGCGGCTCTTCCAGCGTTTTGAGCATGCTGTTCTGCGCCTCTGAGCGCATCTGGTCGGCGGGATCAAGAATCACCACGCGATAGCGCGCCTCAAACGGTTGAAAAGCCGTTTCGGCGGTGATGTCCCTTATCTGATCTATACTGATGGCAGTCTTTTTTTCCGGTTCTATAAGACGTATGTCCGGATGTCTCCGGTTGCGCGCCTGGCAGACCGGGCAGACGCCGCAAGCGGCGTTTTCGCCTTTGGCGCACACCTTATGACGACTTTCGACGTAAGCCATTATGCGCCTGCATGCGGCGCATTGTCCGCAAGCGTTTCCGTTTTGCGGCGTCAGGCAGTTCAGTGCCCGGGCGGTTAAAAGCGCCAGCGTGCATTTCCCTACGCCGGCCGGTCCGGCAAAGATCATGGCGTGCGGAAGGCGATCCTGTTCGATGGCTTTTTTCAGGATATTTACAGCGCGGCTGTTGCCTATAAAATTATTCATATAATCCATTGATCTATCAAAACGGCAATACGCGCGAAAACCGCGTCAGGGGATTCATCCGCCGGTATCACGCATATTCTTTGCGGGTGCGCTTTAGCAAGATCCAGATATGCCTGTCTGACGCGCAGGTGAAAGGAAAGAGCCTCATCTTCAAAACGCCCTTCGGCGGACGCGGACGGGTCCATCGAATTACGCCGCCTCGCGCGCAAAAGACCGGCTTCGGGTTCAAGATCAAGCAGGATCGTCTTTGACGGCTCAATGACGCCTAAAAGCCGCGACATCGCTTCGATTGCTTCCGGCGCAATGCCGCGCGCCGCGCCCTGATACGCGCGCGTGGCGTCCTGATACCTGTCGCAAAGCACGATTTCCCCGCGCGCGAGAGCAGGTTCGATAATTTCTTTCAGATGCTGATGCCTGTCCGCCAGGTATAGAAGCAGTTCGCTCCAGGGTTCGCGCGCCGCGCCGTCGGGACGCAGCAATATCTCTCGGAGCGATTTGCCGAAATCGGTACCGCCCGGTTCGCGCGTCACCAGGCATGAGCGGCCTTTTCCCCGCAAGTATTCATGTGCGCGGGCGATCTGCAAACTTTTTCCCGCCCCTTCTATTCCTTCAAATGTAATGAACATCAGATATTTCCATTTACGGCGTATGACTATAATTCGGATTGCTGATGCGGCTCCAGAAGCCCCCTGGCATCATCGGCCAGCGCGGCAGGAACGAAAATCCGTATACGTGGTTCATCTTCCGCTGAGACCGGGTAAATGCGCGACGGCAGTTCAGAGGCGTAATGCGAAGGAATGTCATACGCTTCGAGCATGCTTTTTATGACTGACGCTTCGCCTTCAGTCCAGACTCTCGTTATTACAACAGGTTCCGATTTATCCATGATTCACTTCCGTATTTTAACGGGCATGACGGTTTTATTGAATGCCTGGAATTCATACGTCGCTCCGACGAAGATTCCCGATTTCGGGTCGTATTGTTTAAAACCCGCCGCGGCGCCGATATCCCAGCGGATAGCGCCAGTGAGCATTTGAATCCCCGCGCGTAACCGGGATTGGTTCTCGTTGCCGAGGCCGCGGCTTTCCGGACCTTCGCGCCCGTTGATTTCGGCGAAAATATTCAACCGGTGATTTACAGGCGTAATGACGGCGACGCTGTAAGTTAAAAGGTCAGCCTGCTGGCCGGCTGTAACCGGCGATCCTAAAATGGCGAATCCCAAATCACCCAACAATCTGGCGCGGCCGATGTTTTTTCCGAACAGCAAATCGGCGTAAAACGCGGTTTCGTCATTAGCCAGCCCGCGCGCCTGGTTGGCGTTTGGCAGTTCAACCGCGAATCTGAACGCTATCGCGGGCATCCGGTCTTTTTCTCCGACAAGCTTCAGCTTGGTTCCCAGCGTAAGATTTCCTACCGATCGCGTGGAATCGCCGGAAATATCAGGCGCAACAAGCGGCTCAGTCCGATTGGAAATGGATAGAACCTCCTGAAAGACTCCTGAAATCTGAAACTCGGCATACTCCCCAACTCCCACGCCGATAGACGCTGCGCCCCGCGTCAGGTCGCCCTCAAGTCCGGATAGCGCGTAACGTTGCCGCTGAAGGAACTCCGCGCCGATTTCCATGCGCACGCGTCCTACGGGCAATAGGGAAGCGTCATCCGTTTTCAGCGTACGTTGCTGGCCGTAAAGAATCCCCGGAAAAACCAGACAGCATATTAACAAAATTCGTATTTTCATTTTGATATGTCCGGATAAATAATACTGGAATGCTGAAAAGGCGGCAACCGCGCGGTTTTATAAATTTGGACTATCCCCGTTGCATGTAGCCTTATATTTCAAATGCAGGCCGAAATGCACCCTATGGCATAAAGCGGAAGATTTAAAAGCCAATCCTCCCGTTTGTAATCCGACATGGACGAGCGAACAGACAGGTTCGGATGATATTTATCGGCAAATGCTTTCAGGCTTTTGCTTTGCAGATTGACTTCTGCTTTCACTTCAAGCGGAACAATGGCGCGCCCCGTATCGAGCAGGAAATCAATCTCGGACGTGTTGCGTTCGTTTGTCCAGTAATAGGTTTCCATATCCGGCATGCCGCCCACATAATAATAGTGTTTCAGCAGGTCGATGTATTCCTGCCGGAATGTCGCCGCCATTGCGAAATCGCCATCTGCGAGAAGCGACAAAAAACGCTCTTTGCCCATTGCCTGCGCAAACTCCGCGAATGAGAGCGGATGCAATTCCAAAAACTCAACCTTGCCGACGGGAAACGACGCGCCCTGATGAAGCGCAACTCCGAGAAGCGAACCCGCACAGAATCACAATTCATGCAATGACTTTTTGGTAAATATATACAATTGCATACTACAACTATTTGAGAATCGCGTGTACAGGCAACACACCTCACAAATCTCCTCGTAAAAACACTACTCATGACCTACAATATTCCCATGCAAAACGAACGTGAGATGATACAAAAATCGGTCGCGGCATGGCGACGCGCCGAGCCGACGTTGGAGCGCGTGAGGCGTGAAAATATCCGTACAACAGACACGGCTTCTGCCATCGCAGCATTCAGCGGTATGGCTCTCGCAGCCGCAAAAAAACACCCGCCTAAAAGCACATCTGGTCTTGTCGAACAGCAAAGAATTTTTATGAAAATCGCCGCTGCAACCCAATGACTGAACTCCTCTCTCTGGCTCTGAACATCCAAGACATTTGACCAGGAAAAAAGGCCGTATCATCTTTGAACGCCAAAAATTTGAGGCAACGGCTTTTAACGGACGGCGGCGAGGCATAAGCGGATTCAACCGAGTGTTTACAAGTAACCCTGTCTGACAGTACAGGCTTGAATTGTAATTCATATGAATTACAATTTCCGATACTTAAGGAGGATAAACCATGGCCAACAATCAACTTGTTCAGGCTCGCATAGACAGTGAAATCAAAGCGCAAGCGGCCGCTGCTCTGGCTGGTATGGGTCTTACAGTTTCGGACGCCGTGCGCATTTTGCTTACCAGAGTAGCGCAGGAAAAAATGATGCCGCTTGAATTGCTCGCTCCCAACGTGACGACTTTGGCCGCGCTTAATGAAGCTCAAAACCGCTCCAACTTACCGCGTGTTCCTTCAATCAAAGAATTGTTTAAGGAATTGAATGCGGATGACTGAAAGGGATATCGAATGGACGTCTGCGTTTAAGCGAGATTTCAAGCGGGAAAAAAAGACTTACAGACAGCTTGAAAACATACTTGATCCTGTTCTGCAAGCGTTAACGACTGACTGCCCATTGGATGAAAAATACCGGGATCACGCCTTGACCGGCAACTGGCAAAATAGCCGGGATTGCCATGTTAAACCGGATTTGATTTTGATTTACCAGAAACCAGATACCGAAACGCTTCTATTGGTACGCCTTGGCTCTCATTCAGAGTTGGGCATTTAAAATCGCTGATTGCAGATAATCGACCTTGCCGCTCCTATCCCACTGCTAATCATGGCCTGAGAAAAACCGGGAAGCCTTTTCCATAGCGGCTTTCAAAATACACATACCAACAAGTCGCATCTTGATATTACGTCCATATGGTCGTAATATATTTGTCTAATTTTGAAAGGAGTTATTGTTTTGGCATTTAAACGTGTGCAGTCGGAAGCAACCATCCTAAAAAACGCCCGTGACAAATTGGGCATGACCCAGCAGCAAGTGGCTAATGAGGCGAGAGTCCAGTTAAGGCAGTATCAACGGTTTGAGAGCAACGAGCGCAACCTTTCGTCCTCATCATTTTATATCGCCTGTCGGATTTTGGACGCCTTACAGCTTGATATTGCTTCCTACGCGCATGGTAAATATATTCTGGCAAGTGATTAGCTACAGGAGGGGATTCATATGTTCATCATTATCACGGCAAGCCCGAATAAAGACGGATTGACCGCCGCGTGCAGCGAAGCGGCAAAAGCTGGAATAACCGGCGCGGGCGGACAGGCTGAAGTTTTCGATATTTCCGCGCTGAAGCTGGAACCATGCCGTATCTGCGGCAATGGATGGGGCGGTTGCCGTGGCGCGGGCAAATGCGTCATCGACGATTGCCTGCCTGATATACAGGCAAAAATAAAAGACGCCGAGGGTGTATTTCTGATTACTCCGGTATATTGGGCGCAGCCGTCAGAGCGGATGAAATACTTTTGCGACCGTCTGCGCCGATGCGAAGCGTTCCGCGACGGCGGCAGCTGGGCGGAAAATAAACAGATCGATCTTGTAGCGGCAGCGGGAGGTTCCGGAAACGGAACGGCTCAATGCCTTACGGAACTTGATCAATGGTGCAGGCATATCCGCGCCATTCCACAGGAACGCATCGGGATTACACGCTTTAATCGTGCTGAAATGTTGAAAGTTATTGAGGACGCGGGGCGGCGTATGGTCAGCGGCGAGTATTTCAAAGGTTTTTAACTATCCCTGTGAGCGCATGACATGGGAGCGCGGGCGTCCCCGCCTGCGTATAATAAAAAGACGCGCGGTATAGACAAGG
>Ga0082212_10011101_pt1 | contig 11442 bp, 8 predicted proteins | sample TergutNt197P3_FD_71548 | JGI IMG/M metagenome (GOLD analysis project Ga0082212, IMG submission 71548) | Neocapritermes taracua P3 segment gut microbial communities from Petit-Saut dam, French Guiana - Nt197 P3 | ecosystem: Host-associated > Arthropoda: Insects > Digestive system > Gut ... | reverse complement strand
ACTGAGCAGCCAACAGGCTTTTGGGATCCAGTGCGCCTAAAGTGCTCTCGGGAGACCCGAAACCCGCATACAACCGCTCATCCGACAAAATCCGGGCAATACCAGCAGCCGCAGCGACAAGAGCGCGCACATGGGCGTCCAAGGAATCAACCGGTGCAGGTGGCGCCGCCATCGTCGTCGAAACCGACTCCGAAAATACCGAAACTGGCTCAGAAACCACCGCCATCATCGTCGTCGCAAACACCACCACTCACCCCCAAATCCTAACGTAACCGCTACCATGGACATCCATCTCATCCTATCCAAATCCAACTAGTGTCGCAAGCTGAAAACGGCAACGCAGTGTGTTCTATGTCACATTTTCCGGATCGTTGGAAGCGTGCCTGCCGGTCGCCACGCACGCCCGTCACATAGCGCGAGATGTATGATGTAGATCATGTTGACCATTGGAGTTCGCGACCTGAGGCAAAACCCAGCGCCCGCGCTGGCGGAGGCGAAAGCGGGGCGAACCGTGACAGTTACCGAGCGCGGTTTGCCGGTCGCACGGATTATCCCCGCCGCAGCCGCGCCGGTGCCTTCGCCTTGGGAACGTTTGGTGGCCAAAGGGGAGGTGTCATTCCCAACCAATCTTTCTCGCACGGTGCCGCAAAATCCGTCCTCACCCAGCCTGGCGAGCCTAAGCGACACTGTGTTGGCAATGCGGGCTGAGGAGAGCTGGTGAAACTGGTATACGTTGATACCTCAGCACTGGCCAAGGTAGTCAAAACAGAGTCCGGTTCCAATGAAATGATCGCAAAATGGTCAAATCCAGAACTCACTATGGTTTCAAGTGCCTTAACCATCACCGAGTTACTGCGAGCTGCGAAACGGCACGGACTGAAGGAAGTGCGCGATGCCCAGCAGGTTCTCGCCGGTTTGGTGACGGTTGCAGTCTCGCGCGAGATTCTATCTCAGGCAGGCCTCCTTGATCCCGAACTGATGAGCTCGCTCGATTCAATCCACTTGGCAACGGCGTTAGCAATCGGTTCGGACTTATACATGTTTGTGACCAGTGATGAACGGCTCGGGACTGCGGCGGAAGCACACGGCCTGGAAGTCGAGTTCCCAAGTTAGTTGTGTGCGCCCGTCACCAGCGGCCCTGAAAGAATTCAACCGACTCATGCGCGGAAGTTATCCATCACACGAATACTTGCTGGCGAAGCACGGGTTACCCCAGAGATGGCAGTCAGACTGCAAGCGGTCTTGGGCCGCACAGCAGAATCCTGGCTAGCAATGCAAGAGGCGTATGATTTAGCGAAAGCACGGCAGGAAGTTGACGCGAACTCTGTTGACCGTAATCTTGCTAATTAACTTCAGCATTCCGGGCGACCTTGGATGTTAGTTCGCCGGAGAGGAAATAACACGTTGGATCTCGCGTAGTACTGTGGGGAGCTTCTCGGTAACTGCCTCCCAGACTATTCGATTACTTACACTCATATACTCGTGAATCAGGATATTCCTCATCCCAATAATCTTACTAACCTCCGAAACCTGTGACAATGCGGCAGGGTCTGATTTGCGAATAGATGAAAAAGCCTCACCGACAATTTCTAACTGACGTTCAACTGCTGAACGCTTTTCGATACTAGATTCGTACATGCTAAAGTCAACACCATCTAGAAACGAAATAGCAAAGGTTGCGGCTCTTTCCGCATCCCACAACTTCGCACGAGTTTCAGGCTTCATAAACTATTCTCGCTTCTTTTTCAACCCGCTGTCTCACATAAGGGTTCACCAGTGCCTGATTGTCTAGAAGATCAACATCACGTTTCAGGATTTTCTCCAGCTCAAACTTTAGGTTGAAGTATGTGTCAAACAGATTTTCTGACTCTGCAAAGTCAATTAACAGGTCGAAATCGCTCTTGTCAGGATCAAATGTACCGATTACGGCGGACCCGAATAGCTGCAGTTTTTTAACTGGATACCGGCGGCATATCTGAATCACAGCATGCTGGTTAAAATAAGGTGTGATATTACCAACATTCTGAGTCAGCAGAATCACCTCGCCAAGGAGAATACCTACGATTGATATCTAGTCGGGACGACAAGATTTGAACTTGCGACCCCTTGACCCCCAGTCAAGTGCGCTACCAAGCTGCGCCACGTCCCGAACTCACCGGAACACACGGTTCCGACCGCGAGTAATATACCCCAGGGTTGGCGGAACGCAAAATCATAGATTCTGCGCCTTCGCGCAGAATGACGGGATGGGTCTAACCGCTTTCCACTGGGAGGGCCGCAAAGGGCATCTCCAGCGCTATTTGCTCGGCGTCTAGGGCTTCGAGAACTGCCTGAGCGGGCCGGGATTCGTAATCGCCGTCGTCGGCCGCGGCCAATACCCAGGCTCGCTGCTGGTCTATCACCCGGAGGCGCAGTTTCTGGTATTGCTCGGTATAGGACCCACCCGCCGCGCCAACCGCTCCAAGAGCACTCCGCGCAAAACGCCCCTCACGCAACCCGAGTAGGCGCCGCAACCGCTGCGCCCAACCGCGCAGCCGTCCCGGCTCCCCCGGGATTACCTCATCGGCCAACACTTGATCATCACGGAACACATCGGCCCGCACCCGCGCGACAACCGCTGGCGAGTACGGAACGCCATTGGGCTGAACTAGGCCGTCATCGTCGAGCAGGGAGCAGGCGGCATCGTTCATGATGCGCACCGTGGAGACGCGCTGGGCGGGGCCGATGTCCTCAGTGCCCGCGAACCCGAGTTTCCGCATCACCAAAGGCAGGGTGCTCCCCTGCACCAGCAGCGTGCCGACTGCTACACCAAAGGCGATCAGCATCACGAAACTGCGCATGGGGAAGTTCGCGGGCAGGGACTGCGCGGCCGCCAACGTGACGACGCCGCGCATGCCCGCCCAACTAATCAACACCCCCTCGCGCACCCCCATTGGATGCCGGGCGCGGTACTCCAAACTGGCTCTCCCCCGCTGTACCAAAGGCCGCAGCCGAGCCGCGCCAAAACGCCGAGCCGCCCAGTCCAGTCGCCGTTCCGCCCTGCGTCGGCTCCCGGCTCGCTCCAGAAACGCGAGCAACGGCGCGACAAAAGCCAAACGAATGGCCACGATAATCGCCGCCGCCAACACGGCCAGCCAGAAGCCGTGCCAGACATCGCCGCGGTCCCGGATGGCGTCGTCGATCAAGGCGCGCGTCTGGAGGCCCATCAAAAGGAAGATGCCGCCCTCGAGCATGATCTCGACCGTGTGCCAGTTGGAGGCCTCGAACACGCGATCCCGCGGGCGCAGGTAGCGCGCGGCGCCGTACCCGGTCACCAGCCCGGTGACCACCACGGCCACCAAACCGGACGCCCCGATCGCCTCCGCGGGTAAGTACGCCACGAACGGCATGAGAAATGAGACCAACGTGCCGAGCGCCGCGCCCGAGATCGCGTGCCGCACCCACAGCCCAAATAGGCCGATGACGGTGCCCACCACCACCGCGCCGATAATTGCCCAGCCGAAGTCCACCGCGATTCGGCCAAAGGACATCGCACCCGCTGCGGCAACGGCGACGACGGCGGAACGCATGAGTACCAAACCAGACGCGTCGTTGAACAGGCCCTCGCCGGTGAGCACGGTGGTCAGTCGGGGCGGCGCCCCGAGCCGCTCGGTGATTTGCGTGGCCACGGAGTCGGTCGGGCTCAACACCGCGCCCAATGCGATTCCGCCGGCGAGCGGCAACCCAGGGATCAGCGCGGAAAACACCAGCCCCAACAATACCGCCGAGGCGATCACCAACACAATCGCCAGCGCGCTAATCGCTAGGAAATCCCTACTCAAATCCGTGATGGGCACCCTTATCGCGGCCGCGTATAACAAGGCGGGCAGCACGCCCACCAAGATCCATTCCGGCGGGATCTCAATGTCCGGCAGCGTGGGCAGAAAGGAAATCGCCACGCCCAGCACCACCAACAGCAAAGGCGCCCCTACCCCGATTTTCGGCGCGATCATGTTCACAATCACCACGGCCACCGCGCCGAGCAGAACAATGGGCAGGTGTTCCACGGGTCAAACCTACCCCGCGAATGTATTGATTACCCACGTGATAACGCCCATTACGGGGGTAATCGATACGCTCGGCGGGAGGGTGGCGGTGGTTTCGATACGCTCAACCACCGGTGAACATTTCCCGATATTCCGGGCAGCAGCGCAGCAGTTCCTCATGGGTGCCCACCGCGCGCACGTGGCCGTCGTCCAGCAGCACCACTTGGGACGCCCGCTGCAGCGTGGCCAACCGGTGCGTGATGATCAACACGGCCGCCGACTTCCCCACCCCGGCCACGGCATCGTTGACCGCCTGCTCGGCGCGCCCGGATTGCTGCGAAGCGGGCTCGTCGAATAGGAAAATCTCGGCGCCGCCCAACAACGCCCGGGCCAACGCGACCCGCTGCCGCTCGCTGCCGGTCAACGTCGTGGGCGCCAACAGCGTGTCGAAACCATCGGACAGGAACTCGATGTCCTCCGTCAACGCCACCGCCTCCACGATGCGGGCGAGCTCGGCGTCCGTGGCGTCCGGCTTGGTCAGCCGCAGGTTGTCACGCACGGTCCCCGGCACCAGCGCGGCGTCCTGCTCCACATACGCGAACCGCGAGCGCACCTCCCCCGGCGTGAGCTCCCCATACGGCATGCCGTCCAGCAGCAACTCCCCGGAAATCGGGTCAATGAACCGCAACGCCAGCGCGAACAGCGTGGATTTCCCCGACCCCGACGAGCCCGTAATCGCCGTCTCCCCCACGCGCGGAATTTTCAGGTTCACGTTTTCCACAATCACGCCCTCATCGGCCGCGAATCGCGCGGTCACATTGCGGAACTCCAGCACCGGGCGTGCGGTTACCGTGGCGTCATCGTGCCGTTTTCTCCCCGACGACGATGACGGCGCCGACGACGATGATGGCTGGGGTTCGCCATCGTCGTACTCCCACGGGATCGTCTCCACTTCCGCAATGCGTTTGGAGGCGGCGAGCCCGCTCTGGATGGTCTCGAAGCCCTCGGTGGCCTCCATCAAAGGCCCCACGAAGTTCATGACGTACATCATGAACGCCACCAGGGCGGGCACGCTCAGGTAACCGGCCGCTACGCGTTTGGCGCCGAAGGCCATGACCAGCACCAACAGCATCCCCATGCCGCCGATGCCGCCCACGTAACTGAACGCGTTGGCCCACACCACCGAAACGCCGTGTTTGCGGGCGAGACGGGCGGAGGTCATGATCGCCTCGGCTTGCTCGTCTTCCGTGCCGGTGACTTTGATCACGCGCAGAGCGCGGAGCGAGCCCTCGAGTTTCGCGCCTATTTCGCCCGTGGCCTCCTGCTGAGCGGCTTGCTCGCGGCCGATGCGGCGCGTGAAAATGGCGATGAAAACCAGCAAAATCAACACCGCGCCAATGGTGAGGCCGAGCATCAGCGGGTCAATGACGCCCATCAAGATAATGGCCCCCACCACGCCCGTGGTGGCGGTGATGAATGAGACGAATCCGGTGTCGAGCGTCCAGTAGAGCAAGGGCGCGTCGGCGGTGGCGCGCGAGAGCAAATCGCCGCTGTTGCGGCTGAGCACCTCGGGGACGCGGCCCTTGAGGATTCGGGCGACGATGGCGGCACGCGCGTCATAAACGGCGTATTCCCCAGCTCGGCCCTGGAGCCCCCACTGCAGCAGCATCGCGATGAATCCCACGGCTTGGATTACGGCGAACATCACCACGTAATTGGTGACCGGCTCACCCGCGAGCAGGGCATCCATCACCCACTCCACAATGCGCGGGGTCCACAGGTTGGCGACGGTGGCTATGATGCCGAGCACGGAGGCGAGCGTGATTACCAGGCGATAGGGGCGCATGAACCGCAGCAAGGTGCGCATGTTGGACTCAGGTTTGGTTGGCTGATTTGCCTGCCGGGCAGGTTGACTCACCGACTGGGCCAACTCCATTATTCGCACCTCCCTCGCATGATCGGTAGTCTCCCAACCACCCTACTCCCGGCATAAGACACCGGCCTGATGCCGTCATTGCGGGCATGACCCGCAATCTCCCACAACCGCGCCCCAACTCGGCTACCATCACCGGGTGTTCGCAGAGTTTTCCGCAGGTCATCCTTGGTTCGTCCACGCGTCTGGCATGGCGGCGTCAATAGTCTCGCTGGTGTTGTGGGTGCCGCAGGTGCGCAAAACGTGGAGTCACCGCAACAACTCCGAGGAACTCGCGGGGTTGTCGGTGCTCACCCAATATATTCTGATCTTGAGCCAGATTTTGTGGTTGGTTTACGGTGTGCTCATTAGCTCGTTCTGGGTATGGAGTTCGCTGATTGTCAACGTTCCCGCGGCCGTGCTCACGCTTTACCTGATCCACCGCGCCAAACTGCGCCTCAGGGCCGCTGGCGAGCCGCTGCCCGCGCCTGAGGCGATCTAGGCGGTCTGCCCGACGCCGGAGGCGGTCTGCCCCGCGCCGGAGGCGGTCTAAATGTCTTAACCCACCGGTAGCATCCTGGCCCGTGGCGGGGCGGATCGAGTTGGCCTATCAGGGCGCGCGACAGGCGTTCCGCAGCCCCATGCTCGCCTTGTTGCACCGGTCCTCCGCACCGCTGGTGGTGGCGTTACTGGGCTCCGTTTTCACTCCGGAACGCGCGCGGGTCCCAGTAGCCGACGCCCACACCGAGATTGGCGATGCCCTCACCGGGCTGCGCGCCGCAGGATATGACGGAATTCCCGACCAGTCCGCCCGCGAACTGTGCCGCTCTTGGGTCCAGGCGGGCTGGCTCGCCACCCAAGTGGACGAGAACAACGTCGAGGTGTACCGCCTCACCGCCAACGCCGTGGGCGCGCTGGAAATCGCGGGCCGCGTGGGCGGGACGCGTGTGCGGGTCTCCAAATCACGCGTGCGCACGTTGCTGGACGCGATTGACCGGCTCGCCCAAGACGCCGACCCCAACGTGGCCAATCGCGTCACCCGGTTGCGGCAAGAAATCCGCGAGCGCGAAGCCGAACTCGCCCGGCTGGCGAGCGGCGAGCAGCCGAGCCAAGTCGGCGACGAGCAACTGATTGAGGAAGCCGAAAACGTGCTGGCCCTGATCCGCGAACTTCCGGCCGATTTCGCGCGCGTGGCCGAATCCATCAAGGTGATCCAGCGCGAAACGCTTGCCCAACTCCGCGCCGACTTGCGGCCCGCGGGCGAGATCATCCGCGATTACCTAGACCGCGCCACCCACCTCATGGACGCCACCGCCGAGGGCCGCGCCTACGCGGGCGCCCTGACCCTGATCGCGGAACCGGGGCGCCTGGACGAGCTCTCCGACTCCCTGGAAACCACGCTCCGCCACGGATTCGCGTCCGCCCTCGCGACCCCGGATCGCGCTGCCCTACGCGGCGTCACCGCCTTGTTCGAGCGCGGCATCGACGACGTAAACAGTGCCCAACGCCAAGCCACCCGCGTCATCACCACGCAAGTCACCAACCACGACCCCCTCCGCGACCGCGAGGTGGACGGCGCGCTGCGGGACGCGTTCGCCGCCCTCCACGATTGGTTCCCCACTTCCCGCCGCTCCCAACCCGTGCCACCCCTGCGCCGCCTGCCGCGCACCGGCGCGGAAGTTTTCCGTACCACGATGTCGCGCCTCGAAACCCCACTCGGCCCCGAGGAACTGGCAATTTCGCACGATGACGACGCCGGTTCGCTCGCTGAGGCACTTGCTTGGGGTGGGCCGAACTATGGCGCCATCATGGAGATGTTGGCCGGGGCCGACGACGGCGCCGCGTTAGCCGAACTATTTGGCACCGCACCGGAATCCGCCCGCCGTCCGGTGGATTTCGTGGGGCTGCTGGAGTTCGCCGCGCGGGCCGAGCTGGAACCGCTGGGCGAGGTGGCACAGGTCACCGCGATCCGGCCCGACGGCACCAAACAGACATTGATTTTCGAGGATGGGAAGATAATCCATGATTGAGGAAACCGGATTCATCCAACCCGTGGCCATGGAGGCCGACCCCACGGAACTGTTCCCTGGCGACACTGGGCAGTTGGAGTTGGAGGCCCGCCGGGTGTTGGTGGAGATCCTGCGCAGCCCCTACCTCAGTGCCGCCGCCAAGCCCGCGCGCTGGCAGGCGTTGCTGGCGCATCAATCCACCATTGAGTCCCGGTTACACGATTTGTTCGTCGCTTTGGTGGTAGACCACACCCGGGGTTTGGCCTACAAGCGGCAGGTGCGTACCACTGAGGATGAGTTCCCGATTCTGTTGCGCGACAAGCCCTTCACGCGGGTCGAGACCCTGCTGCTGGTGCAACTGCGCAACTTGCGGCAGCGCGCCCAGGGCGAGGGCGAAGCAGAAACTCACGTGGATGCCGAGGAACTCGAAGAACTAGCACTCAGCCACTTGGGGGCGGGCGAGACCGACATCGCCGCCCGCCAACGCGAGATCCGCAGCGCCATCACGCGCCTGGAAAAAGAGGGGTTCCTTTCCGAGCAGTCCGGGGGCCGGTACCGGGTCACCTCGCTGGTAGAGGTGGTGCTCAGCGTGGCGCAATTGAATGCACTCAATGAGTGGTTGCGGAATGTGGGACCGGTGGTTGAGCGTGTCGAAACTACCGATACCGATGACGACCCGGTGGTTGAGCGTGTCGAAACCACCCCTTCGGTGATTGAGCCTGTCGAAATTACCGACGACGATCCGGTGGTTGAGCCTTTCGAAACCACCCCTTCGGTGATTGAGCCTGTCGAAATTACCGAACAAGATGACGACGACGACGACGAGGAGCAACTCCCATGACCATGATTGACACCCTGTTCGGTCTGATTCCCGCCGCGTCCACTGGCCAGCAATGGGTGGCCCGGGAACTCCAAGTCATCAACTGGGGCGGGTACCACGGCCATCATCGTCTGTTGTTCGCTGACTCCGCAACGCTGCTGGCGGGCGCCTCGGGCAGCGGGAAATCCACGCTGATGGACGCGTACATCGCGTTGCTGATGCCGCACACCACCCCATTCAACGGGGCGTCCAACGGCGGGGTAATCGGGCGCCCGCGCGGCAAGGAGCAGCGCAACGTGATCTCTTACGCGCGCGGCAAACTGGACGAGGCCCGCACGGAAGAGGGCACGCGGGAACGGGTGCTACGGGGGTCGGGCCGTGACACCTGGACGGCTGTGGCCCTGACCTGGGCCGACCAAGGCGCCCGACAATTCACTGCCGTAAGGGCCTGGTACGTGCCCGCGAACGCCACCCAAATGGACCAAGTCACCGCCGTGCGCGCCACCTGCTCCGGCCCGTTCGATTTGGCGGAACTGGAAGAGATAGCGCGCAACGGTCGCCTGAACCGCACCAGCCTGACGGCGCTCGGCCTCACCGTGTTCGACACCGACCGCGAATTCGCGGCCCGCATGTATGCCACGCTCGGCATCGGCGCGGCGGGCGGTGGGGACAAAGCGGTGGAGTTGCTGGCCCGGATCCAAGCCGGACAGCAAATCACCACCGTGGACCAACTCTACAAATCCATGGTTTTGGAGGAACCGGATACCCTGACCAAAGCCGCCGACGTCGTCGAACATTTTGACAAGCTTTCCGAAACCAGGGAGCAAATGCTGACCGCGCAGGCGCAGCAGCAAACGCTCGCGCACATCCGCAACCATCGGGAACAGATTGCCGAGTCCGAGGCGCAGACGGCGCTCATTGAGAGCCTGGGTTCCCCGACCGACGCAGCTTCGCCGCTCGGGCTGTGGCGGGCGGATCGCACGGTGGAGTTGCTCCGCGCGATCGAGGATGAATTGCGCGAGGGCGAGGCGGCCGCGGCGTCTGAGGTGCGGCGTTTGGAGGATGCCGTTGCTGGTCAGGAGCGCGATTTGAACGGCGCGCAGCGAGCCGTGTTCGAGGCGGGCGGCGATACCGTGGCCAACGCCGAGCGGGAACTGGACACGGCCGAGCGCGAACTTACTCGCGTGACGCACGCGCGCGAGCGGTTGGATCGGGCTTTAAATTTGGTGGGCGCCGAGGTCAGTTCGGCGAAGCAGTTCGCCCAGGTGCAACAGGCCGCGCGGGCCACGTTGGCTGACTCTTCGGCGCGCCACCAGTTGTTTGTGGCCCGGGATGAGGCGCGGGACCGGATGGTTGCCGCTGAGCGGGAGGTCGGGCAACTCACTGCTGAGCGGGAGTCGTTGGCGAAGCGGCGCGGCAACATCCCCGAACCGTTGCACCGCGCGCGGGTCCAGTTGGCACACGCGGCTGGGTTGGACCCTGCTGACCTGCCATTTGTGGGCGAGTTGATCGAGGTCCAAACCGAACGGGAGCGTTGGCGGGAGGCCTTTAACCTGGCGCTCGGCGGGTTCGCCACTACGGTGTTGCTGGATGCCGCGCATCTGCCCGCGTTCCGGGCCGCGATTGATGCCGTGCCACTTAAGGACCGCGTGCGCTTTGAGGGCGCCGCGATCGGAATCCCCAGCAGGGCCGCGCTTGATTCGACGACGCTGCCCGGACGCCTCGATTATGCGCCCTCCCCGTTTGAGGGTTGGCTGCGGGAGCGGTTGGCGGATCGGTTCGCGTTTGTCTGCGTGGACGATGCCGCAGCGCTGTCCCGATATCCGAAAGCCGTCACCCAGGCCGGACAAGTTGCCGGGGGTACCACCGGGGCCCACGGCGGACACGGGCGCGCGAATGTACTGGGTTTCACCAACGAGCGCCGCTTGGCGCAATTGGACCGGGAAATCGCGGCGACTCGGGAAGAGTTGCGACTCGCGGGCGATGCCTTCCGGGGTGCCGAACAGCGGCTACTCACCGCCGAGCAGGTGGCCGCCGCGCACCGGACCATTGCCGAAACCTCTTGGGATGACGTGGATGTGGAAACCGCCCGGACCACGCGGGAGCACTGGCGGGAAGTCATCGCTCGGGCGAAGGCCGACAATCCCATGCTGGACGAACTCCAGCGGCGCGTGGCGAACTTGCGAACCGCCCTGGCTGATTCCCAGGGGGAACTTGGGGTGGCGAAACACGTCCGGGATAACTACCGGGCCCAATGGGAGAGTATTTCCGAACAGGTAGACGCCGCCCAGGCCACCCTGGATGACGCGACCGAGGCTGGAACTGTGTTAGGTGATGACCAACGCGGATACCTAGACGCCATCGTCGCTGGGGTTGAGGAAGGGGTTGAAGGGGCATCGTCGTCGTCGTCGGTACTGAACCCGACCGAGGCGATGAGTGCTTTCACGGCACTCGCGACCCGCGTGTCCGACCGCCTGCGCACCGATTTGGACCGCGCGGCGCTGACGGCCCGCACCAGTACCGAGGCGCTAGCCGCGGCGTTTGAGCGGTTTGTGTCGCGGTGGCCCGATCCGAATTTGGGGACGGATCCCATCACGTCTTTCCGCGATTTTGAGCGCATCCTGACCGATTTGGAGACGCACCGGCTCGGCGAGTTGGCCGACGACTGGCGGCGGC
>Ga0082212_10011100_pt1 | contig 11442 bp, 6 predicted proteins | sample TergutNt197P3_FD_71548 | JGI IMG/M metagenome (GOLD analysis project Ga0082212, IMG submission 71548) | Neocapritermes taracua P3 segment gut microbial communities from Petit-Saut dam, French Guiana - Nt197 P3 | ecosystem: Host-associated > Arthropoda: Insects > Digestive system > Gut ... | reverse complement strand
CGATCGAGAGCGCCTTGAACGTCAGCTTCCCGGCCTTCGGGAATTTTATGGGGTCGCTTACCCCTGCGATGTACTCCGCGCTTTTGGCCGTCGGGGCCTTGCCGTTGAATGTGTAGAAAACCCTGTCTGCGGAGTGAAGCTTTTCAAGCTCGATGCTGTCGGCGTTGAGCACGACGGTCTTGCCCGTGGACGCGGTCCCGTTCACCGTCCATGTCGCCTTCGGTGTAAGCGCGGCTACCGTCCCCGCGCCCACGGCCTTGGATGCGTCGATAACCCCCGCGCCCATGCCGCTGCTCCCGCCCTTGTTGACGGACGACTTGAGTATGCTCTCGAGCCTGCGTACGTCGGCGATGGTCCTCTTGCCGTCGCCTGTCAGGTCCCCCGGCTCATCAGGGTTGGAGTAGACAGAAAGCACAAGGGCCGCCACCCCCGAGACTACGGGGGCGGCCATCGAGGTGCCGGTAAGGGATGTATAAAAATTTGACCCTGTATTATACGGGTACATGGGGTTGCGTGAAGTAGTGGAGACAATGTCCGTGCCCGGCGCGCAGAGGTCTACAAAGCTGTTCGTGACCGAGGTCTGGTCCATCACGTTCTGGCGGTTGGAATTGCCGACCACGATGACATCCTTTGAGTAGGCCGCCGGGTACACAAGGGCCTTGCTCCCCAGCATGTAGCCTGCTTCATCGAAGTCGCAGATATTGCCCGCGGCCGCGACTATGGCGATGCCGTTGTCCATGGCCGAGAGCACTTTTTTCTTCAAGCTCGCGTTGGGGAACGGCGTGCCGGCACTTATGTTGACAATGTGCACATCCCATTCCGCCGCTTTCTCCAAACCTTCTATCGTCAAGCTTGCCGGCATCCCATCGCCATCATCGGCATTAAAAGAATAGAGGGATACGTCAGGCGCCACGCCGACGCCCCGGGCACTGTTGGCCTTCGCGCCGATAATGCCTGCCACATGCGTGCCGTGTACGTTCCTGTTATGGTCGCCCGCGTCCCCGGCAAAATCCTCGATATCCAAGTCATCGTGATTGCTCACCGCGGTGTCCAGCACCATCACCCTGATGCGCGCATCGCCGGTCGTGACCGCCCACGCGTCCCTTGCATAGATGGCGTCATGGTGCCACTGGTAATTCGCGCCGGCCGTCGCGGGATCAAGGTACGGGTCATCCGGCACGTCAAGCAAATGGCATATGATATTGGGCTCGATCGGCGGCATATTGTTGCTCTCGTCCGCGCCGAGCGCTACAAGGCTTTCAAGCGAGAACTCGCTGTCCTCGTCTATCTTTCCCACGCCAATGTCGCCTATGACCTCAATCAATTCGCCGTCGTATGCCTCTGCGATGATCTCCGCGTCCTGCCTGCCTTCGGCAGGGAAAAGGAACTCGCCCGGGACATAGTCGATGCCGGGGCGCATTTCCCCAAGGGCCTTGATCACGCCCAGCGACTTTAGTTCCCTCTTCATCTCCTTCTGCCTGCCGGTAAGCTCATAGCCGTCCGGCACGCCCGGCAGCTCCTCCTCGTCGGCAGGCTCGACCTGCTCGGCCTCTTCCGTGCCCTCTGCCAGGCCCTCTTCTGCCAGGCCCTCGCCTTCATCGGGCAGCGCCTCGTCGGGGAATTCCCCGAGGGGATCGCCGTCCCCGGCCAGCCCGGCATCCTCGTCCTCTCCGAGGGCATCGTCCCCGGGCGGCAGGCCGCCCTCGTCGCCTTCCTCCGGATCGTCGCCCGGCTCTATATCTATCCACGCGTCCCCGCCTTCGTCAATAGCGCTCCCGCCGGGCTCCCCCGCGCCGTCCGGCTGGTTCCCCGCGTACGACGGTACGCTGAAAGTGACCATCATCAACGCGACGACGACGATCGAGACCGTATTCCTGAACCATCTTTTCTTCTTCATTTCCTTGACCCCCTCCTCGGATTGCATGATTGTTATTGATATTCGGGCATCGGCTTGCGCCAAAGAAAACGACTTATTGTAGTAATATTAACATTAAGCAAAGCGCAAGAACCACTGAATATACCAGAAAAACATGCATTTTCGCCTGATAATCAGTCAAATATCCCTGAATACGTTCCTAACCAGGGCACTCCGGTCCCGGTTACGGCAAAACCGTCCCCCCTGTCCCCATGCCCTTGAATTTCCCCCTGTTTTAGCTTACAATCTGAAACATTGTGAAGCTTTGAGAGGGAGGTAATTTTTTGCTTTTCAGTTCGTCGATTTTCCTGTTTTTTTTCCTGCCGGTCGTCATCATAGGCTATCGCCTCGTCCCCAGGGGGGCGCGCATCTATTTCCTGATGCTCGCGAGCCTGTTCTTCTACGCGTGGGGCGAGCCAAGGTATGTATTGATAATGCTGCTTTCGATAGCGATCAACTACTCCTTCGGCCTGCTCATCGACGCTAGCGCGGGCAGGAACAAATACCTGTCAAGGATATTCCTCTTCATGGCGGTCGCGGGCAACCTCGGCATCCTCTTCTATTTCAAGTACATGGATTTCGTGCTGGACAGCGCGAACCGGCTCCTCGGCTCGGGCTTCGCCCTGCACGACATCGTCATGCCGATAGGCATATCCTTCTTCACCTTCCAGGGCATGTCGTATATCATCGACCTTTACTTCCGGAAGGTGAGGGTGCAGAAAAACCCCGCCCTGACCGCGTTCTACATCTCGTTCTTCCCGCAGCTGATAGCCGGCCCGATAGTCCGGTACAACCATATCGAGGAGCAGCTCTACAAGAGGGACGAATCCTTCGAAAGGTTTGTCCTCGGGGCGAAGCGCTTCATCATCGGCCTGGCAAAGAAGGTAATCATCGCCAACACCGTCGGCTACGTCGCCGACCAGGTATTCCAGCACCCCGCCCTGGAAATCACCGCCGCGACGGCCTGGCTGGGCATTGTTTGCTATACATTCCAGATATTCTTCGACTTCTCCGGCTACTCGGACATGGCGATCGGGCTCGGCAAGATGTTCGGGTTCGAGTTCCTGGAGAATTTCAACTACCCGTACATCTCGAAGACCGTCACGGAATTCTGGCGCAGGTGGCACATCTCGCTCTCTTCGTGGTTCCGGGACTACCTCTACATACCGCTTGGGGGCAACAGGAGGGGCAATGTCTACATCCACCTGCTGATCGTCTTCGCCGTGACCGGGTTCTGGCATGGCGCGAGCTTCAACTTCCTGGCCTGGGGGCTCTGGCACGGCGCGTTCCTGATCTTTGAGCGCGTGCTCGGGCTCAGGGAGGCCAAAAACAAGCCCCTCGTCCCGCTGAGGCATGTCGTCACCTTGCTTGTAGTCATCGTGGGCTGGGTCTTTTTCAGGGCCGAAGGGCTGCGCGAGGCGCTGAACTACATAGGCGTCATGTTCGGCATGGTCCAGCCGGAGAACGTGGGCTTCACGGCCTGGTACTATATCACGAACAAAGCCATTGTCGCGCTCGCGATAGCCGTGATAGCCTCGATCCCGATCGCGAAGGCAAAGCCCTTCGAACGCCTCCGGGAACGCGCGGCCTGGAACTACGCCTCCACGGCCATGCTCCTGCTGCTGTTCTTCGTCTCGATCGTGTTCGTCGTGTCGTCGTCTTACAATCCGTTCATCTATTTCAGGTTCTAGGCACGGGCATGGATACGAAACCGCCAAAAACGAAACCGCCGAAAACGAAGGCCCTGAACATCATATTCGCGGCTATCTTCATGGCGGCGCTCATAGCCCCGATGGCATTCGCGGACCCGCGCGGCGGCGAAGTCTCGGAGCAGGAGAAGAGGGTGCTCGCCGAGCGCCCGCCAATGCAGGGCCTGCTGGAAGGCCCGCAGGGCTTCATAAGGCAGTTTGACGCCTGGTTCACCGACAACACGGGCTTCCGCGCGAACATGCTGGGCCTTTTCCGGCAGCTTGACCGGCTGGAGACGCAGGGGCAGTACGCCGACGGGGACTATATCTACCTCATCGGCCAGGAGGGCCACCGCTACTTCGCCGGCTACGAAGGCTTCCTTATATACAAGTTCCAGGGCGTCGCCATACTCGGCGACTACAGGCTCCAGGAGTTCACCGAGCACCTGGACGAGATCGGCCTCTTCCTCGAGGAAAACGGCACGCCCTTCGTCACGATGTTCTGCACCGACAAGGAAACCGTCTACCCCGAATACTACCCCAAGTCCATCAAGCGGGGGCCGGATCCCTTCCAGATCGACGTCGTGACAGGCTACATACTGGAAAACCTGGACATCGACCTCTTCAACACCCGGGAGTGCCTTGTGGCCGAGAAGGAAAATTACCTGGTCTACAACAAGGCGTCAGGCGACGTCGGCCACTGGAACGAAATCGGCGCCTTCTTCGTGTACAGGGAACTGATGAAACACATAGGCGCGTACTTGCCGGGGACAGAGCCCATGACGGAAGACGACATCGACATCGCCTACGGCGAAGACGGCAACCCTGTCGTCACGCTCAGGCAGGCGGGAGGGTTCAGGCAGCTCGGCCCCGAGTTCTTCGACGGCGCCACGCTGGAGCGGCCCTTCACATGGCAAAACATCGCGTTCGAGAACGACGACCCTGAGCTCCCCACCATCATGATAATGTGCGACAGCTTCGGCGAGACGCTGTGCAAGTACGTCCCCCGGCACTTCGGCAAGACCATCCTGATCCATTACACGAACATGGAATACTTCAAGGAAAACTACGAGCTGTACCAGCCGGACATCGTCGTGCTGGAAGTGGCCGAGCGCCAGCTGACCTGGGCCCCGGGGTATATCAACCTCTTCTCCGCGGGATAGCGTTATATAATGCATAATGCATTAATGAAAATTAATGAAAATTAATGAAAGGAAAAACATCATGGAAAAAAGGCCGGGATACTTATCGCAAGACGCAATGGAGAGGCTTCATGAGGGATCCCTGCGCTTATTGGAAAACAAAGGCGTCGTCTTCCAGTCGGAAGCGGCATGCGAATTGTTCCGCAGGAACGGGGCAAGGGTCGACGGGGAAACGGCATACATCCCCCGGGCGCTCGTGGAAGCATGCCTGAAACAGGTCCCGCCGGCCTTCAAGCTTACGGCCGTCAACGACCGCCGTTCCGTCACGGTCGGCGAAGGGCTGGCCATACACCCGGCGGGAGGGGAAGTGTTCATCCTCACGGCCGACGGGCAGCGGCGCGAGGGGGTATTGCGGGACTACGCGAACTTCCAAAAGGTATACCAGAGCTGCGACAACATCGACATGACAGGTTACCAACCGGGGTACGCGTCGGACAAGCCCCCCGGGATACGCGGGCTTTGCTGCCTGAAAGAGACAATGGCATATACGGACAAGCCATGGCTGGCGCCGATGGACTACGTCGGCGGAAAAGAAAAAGAGCGGATCATGGATATGTACGGCGTCGTGCTCGGGGACGGGTTCTTGAAAGACAACTACGTGACCTGGAACGTGGTCTGCCCGGAAAGCCCATTGAAATACGACAGGAAATCGTGCGAGAGCATGATCTCCTTCTCCGAGTACAACCAGCCCACCGCGCTCGTTTCCGCGCCGATGTCGGGCATCACGTCCCCGGTCTTCCCCTACGCCTCGGTCCTGCTCCAAAACACGGAGGCATTGGCGGGCATATGCCTCGTGCAGCTGATCAAGCCGGGGATCCCCGTGCTGCCGTCGGCGTCGCTGACCTACGGGAACCTGAAGCTCGCGACATGGGAATGCGCCTGCCCCGACTCCGCGCTCATGCTCAGCGCGGCGGTGCAGATGTACCGCGAGTTCTACAAACTGCCGGCAAGGGCGCAGACCGGGGTGACAAGCTCAAAAAGCATCGACTACCAGGCCGGGTTCGAAACGATGCAAAGCCTGCTCCTGACCGCGCTTATGGGCGTGAACGTGACGAGCCAGTCAGTGGGGACCTTGGAAAACCTGCTTACGGTCTCCCTCGAAAAAACCCTGATCGACGACGAGATCATCTCCCGCGTGCGCAGGATAGCCAGCGGGTTTGACACGTCAGAGGAAGCGCTGGGCATCAAGATCATCGAGGACACGCCCCACGGAAAGGATTTCCTCACCCACGACTCGACCCTCGACCATTACAAGGAAGGATGGAGCGAGAGCATTTCCGACTGGAACCGTTACGAGCACTGGGCGCGCCTCCCGGAAAGGGACATTGTCCCGCGGGCAGCGGCAAAAGTGCAGGAAATCATCGACTCGGCGCCCGTCCTGCTGAGCGTCGGCGCAATTGGCGATTTGGACAGGTATATATCAAAATGCTCCCTCTAAGGCCCCATACCCCCTCAGCGCCTCGGCCAGCCTCGCGTTTTCCTCAGGCAGTTTCACCGCGACCCGGATATACTCCCCTTCTATCCCGTTCTTGCCGCTCAGGTCCTTGATCAGGATATCGTGTTTGGCCAGCAGGAATATGGCAAGCCCCCTGGCCGATGCGCCGCCAAGAAGCCGGCATGTAATGTAATTCGCCTTGCTGGGTATGGGTTCCAGATAGGGTATGCCCGCAAGCGCCTCGAAAAACGCGTCCCGCACAGGATAGAACCGCTGCATCCCCTCGACAAAGTCGGACTTGTACTTTTCGCATACCTGCAGGTAAAATTCCCCGAAGGAATTGATGTTCCAGATAGAAAGGTCCTTACGCACAGCCTCGGCCAAGCCCTCGTCCCCGCAGGCCATCACGCCCAGCCGGAACCCCGGAACCCCGTACGCCTTCGAGATGCTCTTGACGACGACCAAATGCGGGTTCTCCGACAGGATCCCGTCGTCAAGCAAGGTGTCTCCCATATCCGCGAAATCGACAAACGATTCGTCCCAGACCAGGCGGATGCCCTTCCCTTTCGTCCATTCGACGAGGCGGGACGCCTCTTCGCGCGAAAGATAGTTCCCCGAGGGGTTGTCGGGATTGATGACCACGAGGGCGCTGATATCCTTGTCGCCGAAAAAGCCCATCAGGTCATCCGCCGAATAGCTAAAGGAATCGCCTCCTGGCCGGAACGCGACAATCCCCCCGTTTTTCCTGTTGGGGTATTCCTCGAAGGTCGGCCTTACTATGCCGATGCCCCCGCCGACATCCACGCCTGTATCCCCGCCGACACCCCTCTCCAAATATCCGACAATGGACTTGATGATCTCCGCCGCGCCGTTGCCCGTCACGACCTTCGAAGGGGCGACCCCGAAAAATTTCCCCGCAAGCAGGTTGTTCACGCGCTGCCCGGAAGGATACTGCATGGCCAGGGCCTCAAAGCTTGCCTTGATCTCGTCCATCAGCCTTTGCGGCGGGAAGTACGGGTTCACGAGATAGCAGAAATCAAGCATGTTCGGGTACCGCCAAAACCCACCGTAGCGGCTGTTTACCCGGTCGAACCGGTTGGCGTCCACCGGGTCGAAGATGCTTTCCGCTATATCGAGATCCTGGGCGTCGTCGATCTCGTACCAGGCACCCTTCTCGAGCACCTTTGCCTTCAGCTCCGAATTGTCCAGCTTCGTAATGATCTTCAGGACCTGCTCGTAGTACTCGTTGTTCCCCAGCGCGTGGCTGTAAGCCTCCAAAAACGGCACGTAATACTTGTCGGAAAAAAGCCGGCTGAACTTATATATATTCACTGTCTTGTAATAGCTGCCCGCATCCTCGAACCGGAAGTGGTTCTTGTCCAGGAAAGAATCTATATAGCAGCCTTCCCCAAGCGTGACGACGGCGCCGTCCATCCATCTTTCATACTTTGCCACCAGGGCCAGCGACGGGTGCGGGTCGTCCACCAAAGACCGGAGAACGCAGTCGTCAAAGATGAGATCGGACTCAAGCAGCAGCGTATCCTGTTCGCGCAGGCACTCCCGCGCCAGGTAGAGCGAGTAGATATTGTTGGTCTTGTCATAGACAGGGTTTTCCACGTACTCGATAGGCGTCTTGACGCCCAGGCCCTCGACAAACCCCCGGAGCCTGTCGGCCTTGTACCCCACGACCAGGATGATACGCGTCAAGCCCAGCCCATCCAGCTGCGAGAGCATCCGCTCGATCATGGTTACCCCGTTTACCTTGACCATGCACTTGGTCGCGTCGTCCGTCAATTCCTTCAGCCGCCTGCCCATGCCGGCAGCAAGTATGATAGCCTGCATGCTTCACCTCCCAAAACACTGGTTGCCAGATACGCCATGGCCTTATTCTATCACTATTATTGCCCAGGCAACTATCGCCCCGGCAATTATTATTCGGCAGCTATCGCGCCGCCAAAAAACGAACGCTGGCTTACGCGCTGACCTGGCGCGGGTTTTCCACCGAATACAGCTCGATTGGCCGTTCGTGGGCCTCGGCAGGCCCCTCCGGCCGCTTATTGCCCTTCACCAGGGCGACCACCTGTTTCCGGACGCACAGGGACATCGACAGAAGCAGCGGCAGGCATACGACCATGCCGTAGATATACCGATACTCGGCGTATATCGGGGACGCCGTCGCCGTTAAAAGCAAGGCAAGGACGGGCACGAACGCCAAAAGCAGCCTACGCTGCCTCTTCAGGCATACGAGGCACATCGCCAGGAGCATCGCGATGGTGCAGCACCCGATGCTGTATGCCATGGACAGTACCGGCACATCCCTCTTGTTGAAAAGTCCAAAGCCATCGATGCCATCCCGCACGGAATCCGGGAAGGCCGACCGTCGCTCGATGCCAAGCTTGTTCTCCTTTATCTTGAGCGAGACAGTCCCGTATACGGTCTCCGGATACCAATACCCAAAGCTGTTGGCCAGGTATGACTCGATATATTCCTTCGGGAACCGGAAAAACATCTTCCCCCACGTCCCCCAGAAGAGAAGCTTGTTCCCCTCGTAGTATTCCCGGTCGAAGAGCTCCTTCACGGGATAGGACCACCTGGGGTTGTAGCATTCCGCGATATTCTTGTGTTTGAAAACCGCGCCGATGACCTCCTTCTCCTCTTCCGTCACCATGTCCCCCCTGAACGCTGAAACCCTGGCGAGCTGCTGTATCGGCACGGAAAGCGCCTCCGCGGGCGACCCCTTCTGTATGCCGAGCGCACTGAAGACGGGGCCCGTATAGGCCATGTTTATCGCGATTGCCAGCGCGAACACGACAACGAGCTTCTTCCGGTGTTCCTTCAGGGCGACAATAATGAACGGGAAGCTGAGGAGTATCACGTAAAACCCGTTGTTCCGCAGGAACATGACGCAGACCGTCGCCAGCACGAGCAGCGCCATATGCTTCCTGCTGCCTAGGAACCGCTCCGGGGCCAAAACCATCTCTATCACGCAAATGACGAAAATGAGCATGGCCCCGGCGAACAGTATGTCCTTCCACATCGTGATGCTGTACATGGCGTTGATCGGGAAAAACGCGAAGAAGGCGAACGCGGCCGCCCTGAGGTATTTGTGGACGTTCCTCCTTTTCATATAGCCCAGGGAGAACGCGAAGATGCCGGACATTATCGCCATCTGCAAGACGGAATAGACAGCGACGCCCGCCGTGTTGCCGCCGAGAAGCCCCCCAATCTTCATGCAAATGCCTATGATGGCGGTATGCAGGACCGGGTGGTGGTTCGTCATCGCCGAAATGCCCAGCGCCTGGTTGATTTGCGATATCGGGTCGGACGTGATATTCCCCGGGAAGTAAATCAAGAGGTACGGGACCCACGCCAGGAATATTGCCAGCCACAGCAAGAGGGCCGTCCCCTTCGTTCCGGGCCGACCGGCCTGGCCTTTTATCTTCTTGATGAAATCCTTGCCGCAAAACCAGTCGAACAACAGCGCGAAGCAACTGTAAAGCAGGACGCAAAGCCCCGCGAACTCTACGCAGTTGAGAAAGGCCTGCCTCCCCGAGCTGTAGAGGAGATACAGGTAATTGTGCTTCTCCAGGCTCATCCCCACGATCTCGATCGCGGAAACGATGGCTGCCGCCACAAGCGAATACAGCCTGACATCTCTGTTCCTTACCTTGGCCGCCTTGCCTATCAGGAAGGCAAAGACGCCAAACAGGACGGCGTACAGGACAGCGTTCCCGGCAAGGCCTTCTGCCGAAGCGAGGGCGGACAGGTTGATGCACACGCCTGCCACCGAGACAAGCGCGGCAACGGCAATCAACGCGACCCTTGACGCTTGATGCTTGCTCACCATTCTTCCACGCATGTGCACATCTACTGTCAAGTATATCTGCGGCGCCAGGGAAACACTATTGCGCTGCCGTTAAGGGTATATTTCATTTTTGGGGAAGCGCGTATTGAAAAAACCCGCAAAGAATATATAATTATCCCGTGTTTACTCATAAAAAAGCGCTGGCCGCCGTCTTTCTCATAGCGATATTCTACATAGGCTCGGCAACGGCCCCGTCGGCCCTGGCGCGGATTGGCGAGCTGGCCGCGGGCGGGCCGCCGGGCATCCCGCAGGCAAGAAAGCAGATAGCCAGCGACTATCAAGGGATGCTGGATTTTGAGCATCCGGATTTCAGGGGCAAAGGCCTGTACATCAACCTCAACGGCCTCATGGCGCGCGCCATGGGCCAGCGGTACATGAACGAGCAGGTAAAGCTCGACAACGGCCACCTGACGGCCCTGTACTACAAAAGGGACCCGGCCCGCTCGGCCGAACAGATGGCAAAGCTGCGCGACAGGCAGGAAGAGCGCGGGAAAGCCTTCCTCTTCGTCGCCACGCCTTGCCAAATCCCGAAATACGATAATGTCTTGCCTACCGGCTATTATGACTATTCGAACCAAAATATCGACGCCCTGCTCGGCGCCCTCCGGGAAAAAGGCGTCCCCGCGATGGACCTGCGCGAGGAGCTGCGCGCCGACGGCATCAGCAACACGGACGCCTTCTTCGTGACCGACGTCCACTGGAAGCCGGAAACGGGCTTCTGGGCATACGCGAAAATCGTCAGCTATCTCGAGCAGGCCGGGTTGATTGCCCCGATCGATCCCATGTATACCGATATCGATGAATTCAACATCGAGGTCCTGGAAGGCATCTTCCTTGGGTCGTCGGGCAATAGGACCGGGAAATACTATGCCGGGGTTGACGACCTTTCGCTCATCGCCCCAGGATTTAAAACCGACATATCGGTCGAGATACCTTCGATGTCAATGGAAAAGCAGGGGGAATTCGCAGACGTGGCCATCAACAGGAACCTGCTCGGACGGGACTACTTCACGGCAAACCCATACCGTGCCTACGGGCACGGCAACCGTGACTTCATTAGCTACAGGAACGCGGGGGCGCCTATAGGCATGAAGGCGATGGCTATCGGGGATTCGTTCTCCAACGTCCCCTTCGCCTTCCTGTCGCTGGCCTTCGCCGAATGCGACCAGCTGGACATGCGCTACTACGAAGGCGACTTTGAAGAATACTACGACGAATACGGCCCGGACATCGTCATCGTGATGGTATACCCGGACGAGATAGACCACCCGAGCCTTACTTTTGACTTCTTCGGCGACCTGGAGGGATAGCCCCCGCGCCGCCCTCTCCTTCGTCCC
>Ga0082212_10011099_pt1 | contig 11443 bp, 5 predicted proteins | sample TergutNt197P3_FD_71548 | JGI IMG/M metagenome (GOLD analysis project Ga0082212, IMG submission 71548) | Neocapritermes taracua P3 segment gut microbial communities from Petit-Saut dam, French Guiana - Nt197 P3 | ecosystem: Host-associated > Arthropoda: Insects > Digestive system > Gut ... | reverse complement strand
AGCGCCGATGCGTATTACAACGAAATTACGGACAAAATCGCGGCTATTCCCAAAGGCAACGGGCAATATCGCTGGATGATGATGAATTTGGGGTATGTCGAAATTCGCGGACTTGATTTGTCAGTGCAAATTGGGTGGAAACTTCCTGCCGATATTCAGTTAAATACGAGTTTGAACTATACCCACCAAAAGGCGCAGGATTTTACCGATAAAAACAGCGAGTGGTACGGCGGACAGATCGCCTATATCCCCTGGCACAACGGCTCGGCAATTGCCAATATCGCTTGGCGGACTTGGGATTTGAATTACAGTTTTATCTATGTCGGCGAACGGTATCACAACTCTGCCAACATTCGCGCAAACTATGAACAGCCCTGGTACACGCATGATTTGACAATGGGAAAAACAATCAAATTCCGTAGGGGCAGGGCATGCCCTGCCCCTACAATGGCAACAATGAAAATATCGGCAGAAATCAATAATATCCTCAATCAATATTACGATGTAGTGCTGAATTACCCGATGCCGGGACGAAATTTCAAAATCATTTTAAAATTAGAGATATGAAACATGATTGTCAGATAAATATTTTCGATAGCAGAGGTTTTTCCGCTACGCAGTCCCGCAGGGACGACACTTTATTAACCGTAGGTTTTAACCTACGGACAGGAAAAGCATCGTGCGATCCAAAGTCCCGCAGGGACGACACTTATGCAGTATCCACCTCTCAAACATACATCGTATGAGCTACGTCCAACTTCTCACTCATGCCGTTGTTCGCACCTGTAAGAGTGAACCCACGCTACCCACTGATGACCGCATAAAATTTCTCTATAAAGATATGTGGGGAATAATCAATAACAAAGGCGGTTATCTATATCGTATCAATTCAATGAGCGACCATGTTCATCTTTTGTTCACGATGCCTCCTGTTATTGCATTGTCAGATTTTATGAAGGCATTAAAAGCATCTTCAAGTAAGATAATCAAATCGGTAGAAGGTTTTGAAAAATTTAAGGCGTGGGGTGAGGGATATGCGGCGCTTTCGTGCAATATGAGAGATAAGGACAATATTATCAGGTATATAGTAAATCAGCAGGAACATCATAAAAAAATAACGTTTAAAGATGAATATGTATCATTTATCAGAGAAATGGGATTGGAGTTCGATGAACGCGATTGGGACAGATAGTAAAGTATCGTCCCTGCGGGACTGCGTAGAGTGTATCTCGTTCATTCTATTCCGTAGATTAAAATCTACGGTTAATAAAGTACCGTCCCTGCGGGACTTTGCGGATAGTCCGTCGTGCATTCTGTTCCGTAGATTAAAATCTACGGTTAATAAAGTGTCGTCCCTGCGGGACTTCCCTTTGGGTATGGTCAGGCTGCGCAACATGAGTTGAGAGTTGAGAATTGAAAATGAACCGTAATAAAATCAAAAATTATATATCAAAAAATCAAAAATTATAAACAAATTTAATAAGTAAGTATGAAAAAAGTTTCAATTTTTTTAATCGTAGTAGCCGCATTTCTGACGGTTACGCTAAAATCCTGTCAGGATGAGGAGAAAAAAGAAGTACCCGTTACCGGCGTCAGTTTTGCAAGCGACAAGCAAACGCTGACTGAGGGCAGTTTTCTGACGCTCCAGTACACTGTGCGTCCTGAAAACGCCACCAATCAAAATGTGACGTTTACGAGTTCAAAAACCGATGTAGCCACGGTGGACGCTATTTCCGGAAAAGTTACCGCGAAAGCGCCCGGCACTGCCGAAATTACCGTTACTACAGAGGATGGCGCTAAAAAGGACTACTGCACGGTTACCGTTACTAAGGCAGATGTTCCCGTTACCGACGTCGTTTTGGGACCCGCTGCCATAACCTTGAATAAGGTTGGCGAAGAGTATCAGCTGAACGCCAGCGTTGTACCGGCAAACGCCGATAACAAATTGCTGGAATGGGAAAGCGACAAACCCGCAGTGGCTACGGTAGATGAAACCGGAAAGGTAACCGCCCTCACCAGCGGTACAGCCAACATTAAAGTGAAAACATCCGAAGGCGCGAAAGAAAAAACCTGCGTCGTTACGGTGGATATTTTAGTTACCGGAGTAACGCTCAGAAGCGGTTTATCGCTTGTACTGACAGACCCCGATCCCGAATCCGAAACTCTGACCGCTACCGTATATCCCGACGAAGCGCTGGTAAGAGGCGTAACATGGGCAATTGAACCGGCAACAGGCGTAGCGACCCTGACCGATAACGGCGACGGCACCGCTACCGTAGTGGCGTCAGGCGAAGGTACGGCTGTGATTACCGTTACCACCGTGCAGGGCGGCTTCACGGCAACTTGCAACTTAACCGTATCCTTACCGCCGGATAAACCTGTGGGCGCTGATTTCACACAGGCAGTTGTGTATAATTTCTCCGCAGGAAATGGCGGAACCAAATTCCCCGAAGTTTTTGGAACCGGAAATGGATTTTTCGGAACCGGAGGTGCAGCGGCAGAAGGAATGGCAGCCGGCGCACGTTTTGTAACTATGGATTTGGAGCATGTATTTATCGCAGGACGCGAACTTCTTGATCCGCCGTTTTTACTTGGATTAGATGATTTAAAGGCTGGTACTGTCAATCCTGTAAGGCTAAATGTTGATGACGTACCGGCAGGAGGTTATAAATTTGGCAGCGGTCAAATGCGGAACGGACATCTTTATATGAATAATATGACGCTTGGCGTTACCGGTACTCCGTTTAGAATCTACCATTGGGATAAAACGAAAGCGACGGATGATTTAGAAATCATTGGCACTTTTGGAGCTGGAGGAATAGAAGTACCTACCACTGTTATCCGCGTAGGCGACAATGTTTCTTACAATATTGATGAATCCGGTAACGGCTATTTGTTTACACCGGTGAATGCATCGGCTAATATTTTACGTGTCAAAATCACCAATTTTAACGAAACATCCGATCCTGTCGTTATTGCCATTCCGGAAGATAGGGGACCCTTTGCAACTTATCAGCAAGTTGACGGTCAGCCAAATGAATATTTGATTTCAGGACGCAGCGCCCCCACTATATTGGCTGATGTAGATGGTAACGGAATTTATACCATGACGTCTTTTGCCGGTACTGATAATAATGCCGCGCGTGTAGTGAACTTTAACGAAGCCAGATATCTAATATGCATGAATAGCGCCAATGTTACCAATGCAGCGGGAACTGCTTGGGGTGAAATAAATCCTGCGGAGGCTTCACGTCACCAAAAAGTGATTACCGTTTACGACATTACCAAAGGCGGCACCACGCGGGAAGCGCTTGAAGAATTAGATGCAAAAGGCGATGAGAAAGAGCCTGTGTATGAGTTCTCGCTTGATTCGTACCCATCCGATGGCTGCGTTAGTATTGAATTTGTAAAAGACGACGCTAATAAGAAGTTGTACATTGTCGGTTGAGGACAACAAGCCGGCTTTGCCATCATCGAACTTCCCGCCGTAAATGTAGAATAAACCAAAATAAAATAATGTCATAAAACCTTATTTTAAAAAGCAACCTTAGTAACAATGAATAATCGCATACATATTTTCCCTTATTCCCTTATTTGTTGAACCGCGCAGCGCTCGACGAAGTCAAGGAAATAAGGGAGATAGTATGGGATGATTTCAGGTTACTAAGGGTTCTTTAAAGAATATCGTAAATTTTAAATCTTAATAATAAATAATAACCATGCAAAAACAAGTTTTTATATTAACGCTTTTGCTCTTTTTCGGCGTCGGGCTGTATGCTCAGCCGAAAATTTCCGGCGAGCCGAGAGTAATTGCCAAAACAAATGAACCGTTGCAGAAGCCGGTCTGGTCTGCCGACGGTAAAACCCTGACCTTTAACGAAGGACAATGGGAAGTTTCCGGCGACGGGAAAAATCTCAAAAAAGTCGCCGCCGCAAGCATTCAGCGAAAGGCGGTCGCAAATCCGCTTTTGCAGAAAATGATCGCCGAACCTGCAAAAGTAGCATCGCAGGTTGAAGGATTGAAATCGCTGAGCGATTGCATTCTTTTCAATGCAACATTGTCGCCCAAAGGCGATCAGATTGTATTTCAGGCAAGTTACGGCAAAGGGCTGTTCGTATGCAATGCCGACGGTTCGGGGCTTCGCAGTCTCGGACAGGGAGGTCGCGCCACATGGACGGCAGACGGAAAATACTTGGTGGCAGAAAAGACGGAAGACGACGGACATGCCATTACCAAAGGACGGTTGATATGTATTGACGTAGCGTCGAGCGCACAAAGCACACTTTTATCTTCCGACGATTACATTGCGCTTAGTCCGGCTATCTCGCCCGATGGTAAAAAACTGGCTTTCGAGGAATACGCCAGTGGAGCAATTTATTTGATAGACATTCAATAAAAGGAGAAAAATCATGAAAAAAATTTTATATCTGATCGCATTTTTAGGGTTCATATTCATGATCCCGTCTGTAGCCCAGCAGAAAGTAACAGGATTGAGCAATGTTAAACTGTACCTCGATCCGGGACATTCCCAGAAAGAGAATATGGGTATGTATAATTATTCCGAAGCGGAAAAAGTATTGCAGGTGGCGCTAACCATTAAGGAATACCTTCTTGCCTATACCGATATGAAGGATGAGAATATCCGCCTGTGCCGCACCAACGACCAGCAGGTTGTGGATCTGAGAGATCGCACCGTTGAAGCGAATAGTTGGGGCGCCGATTTCTATTATTCTATTCATAGTGATGCAGCAGGAATGGGTTCATCTGTCAATACTACCCTGTTTTTGTATGGTGGACGGAGACTTGTCCCACGTGGTGATCTCTTTGAAAAATTACCGGAAGGCGGTAAAGAGTTTGGCGAAATTCTGGATCGCGACCTGACCGGTGTGATGCGCGTAGGTTCGAGAGGAAATGAAAACGATCTTTATTTCTACCGCAATCAGCCCGGTTACACCCCCGATAGAACTTACCCGTGGTTATGGGTTCATAACGGAACGGAGAACGTCATCGCGTCTCATCTGAGCGAATGCGGTTTTCATACCAACCCCGTTCAAAATACACAATTCATGAATGTTGAACACAAACGTATGCAGGCTTATGCGGCTTATCAATCGTTAGTAAAATTCCTGTCGGGAAAATACGGCGACGGCGCGGTTGAACCGGTACAGATAGGTATTGCCACCGGCTTTATTAAAGACGACATCACGGGAACGCCCATCAACGGCGCAACCATCACCCTTACCAAAGAGGGCGAAGGACCGCGCATATACACCACTGATACTTACGAAAGTCTGTTCAAGAAGTATCATCCTGCCGGAAATGTTGAAAGACCGGAAGGTTATGGCTTTTACATGGATTTACTGCGCAACGGTTTTTACTGGTTTGAAGACTTAACGCCCGGCGCTACCTACAATGTGAAGGTTGAAGCGGAAGGATTTGAAACGCAGGACGACCTGACGGTAACCATCCCCGCCGAAATCGGCGCTACCACCAAAGACGGACTGGGAATATTGGATGTGAGCATGAAAAACCTGATTCAAGGCATTGTGAAAGGACACGATATTATTAATGTGGACTTAGTGCCTCTCAATAAACCGATATCTATAACCTTTAGCCGCAAAATGAACAGAGCCAGCGTGGCGGAAGCGCTCAGTTTTACTCCCGAAGCGGAATATACACTGAGTTGGGCAAACGATTATACGCTGAGGATCAATGTTTCCGACTTGGCGTTTGTAACCGAATATGAACTGAAAATCGCCGGAAGTATTGCGAAAGATTCAGAAGTAGAACTCTTTTTGGATGGTGAAGGCGAAGGTGTAGCGGGTTCCGACTATGTGCTGACGTTTACCACCGAGGATTCAACAACACCCTACGTAGTTTCGTATGATCCTCAGGGTGATCAGACAGTATCGTTACGTCCGATTGTACGTATCGGATTTGACCAGACGTTGGTCGAAGCAAATATTACTGCCGATCAGGTGGTTGTTAAGAATAAAAACGGCGAACCGGTAAGCGGAAAACAATCATATCAAGCCGTCAACGGGAAAAGCGTAATCCACTATATTTTCGACGCCGATCTGACTGCGAACGAAACTTATACGGTTACAATGAAAGCGGCAGGTCTCGAAAGCAAGTACGGCTTGGCAGTAGCGAAAGACTTAGAATTTACGTTTACTCCGCGCTTGCGCGAAACTACCGTCAACCAAGTGTTGGAAGATTTCAATACCACTACCGGCTCATGGTGGGCGCCTGACGGATCGGGTTCAACGGCAGGTATCATTGGTGCAAATTCCTCAACAACATTTGACGCCAATACGCGAGCTACAACCAACAACACAGGAAGTATGCGGATTACTTATCAGTGGGATCAAAACTATGCAGGAACATCCTTAATTCGTGTGCACTATCCGGGAACTACACCTAAATTTTCCAAAAATAATATTGTTCAATATTATCTTTTTGGCGACGGAAGCGGTTCAAGATTTCGTTTTGCTATCCGTCTGGGTGGCGCCGGCGCAATCTGGACCAGTACGCCGGTTGTAGTTGACTGGGTAGGTTGGAAATTAATGTCATGGGATATGGCGAACGATCCGATTACGACATGGTTAGCCGGAGCTGCCGGAGAACTCATGCCCGACGGACCTGATTTGAACATGTCGGCTTTTGGAATCGAGCCGGCGCCGCTGGCAGACCGTACCTACACTCAAAGTTCTCTTTGGATATCTCAATTGCAGTTAGTTTCGTATGGTGGTATGGTAGGCGCATACGAAGTTAAATTCGATTCGCAGGGCGGCAGCGCGGTATCTTCCGGCTACGGCGCCATCGGCGAAACCATAACTCCTCCTGCTTTTCCTTCACGCGACGGGTACAGTTTCGATGGCTGGTATAAGGAAAAATATTGCGTCAATGCGTGGAATTTTGCCGCCGACAAAGTTGCCGACAACACCACCCTGTATGCCAAATGGGCGCCGATCATTGTTTCTTACGATCCGCAAGGCGAACAGGAATTATCGCTTCGCCCGATTGTGCGTATCGAATTTAGAGAACCGTTAGACCAAGCCAGCATTGTTGAAGATCAAATCCGCGTAAAGGATTTGGATGGCACTTACGTTGAAGGCGTACAGCAGTATGTAACCGTAAACGGGAAAAGCGTATTGCACTACATCTTCAATGCCGATCTGGAACCGAATACTACCTACATGGTAACATTGGCGGGTGGTTACAAAACCGCAAAGGGCGCAACCATGCCGGATGAATTTGAGTTTGCATTTACGCCGCGCAAACGTGAAGTAACCATCAACATTCCAACCACAACGCTGGATTATTTCCACAATTCGGCGTCTAACTGGAATGTGCCAACCAATTCTCCGGTGGGACAGTCCGAAGGTTATGTTCTTTCAGGCACCAACATTGTCAAGGATGACAAAACTCAACTGGCTACGATAGAAAGTGCCAATAGTATGCGTATTAATAATCACTGGGATATAGATCATACCAGTGATATTTATATTATGCGTTATCATCACAACAATATGGGGTCTAACGTTCCAATCCCAAGTAATAATATACTTCAGTATTATCTCTTTGGCGATGGCAGTAATTCAAGTTTTGCGTTACAACTTCATAATGGAGCAGGTTATGTTAGCCAGATACCTTTTGCTGTAGATTGGGTAGGCTGGAAGTTGATGTCGTGGGATTTGACGAATGATCCGAACACAGGTTATATAACGCTGAATGATGGTGTTACATATCCATTAACTGAAGAACAAACGATCCGTTTCTCAGGAGCCAGATTATTAGGCGCGGATGATAATTTACGTCAATACAATCCTTCTTCGTTCTGGTTATCGCAATTAAATGCTGTCGAACTCGGCGAATTGGAAGGCGCTTTCACCGTAACCTTCGATTCTCAGGGCGGTAGCGACGTGTCGCGCAAGTTTATTACCGACGGCGATTTACTCATGCCTCCGGCTGATCCGGTACAAAGAGGTTTCGCCTTTGCCGGCTGGTTCAAAGACCCTGCCTGCACCGATGAGTGGGATATGGAATACGATCAGGTAATCGCCGACATTACGCTGTATGCCAACTGGGAGCCTCTCAATCAGTTTACCGTAACCTTTGATACAAATGGCGGTAACTTAATAGATCCTGAAGATTATTTTGAAGGAGAATTGATCGCACGTCCCGACGATCCCGTTTTTGAAGGCAATATGTTCGAAGGCTGGGTTACTGACGAAGACGCTGCATGGAACTTCTTCGAGGATGCGGTTACCGACGATATTACTCTGTATGCCAAGTGGAAAGCCTTCTTCATCGTTACCTTCGATTCAAATGAAGGCAGCCCTGTGGAAGAAATGAAAATATTCGATGGCGAAAGGATCAAGCAACCTGCCGATCCTGTTCGCGACGGCTTTGCTTTTGACGGCTGGTACAAAGATGCTTCCTTTACCGCTGCATGGCTTTTCTCAAGCGATGTGGTAATCGAAGATATTACCCTGTATGCTAAATGGAGAAAAATCCTTACTGTAACATTCGATCCGCAAAACGGCGGGGCAACCTTTGATGTTTCTGTAATGGAAGGAGATAAAGTAACGAAACCGGCTGACCCTGTCTTAGTAGGACACAAATTCGACGGCTGGCTTACAAAATGGACTATAGAAGGAGGCGAAGCGTGGATGAATACGACGTCCGGACTTAATGCACGTCTGTTAGAAAACATGCCGTCCGGCGCGGCTGCCACAACAATACCTGCCGGTACTCCATTGATAGTTGTGGAAAAAAGATCCGACTTCGGAAATACTTATACTTATGGCAATGCCATGTATAACGGACTTTCACTATGGTTTGTACTTTTGAATAACGGTTGGGATTCTTGGGGCGACCAGTACATGATAACGGAAGATGAAGCCGCTCTCTATGCGTCAGCCTCAACCTCAGGTGAAGAACTTGCCACGATACCTGTCGGTACAGTTCTTAGAATTGGAGACAGATCAACTGATTTTACTTTGGGTAAAACCGTTTATAACGGTCAGACCGGATGGGTAGAATTGTCGCTCTGCGATTCCAATGTTGAAGTCGTTGATCTCGAATGGGATTTTGCAAACTTTTCAGTAAACGAAGACATCACTCTGTATGGCACTTGGACGGAAGTCGCTCCGCATACCGTTACCTTCGATTCGCAGAGCGGCAGCGCAGTGACTCCGGCTACCGTTGAACATGGAGCATTGGTAACGAAACCTGCCGATCCTACCCGTGAAGGATATACTTTCGATAAATGGGTAACGAAAGAAGTTTGGGAAGTAGTAGCCGATCTGTTAAACTTCCGTTCGGAACCTTCTTCAGCGGGCGGCGAAGCCACTATTATAGGCACGATACCTTTTGGCACATTATTGATTGTGACGGATAAAGAGGGTACCTGGGGAGAAACCACATACGACGGTTTGACCGGATGGTTCTCGTTAAGCAGCGCTAACAGCCGGCAAGTAACAGAAGCCGGAGTATGGAATTTCAGTACCGGCGTAACCAACGACATCACCCTGTATGCCGAATGGACCATCAAAACGTATGCTGTTACCTTCGATTCGCAGGAGGGCAGCGCGGTAGCTCCGGCAACTGTTGAACATGGAGCATTGGTAGCGAAACCTGCCGATCCTGCCCTCATTTACTATGTTTTCGGCGGATGGTTCAAAGAAGCGGCTTGCACTAATGCATGGAATTTCGATACCGACGCGGTAACCGGTGTTATCACTCTGTATGCCAAATGGACGCCCGTTGAATATACCGTTACCTTCGATTCGAGAGGCGGCAGCAATGTAGATGCGATTCCTGCATCACATGGCGGTAAAATTACGAAACCCGCCGATCCTGCACGCGAAGGCTATACCTTCGACGGATGGTTCAAGGAAGCCGCCTGCACCAATGCGTGGGATTTCAATACCGACGTTGTTACCGGCGCTATCACCCTGTATGCCAAATGGACGATCAATTCCTATACCATTACCGTATCGGCTAATCCGACAAATGGCGGTATTGCTTTAGGCGGCGGAACATTTGACCACGGAACGACTGTAAGTGTCATTGCAAGTCCGAATACGGGTTACGCCTTCAAAAACTGGACGAAGGGCGGAGAGGTTGTATCCACAAGTCCGTCATTTAGTTTCCCGGCAACCGAGACCGCAGCGTTTACAGCGAACTTCGACAGTACCACCGGTTACGAAATGCCCGACGCATCGCTTACGCGGATCTATCCCAACCCGACGGACGGAGTATTCACGCTTGAATTTGAAATCGCCGCCGATTACCTGATCACCATCAGCGATATGACAGGTAAGGTATTGCAGCGTCTCACGGTTGCCGATCAACTCGTGAAATTGGACATCAGCAGTTATCCCGCAGGCGTATATCTGTTGGTCATCAACGACGGCGCCAGCCAAAGCGTAACGCGGATCGTGAAGAACTAAGGCATATCGCCTTTTGGCGAGCCAATGAATAAAAATCAACGGGGCTGTCTCATTTGAGACAGCCCCGTTTTTTTGGGATAGTGCCATAATATAATTGTTATGCTGCCATTGGAGTTTTGCGAAAGAGAAACATATCAGGATTTGATTGATAAGCAATGCGAGCGGGTCATTGAACTTTCTTCAAAAATTTTTCAAAAAAAGTTTGCAGAATAAAAAAAGTGCGTATCTTTGCGCCCTCAAATTTTTGGCTTTGGTCAGAAATTGAAAAAAGAACGTTCTTTGACATGATGGAAAAATATATACGAGAATAGATAAATCGAGGGTTATTTTTTAGAGTTTAGAGTTTAGATATTAGAGTTTAGATGCGCGTTTGCGGTCAAGACTTTTAAGTCAAAGCTCTTCAAATCAAAAGTAATTCAAAAAACAAACCAAAAACAATAACATTCAGTTCATGACAGATTTACGGGCTTCGGGGCTTTTCTTTAAAATCCTTAAAGTCTTTAAAAACCGTCAGGAACCGAATAAAATAGGGTAAAAAAATCAAAAGTAACTGAAGAAAGTAAGCAAGGGCGTATGGAGGATGCCTTGGCTCTCAGAGGCGAGGAAGGACGCGATAAGCTGCGATAAGCTGCGGTAAGGTGCAAATAACCATTGACCCGCAGATTTCCGAATGGGGCAACCCACACGGTTGAAGACCGTGTACCTGATATGGAGCGAACCCGGGGAACTGAAACATCTTAGTACCCGGAGGAAAAGAAAACAATAGTGATTTCGTAAGTAGTGGCGAGCGAACGCGAAACAGCCCAAACCGATGATGTTTCGGCATTGTCGGGGTTGTAGGACTGCATCGTATGTACATAAAAAGAAGTAGAACAGTCTGGAAAGTCTGACCATAGCGGGTGACAGTCCCGTACACGTAAAGTTTATGTATGTTAGCAGTATCCTGAGTAAGGCGGGACACGAGAAATCCTGTCTGAACCCG
>Ga0082212_10011098_pt1 | contig 11443 bp, 8 predicted proteins | sample TergutNt197P3_FD_71548 | JGI IMG/M metagenome (GOLD analysis project Ga0082212, IMG submission 71548) | Neocapritermes taracua P3 segment gut microbial communities from Petit-Saut dam, French Guiana - Nt197 P3 | ecosystem: Host-associated > Arthropoda: Insects > Digestive system > Gut ... | reverse complement strand
CCGAATATATCGAGTGTGGAGAGTGGAGAGTGAAGTGTGGAGTTAACGAAGGGCGAAAGTCGCGGGTTACATCGCAGGTTACATCGCAGAGCGGTTTAAAATAACGGGGGTACGTTTTGCCAATTATCGAGACTGAAAAGCTGACACATACATATAGTATCGACACGCCGTTTGAACGCACCGCGATCCATGACGTTGACTTTTCAGTGGAAAAAGGCGAGTATCTCGGCATAATCGGGGCGACGGGATCGGGAAAATCCACGTTTATCCAGCATCTGAACGGTCTGCTCAAACCGACGTCCGGGCGCGTCCTGTACGACGGGCGCGACGTGCACGAGTCGAAGAGTTACGCGCGGTCTACGCGTTTCAGGGTCGGGCTCGTCTTTCAGTACCCTGAGTACCAGCTTTTCGAAACGACGCTGTTTGAAGATATAGCCTTCGGACCGAAAAATATGGGGCTGCCGGAACCTGAGGTGCGGGAACGGACGTATGAAGCCGCCGGTTTCGTCGGGCTTGACGAGACCCTGCTGGAAAAATCACCGTTCGAGTTGTCCGGTGGTCAGAAAAGGCGGGCGGCGATCGCGGGAGTCATTGCGATGCGCCCGGAAGTGCTTATACTCGACGAGCCGACGGCGGGTCTTGACCCGCGCGGCCGCGACGAGATAGTCGGAAATATCATGAGTTACAAACATGCGCACGGCGCGACAATAATAATGGTCACTCATAATATGGAGGAGATCGCGCGGACAGTCGACCGTATAGTGCTGTTTGAAAAAGGGCAAGTCGTGATCGAGGGAACTCCGGCGCAGGTGTTTTCCGGTAATGAGCGGCTTTCGGCGCTCGGACTCTCCGCGCCTAAAGTGACGCTGATCGCGGCGCGTTTGCGCGCGCTGGGCCTTCCCCTGCGGCAGGATATCTTTACGATAGAGCAAATGCGCAGCGCGCTTGGCGAGTTACGCGCTTGACGCGCAGTGTGGAGTGTGGAGTGTGGAGTGTGGAGTGTGGAGTGTGGAGTGTGGAGTGTGGAGTGTGAGAGTGGAGAGTAAAGAGTGAAGAGTGGAGAACGGTTGTGCTTAAGGACATAACGCTTGGCCAGTATTTTCCGGGGAATACGATCGTACACAGGCTGGACCCGCGAATAAAGCTGATTTTGACGGTCGTGTATATAACCGCGCTGTTTTTGGCGCGCGGGGTTTTGGCATACGCGTTGATGCTCATCGCGCTGCTGACTTGCCTTTCCTTGTCCAGAATAAAACCTAAAGCGGCGCTCAGCGGTCTCCGCCCTGTCATGATAATAATTCTGATAACAGTTATCCTGAACATTTTCTTTGTCAGGGGCGACACCGTTTTATTTGAATACCGCTGGATCGTAATAACAAGTGAGGGCGTGTTCACGGCTGTGTTCATGGCGGTACGGCTGATGATGCTCATTATCGGCACGTTCCTGCTTACATATACTACTTCGCCGATCGCCCTGACAGACGGTATAGAGCGGATGCTCAATCCCCTGAAAAAAATCAAACTGCCTGTCCACGAACTGGCTATGATGATGAGCATCGCGCTCAGGATGATCCCCACTCTTATTGAGGAAACCGATAAGATCATGAGCGCACAGAAAGCCCGGGGAGCGGATTTTGAGACCGGTGGCCTGATAAAAAGAGCAAAAGCCATAATCCCGCTCGTAGTACCGTTATTTATAAGCGCATTCCGCAGAGCCGACGAACTCGCAGTAGCTATGGAGAGCCGCTGTTATCACGGCGGGGAGGGCAGGACGAGGATGAAAGTCCTGAAAACCGCCGCGAGGGACTATATCGCCCTTCTTTGCGGCGCGATCATTATCGCTGCGGTGATATTTTTGGGGCGGGTGGCATGAAAAACATAGCAATGCGGTTAATGTTCGACGGCGCCCGGTATCACGGCTGGCAGGTCCAAAAAACAGAAACGACTGTCGCCGGAACGCTCGAGGCGGCGCTGTCGCGCCTTTGCGGGCACCCCGTAAAAGTCCATGGCTGCGGCAGGACCGACGCCGGCGTCCACGCGGAGCGGTACTGCGCGAACTTCAGCACGTCGGGCAGCATCCCGCCGGAGCGTCTGCCTTTGGCCGTAAATTCCCTGCTGCCTCCCGATATTGCCGTGCAGGGCGCCGTTTATGCGCCTGACGGCTTCGACGCAAATCTGTCATGCGTCAAGAAGGAGTACACCTACAGAATTTTCAACTCACGCATCCGCGATCCCTTTTACTCCGGAAGGGCGTATTTCTATCCGCAAAAGCTTGATATCGGCGCAATGAAGCAGGCCGCGCTTTACTTCACTGGTGTGCATGACTTTGCCGCTATGCGTTCGGTCGGGACAGAAACGAAAACTACGGTCAGGACGGTGAGTTGGTACGAGGTCGGGGAGACGGGCCGTATTGTCGAACTGAGAGTCTGCGCGGACGGTTTTTTATATAATATGGCAAGGGCTATGGCCGGCACTCTTATATATGTGTCCGAAGGCAAGATAAAGCCCGGCGATATCCCGGGTCTGCTTGAAAAGAAAGACCGCCGCCTTGCCGGGCCGACAGTCCCGCCCGGCGGGCTGTTTCTGACCAGAATATGGTACGAGGGGATCGTTGGCGAAATGTTCACGTAATTTTTATTTCTTTTTAAGATTTTGCGTGGTATAATGTACAATTGCGATTGGGGCGCGGATTCGTTTCGATCAGGATCCCGGGAGAAATATGTATGGCCGGTGGCGAAAAACCGAACAACAGAAAGCGTAAACTTGCCGGAATCGCGGGTTCGGTCATATCTCTCGCTGTTCTGACATACATAGCGATAGGCTTGATCTCCGGAAGAGGCGCGTGGCTGTCGTGGGTCAAAGGGTTGTTTTCCAGCCGCGAACCTGTGGAGTATGCGGACGAGTATCATTTTGATGTGGGGCGGGATCGTGTGTTTGCGGTTCTGGGCGATTCGCTGGCAGCGGTCGGTACGCTGGGCATACAGGTACTCGACGCCGCCGGGAACGAGACCCTGAGAGTCCCGGTCCGAATGTCAGCCCCGGCGGTTTGCGCACAGGGCGGCAGGGCTGTCGCGTTTGATATCGGCGGCGCCGCGGTTTGGCTTTTCAACGAAACGGATACCGTCATGTCCTTTGATCCGGCAGGCGCTGTCATAGAGGCTTCCATGAACAGGAACGGCTGGATATGCGTTTGCTCGCAGGACAGCGGCGGGTTCAAAGGCGCAGTCGATGTATATAACGACAGGAACAGGGCCGTATACAAAGTAAGGCTGGAGAGCGGGTATGTGCTGTCTGCCGCGTTATCGCCCGATAATAAGACATTGGCTGTCCTTAATCTGGCTGAAGAAGGCAGCCGCGTCTCCTTTTATGATTTGAACAGTGAAACCCCGGGTCACGTGTTTGTTCTGCCCGGAGAGCTCATTATCGATATGTGGTATCTCAAGAGCGGCGATCTGCTGGTCGTTTCAACCGATTCTCTTTTCATTACGGATAAAAACGGCGCGGAAAAGAAACTCTATGATTATTCAGGCAGTATCCTCGGGGGCTATACGTTTACCGGCGATTTTACAGCCCTCCATATCCTCGATTACGGCGTTGGTTACAACGGTTGGATAGTGGCTTTGGACGAAGCCGGAAAACTGCTGGGTGTGATCAGAACAGAACGCGAAATCATGTCAATATCGGCGGGCGCCGGGTTCCTCGCTGTCCTCCGGAGCGACGGTTTTTTCTTCTATGATTTTGGGTTGGGTGAACTGCCGCCGGCAAACGCTCCCGGATCTGCGACGGCGGCGACGCGGATACTCGCGCTCGACGACAGTTCAGCTCTGGCAGCGGGAGACAACTCGGCGGTGGTGGTGAGGATCGGGAGTTAGTAATGATAGTTCTTGCTATTGATTTAGCTATCGTCGCCATCGTTTTGTTTTGCGGTTGGCGCGGTTACAGAAACGGGCTGATTCGCGGCGCCTTTGGCGTAGTTGCGCTCGTCGTCTCGCTTTTTGTCGCAAACATCGCGGCGACGGCTTACTCTGAAGAATTTACGGCGATGCTCAGGCCATTCATCGGCGGGATAGTAGAAACAACGCTGGCAACCATGTCCGAGGAAGGTATAGAATACATACCCGAAGAGCACGAGCACGAAAACCTGACGGATGAGTTCGGGACGGCATATACCGTCCTGCGGCAGATCGGGCTGCCCGAGGCGGCCGCCGTCCGCGTCGCGGAACTTGCGGTTGAAAATAACTACAACGGGTACCTTGCAGACTTTATAGCGGCGAAACTCTCGTCAGTCCTGGCTTTCGTCGCGGTATTCGGGATCGCCTTTCTGCTTCTTGCCATAGTATTCACAGTCGTCGGGAATCTGATAGGCTTCGTATTCTCCCTTCCGGGGCTCAGGATAGTCGACGCGGTCGCCGGGGTGATCTTCGGCCTCGCAAAGGGCTTTATCATTATTTACGCGATAGCGACGATAGTAAGATACTTCGGCTTGCTTGCCTCGTCGACGGTGGAAGAGACTTCCATTTTGCACCATATAGTTAATAACAATCCCATCGCGGATATGCTCGGTTTGTAACCTTATCGAAAGGAGGGTCGCGGGTGAAAGCGGTTCCGAATATCATCTCGGTATTTCGTATTTGTCTTGTTCCGGTGTTCATTATCGTTTATTTTTCCGCCGGAAACGATACGAAAGTATTCGCCGTGTTAGTCTATGCGCTCGCGTCCTTCAGCGACTTTTTGGACGGCTTCCTCGCGCGCAAGTTTAAGGCGTCGTCGAATCTGGGAAAGGTCCTCGACCCGCTCGGCGATAAAATGATGACTATAGCGGCTATGATCTGCATTACGATAGATCTGGTGATACCGATCTGGGCGGTCATTGTCGCGGGAGTCAAGGAACTGCTGATGGGCGCGGGCGGCATCGTTCTTTTCAAAAAAGCCCGCACGGAGATCCCGCCGTCAAATATTATCGGCAAAACGTCTACAGTAGTTTTCTTTCTCGTATGCGCCGCGCTTATGCTTCTGAAAAACATCCCGCCCAGCGTCGCGGTCGCGCTTATCTCAGTCGCGATCGCCCTGATGTTCCTGGCGCTGGCGAGTTATATAAAGACATATTTCAAAGTAATGAAAAACAGGGAAAAGGAAATTTAGAAATGCGACCAACATTATGCGCCAGATGTAAAAAAAACGCGGCAGTCATTTTCATAACGAAAATCGAAAACGGGCAGCACACCAACGAGGGGATATGCCTGAAGTGCGCGCGTGAACTGAATATCAAGCCTGTCGAAGACATCATAAAAAGGATGGGCCTGACCGACGAGGACCTCGAAAGCCTGACTGACGAGATGATGGAGGCTATGGGCGGGATAGAAAGCCTTGCCGAGCAGGAGGACAATACCGACGACGGCCGGACAGCGCAATTCCCGTTCCTGAACAGGCTTTTCGGCGGGCCGGATGATACTCCGCCGAGCGGGTTGCCCCGGCCGGGACGCGAGCCTAAGGAAAAGGAGCCTGGTCCGGGCGGTCCCGGCAGTAAAAAGCGCAAATATCTTGAAAGCTACTGTATATCGCTCACACGCAGGGCGGCGGACGGTAAACTCGACAGGATCGTTGGCCGTGAACTTGAGACCGAACGCGTCGTTCAGATACTCAACCGCAGGCAAAAGAACAACCCGTGCCTGATCGGCGAACCGGGCGTGGGAAAAACGGCGATAGCCGAAGGTCTCGCCCAGCGTATTTTCGACGGAAACGTACCATACAAGCTGAGCGACAAGGAAGTTTACCTGCTCGATTTGACGGCGCTCGTCGCCGGCACGCAGTTCCGCGGGCAGTTTGAAAGCCGGATGAAGGGCCTTGTCGAAGAGATCAGGAACCACGGTAATGTCATTCTGGTCATCGACGAGGTGCACAGCCTGGTCGGCGCGGGCGACGCCGAGGGTTCCATGAACGCAGCGAACATACTGAAACCCGCGCTTTCACGCGGGGAGATACAGGTCATCGGAGCCACTACATTCAACGAGTACAGAAAGCACATCGAGAAAGACGCCGCTCTGGAGCGCAGATTCCAGCCGGTTGTAATCAACGAGCCGTCTATAGGAGAAACGATAGAGATCATCATTGGTATCAAGCATTACTATGAAGCGTACCACGGCGTTTCGATTTCGGACGATATAGCGCGGCAGTCAGTGATCCTGGCGGAGCGGTATATTACCGACAGGTTCCTGCCGGACAAGGCTATCGACCTCATCGACGAGGCTTGTTCTGATATGAACCTGAAAAGCGAACTGATAGCGAGGAAAGACGCAATAGGTAAAGAAAGACGCGACCTGCAAAAAGAGCGCGAGATGATAATCGCCGCGCCTAACAGTAACGACTATGCGCGCCTGGCTGAGATACGCAGTCTCGATTTGCGTCTGTCAAGCGAACTTGATGAACTCGAGATGCAGGGCGCCCCCGCGCTTACGCTCGACAATCTGGCCCGCGTGATCGAACTTTGGACGAAAATCCCCGCGTCAAGCATTCGCGAGGATGAGTTCAAGCGGCTTTCCGAACTTGATAAGCGCCTGAAAGTGCATATTATCGGGCAGGACGACGCGGTAGAAAACGTATGCGCCGCGATCAGGCGTAACCGGGTCGGGATCTCGCCGAAACGCAAGCCGGTGTCGTTTATTTTCATCGGCTCGACGGGGGTCGGCAAAACGGAACTTGTAAAAAGGCTGGCGTCCGACCTTTTTGATTCGCCGGAGTCTCTCATACGGCTCGATATGTCCGAGTTCATGGAAAAGCACGCCGTATCGCGTATCATTGGCTCTCCGCCGGGTTACGTCGGTTACGACGAGGCAGGGCAGCTCACGGAAAAAATACGCCGTAAACCTTACAGCGTAGTGCTTTTTGACGAGATAGAAAAAGCCCATCCCGACGTTATGAATATTCTGCTTCAGATACTCGACGACGGGCACATAACAGACGCGCACGGGCGAAACATCAACTTTGAAAACACAGTCATCATCATGACGACGAACGCCGGCAGCGACAAAAAAGACGGCGCGGTCGGCTTTAACCGAACGATAAACGAGCAGGGTAAGGAAAAGGCTGAAAAGGCCCTCAAAGACTTCCTGCGCCCCGAGTTTATAAACCGTGTGGATGAGATCGTCTATTTCAACCACCTGTCAGAGGAGACATTCAAGCAGATCGCGAGGCTAATGCTGGACGAACTTCACGACGCCATGGCGGAAAAGCCGATAGAACTGCGCTGGGACGAGAGCCTGGTCGAGTACCTGACAGAGAAGGCTTTCTCTCAGACGTACGGCGCGCGGAATCTGCGCAGGCTCATCCAAAAAGAGATAGAAGACAGGATCGCCGCCGAGATGATCACAAACTACGCCAACCCGGTAAAACAGGTCGGCCTGACAGTGAAAAACAGCGAAATCCAAATTATAGCGGTATAATCGTATTATTATTACCTTTGCAGCGCGGCTTTCTTTATCCAAATCTCCGTATCAGCAAGCGTTTCGCGCAGCGGGCGGGTGAGATAATCCAGTTTGCTGCTCGCCTTTTCGTGGGAAAACACCGCGTTTTCGGACAGAGTGTTGAGCGAATACCGCGTGAACAGCGGGGTCTTGCGCGTGATCCGGTAATACAGTTCTGTGAAAGGCGTAACAGCTTTTGCGGCCCACAGCGGCACAGTGAGACACGGGAGACGGGGGCGACGGGGGACGCCGCGACAGGGGACGGTTCTCTGTCTCATGCTGCCGGACTTTTTATGCGGCAGGTCGTGTTCACCGCGAGACAGAGAACCGTCCCCTGTCTTACCCAGGAGATCCAGCATCTCTTTTATTTCGACAAAGCGGTTTGAGAGTATGTAACACTCGCCGCTTTTTCCTTTCAGCGCGGCTGCGATAACGCCTCCGGCTACGTCCCTGACGTCGACGAAGTCAAACCCGCCCCGGACGGCTGCCGGCAGTTTTCCGCGTACATACAGCGTAATGAGACGCGCCATATTTCCGCTCGGCAGGCCGTGCGGCCCGATGATCCCGGAGGGGTGCACGACTACGGCGTCGAGACCGTCCGCAGCCGCGTCAAGGACCATTTGCGTGGCTGCCGCTTTAGTTTTGTCATAATAGCCTGGTACCGCTTCCGGGTCGAAACTGCTGATCTCCCGTATCGTCTGCCCCCGGGGCAGCGCAGGGATAGCGTGAACGGAACTGACGTACACCAGTCTTTTCACACGGTATCGTCTGCACATGTCAAGAATGTTTTTTGTGCCGCCAACGTTGACGTCATAGACGCGGCGGTCTTCTTTTTTTGTTATCGAGACTATTCCGGCGCAGTGGATAACGATCAGTTCCGCCGGCGCGCCGTCTTCGAAAACGGGGGCAAGCGTCGGGGGTGAGCATACGTCGCCGGTGTACTCTTTCAGGTGGTCTGTGTTTGCGTCAATGAATTCCGGGCAGTTTTCGTTTGGCAGCACCAGCGCGCGCACCGTCCTGCCTTGTGTCAGCAGCGCCTGCACGACGCAGCTTCCGAGGTGCCCCGCAGCCCCGGTAACTATAAAAACGATGTTGTCCATTTCTCTCTCCTTACGACACTTCCCGTCCTCGCTGCCCTGCTATATAACATACCGGTTTCTATTCACGCTCAGCCGGAATGGTGACTATTTCGTTACTATTCATGGGTAGGCGGGATTTCACTCAGGTTCAGCGTATAAGCTGAACTTACGCAGTGTGAGCCGACGGCTGAAGCCGGCCACTAGTACGTGCCGGGGTAGGCACAAAGCGATGGTACGGCGTTGGAGCCGGCTAAGCGGCGTTGTTCACGCAAGACAGAGTGAAATCCCGCCTACCCATGAACTATAACGTACATTTTACAATTTTCCGCCTTGACTTTAAGACTTTTTTGATATAATGTAGAAAAAAATGTTGAAAAATTGGAAAATCATTGAATTTAATGTAGAAATTTCTACATTACAAGTAATATAACCACTGTTTTGATTAAACAGGTATAACAGATAAGGTCTGGAGGCTGAAAATAAGTGGATGCCGAAACCTATCGCGACCAGTCAGCCATATATCATTTTCAGCGCCAGAGGATAAACAAGCTTCTTGCGAAAGCCGCTGACTATCCGCTGGTCGTTATTTGCGCGGGCGCGGGCTATGGCAAGACCAGCGCGGTGTATGATTTCACCCGCTCAACGGACGCGCAGATAGGCTGGACCCAGCTTACAGAGCGCGATAATATCGGCGCGCGCTTTTGGGAGAATTTCGCAAGCGGCGCGCTGCAGGTAGACCCGTCATACGCAAAAGCGCTGAGAGCGCTTGGATTTCCGGATTCTGACGACAAAATCAGCAGACTCCAATCCATGTGGAAAACCCAATTCGAAGGCAGGCGCCGTATACATGTCTTCGACGACTTTCACCTGATCGACGACCCTTCGCTGGTATACCTCGCTGAAAACTCGGTCAGCGATCTGCCACGCGGGTCGTCGATATTCTTTCTTACAAGGTCTACGTCAAATATGAACATCGCAAGTTTTGTTTCAAAAGGGCGTATGTTCGATATAAGCGAAGACGATCTGCGGTTTACTGAAAGCGAGCTCGCCGGTTATTTCAAGCAGCAAGGCATCTCGCCGCCCCCCGACGAACTGCGGGAGATATATGAGGACACGGGCGGCTGGGCTTTCGCTATTAACCTTATCGTTCGCTCGTATCTAAAGGCGCCTTCATACAAAGGATTTCTGCGCAACGCGATGAAGACGAATATCTTCACACTTATGGAAGCGGAATTCTATAACGGGACGTCGGAACGCCTGCAGAGGTTTTTGATCCGCCTGTCGCTTATCGAGCATTTATCGGTCGAACTCGTAAACCTTCTTGCCGGAAAAGATAATGCGCTCCTGACAGAGCTTAAACGGCTGAACACTTATCTGCGCCTCGACGCCTATACGGACTCATATCTTATCCATCAGTTCTTTCTCGAGTTTCTCCGGGAAAAGCAAACGCAGCTCACGCAGGAGGAAAAATACGAGACATATAAGGTCGCGGCTGAGTGGTGCAACGCCAACGGAATTAAAGTAGACGCCCTTACATATTTCGAAAAGATCGGGGATTATGCGTCGATAGTGAAAATTTTCTATTGCCTGCCGACTCAAATCCCTTATGATATCGCCCGGTATACGACAGAGATCTTTGACCGCGCCCCTGAGGAGGCGTTCGACAATGTACCTGTACTTGCGGCGATGCGCGTGCGCTCCATCATGCGGCTTGGGCACATGGATAAAGCTGAAGCGCTCATAAAGCATTATGAAAAAAGGTATATAGACCTGCCTGCGGACAGTCTGTTCCGCAATCATACGCTCGGAGGGCTCTATTACTGCAGGGGCATAATGCAAACGATGATGTGTACGACCGAAGACAGGTACGACTTCGACCTTTCGTTTGGAAAAATGGACGAGTTCCTGACGCTGACGCCGCTCGACCCGAAGTCTGTATCCGGGTACCCTATAGGCCCGTGGATCTCCCTCGTCGGTACAAAAAGAGAGGGTGCGCTGCAGGACTTTATCGACGCTCTTTCGCGTTCGGAAGCCCATATATCCCATTGCATGTACGGGACGATGACAGGGATAACTGACGTCGCGCGCGGCGAGCTGCTTTTTAATCAGGGCAGCGTCACAGACGCGGAGCCCCTCTTTGTGTTCGGCGCGAAACGCGCGCGCGAGCACAGACAATTTGAAATCGCGCATTTAGGGCTTGGTTATCTCATGCGTATCGCGCTGTATCAGGGTAATTTCGAAAAAGCCGAACAGACGATAAAGGAGATGCAGGAACTGCTTGACGAGAGCGCGTACAGCAACCGGTATGTTATATATGATATCTTTATAGGGTGGTATTATTCGTATCTCGAATTACCGGAGTTTTTACCGAACTGGCTCAAAGAGAAGTTCGCGGCATACAGCCACACATATTACGCCGAAAACTTCGGTAACCGCATAAAGGCGCGTTATCATTACACAACAAGGAATTATGCACCGCTGCTTGCGTATATCCGGGAACAGCGCCAGCGCGAGCCTATATTGTACGGATGCCTGGAAATGCTGGCTATGGAGGCTTGCATTTACAACATTACAAAGGAGAAGCAAAAAGCGCTTAAAGTATTTAGAGAGGCTTATGACAAAGCCGCTCCTAACGGGATCATCATGCCGTTTGTAAACCGCGGCAAAGACATGCGGGCGCTGTGCTCCGCCGCGCTTAAAGAACCGGACTGCGGCATCCCGGCAGATTGGCTTGAAATGATAAGGAGCAAATCGTCTTCGTACGCGAAACGCCAGTCGCACGTTATCGCTGAATACAAGCGTACATATAACATCGCGGAAGGCGCCGCCCTGACTCAGCGCGAGATCGATATTATCACAGATCTTTCACACGGGCTCTCGCAAATAGAGATCGCGGTCAGCCGA
>Ga0082212_10011097_pt1 | contig 11443 bp, 5 predicted proteins | sample TergutNt197P3_FD_71548 | JGI IMG/M metagenome (GOLD analysis project Ga0082212, IMG submission 71548) | Neocapritermes taracua P3 segment gut microbial communities from Petit-Saut dam, French Guiana - Nt197 P3 | ecosystem: Host-associated > Arthropoda: Insects > Digestive system > Gut ... | reverse complement strand
TACGACCAGCATCCCACAATATACGAGCATTGGGGCGCGCTCGATAAAGCCGCGAAGCAAAATGGCGCGGTTTCGATAATTTCCGCCGGGTGGGACCCGGGCAGCGATTCGGTCGTCCGCGCGTTATTCCAGGCGATGGCGCCCGCCGGCGTGACCTATACGAATTTCGGGCCGGGCATGAGCATGGGCCATTCGGTCACGGCGAGGTCGTTCGAGGGGGTTTGCGACGCGATTTCCGTCACGATACCGAAGGGCGAGGGGCTTCACCGCCGCATGGTTTACGTTAAGCCTGAGGAAGGGGCGGACCGCGATAAAATAACGCGCGCGATAAAGGAGCACGTCGATTTTATTAAGGACGAGACTCACGTTATTTTTACCGAGGACGTCAGGGCGCTGGCGGACCGCGGGCACGGGGCGAACCTCACGCGGAGGGGCGTTTCGGCCGGCGCGGACAACCAGTTTTTCGAGCTCAACATGAGGATGAGCGGGCCCGCGCTTACCGCCCAGATAATGGCCGCATGCGCGAGGGCGGCGGTAAAAAGGGAGCCCGGCTGTTACACGATGGCGGATTTTCCGGTTATCGACCTGCTTCCGGGAGACAGAGAGGAAATAATCAAGAAACTGATATAAACAATAATCCGCGCCGGAACGCGAGAGGACGCGGAAAATTAACGGAGGAATGGGCATATGAAAGTATTTTCCGCTTCTGAAATAAGAAACGTCGCGATACTCGGGCACAGCGGGTCGGGAAAGACGACGATATCCGAAGCCGCGCTCTTTATCGCGGGCGTTACGACGCGATTGGGCAAGGTCGACGAGGGCAACACCTGTAGCGATTACGACCAGGAGGAGATAAGGCGCGGCGTGTCCTGCAGCACTTCGGTCGTCCCGGTCGAGTGGCAGGGCGGCAAGATAAACTTTTTGGATACGCCGGGTTATTTCGATTTCGCCGGGGAGACGGCGGAGGCGCTGCGCGTCGCGGACGCGGGGATCGTCGTTTGCAGCGCGAAGGATGGAATTAGCGTCGGGTTTGAAAAGAGCTGGTCGTATCTAACGGCTGCCAAGCTGCCTAAGGCTATCTATGTGTCGAAGGTCGATGAGGAGAACGGCGATTTCGACGCCGTTTTCGCGTCGCTCAAGGAGAAATACGGCACGGCCGTATGCCCGCTTGTCGCGCCTATAAAAGGCGCTTCGGGTAAAGTCGAGGGCGTCGTCGATATCATCAGCCGCAAAGCTTACGCTGTCGAGGGTGGCAAGCAGAAGGAGATACCGATCCCGGATAGCATGGGCGCGGGGCTTGAGGAGCTTTATACGGCGGTCAATGAGAGCGTCGCCGAGACGAGCGAGGAGCTCATGGATAAGTATTTCGGGGGCGAAGAGTTCACGGCTGAGGAGCTGATCGCAGGGCTGAAAACAGGATTTAAAGACCTTACGCTTGTCCCGATATTTTGCGGGTGCGCGTTAACAGGGCTGGGTACGCTTCCGCTGCTCGATGTGATCGTTAACCTGTTCCCGTCCCCTGCGGAGTGCGGGGACGCCGACGAGGACGGGGGGGCGATCGCGCCCGACCCGGGCGGCCCGGTGTGCGCGATAGTGTACAAAACCCTTTCAGACCAATACGGCAAGTTCAGTATATTCAAAGTGTTGTCGGGCAATCTGACCGCGGATATGCTGCTTGTGAACACGCGTACAGGCACGTCCGAGAAGATGGGCCACATTTATAAGATGCAGGGCAAGAAGAGCATAGAAGTCAAGGAGATAATATGCGGTGACATTGGGGCGGTGTCCAAGCTTTCGGATACAAAGACGGGCGACACGCTCAGCGACGCGAAGAAAACCACGACGGCCAGAGGCATAAGTTTTACGCCGCCTTGTTACTCGATGGCGATCGCGCCAAAGGTCAAAGGGCAGGAGGAAAAGATTTCAACCGGGCTTTCCCGCCTTTCCGAGGAGGACCTCACATTTACATATATCAACAACGCGGAGACGCGGCAGCTTGTCTTATCAGGCGCGGGTGATATACAGCTCGACGTTTTATGCGCGAAGCTGAAGGATAAATTCGGCGTAGAGGTCGTGCTTTCTCCGGCGCGCGTGGCTTACCGCGAAAAGATACGCAAAAAGGTACAGGTGCGCGGGAGACACAAAAAACAGACAGGCGGCGCGGGCCAGTTCGGCGACGTTATTATCGATTTTGAGCCGGGCGAGACCGAGGAGCTGACGTTTGAGGAGAAGGTTTTCGGCGGCAGCGTCCCAAAGAACTTTTTCCCGGCTGTCGAGAAAGGACTGCGCGAGAGCATACAGCGAGGAATCCTGGCCGGTTATCCGCTGGTGAACCTGAAGGCGACGCTGGTCGATGGCTCCTATCACCCCGTCGATTCATCCGAGCTCGCGTTTAAGATCGCGGCGCAGCTCGCGTATAAGGAAGGCGTCCCGCAGGCGAACCCGGTCATTCTGGAGCCGATCGGCTATCTGACCGTTACGATCCCCGATACGTACATGGGCGATATAATGAGCGACTTGTCAAAGAGACGCGGCAGCCCGATGGGTATGAATCTCAACGCCGAAGGGATGCAGGTCGTCGAGGCTGAAGTCCCGATGGGCGAGATGTCAAGCTACGCGATAGATTTGCGTTCGATCACGCAGGGCAGAGGGTCGTTCACGATCAAGTTTGAGCGTTACGAAGAGGCCCCCGCGCCGGTGCAGGCGAAGATAATCGAGGAGGCTAAGGCGCTGGCGGACGCGGAATAAAAATGAATTGAGAATGAAAAGAGGAACGGGGCATACTCGTTCCTCTTGCTTTATTTATACTCACAGGGCCGGCGCGCTTGCTTTATTTATACTCACAGGGCCGGCGCGCCGGTCAGCGCAGATCACTCGAATGCGTCCGACGTGTTGCAAAACACCTCTACCAGAGCCGGGTCGAAATGGCTCCCCGCGCCTTCTTCGATTATCCTGCACGCTTCTTTGTGGGTAAGAGCCTTCTTGTACGGGCGTTCGGAAGTCAGCGCGTCGTAAACGTCTATAATAGCCATCAGCCGGCCTTCAAGCGGGATGTTTTTGCCCTTAAGCCCCAAAGGGTACCCGGTGCCGTCCCATTTTTCGTGGTGCGTCCCGGCTATAAGAAGGGCGTAATGTAAAAAGACATGTTCTTTGGTTTTCTCCATTATTTGCTCGATAGCGTCGACCCCGACCGTTACATGGGTCTTCATGACTTCGAACTCTTCCGGGGTGAGCTTGCCGGGTTTTTCGAGGATCATATCGGTGATCGCGATTTTGCCGACGTCGTGGAGCTGAGCCGACGGCAGGAAAAAATCCATATCCCATTTCTGAAGTTCATCCGCATACACCCCATTGCGGATCATTTCTCCTGTGAGCGCCTTTAAGTAGCGCTGCGTGCGGTTGATGTGGCCCCCGGTCTTATTGTCGCGGAACTCCACGAGTTCTGCGACGGTGGACAGAACGGTGTTCTGAAGGTCTATTACCTCCGCGGTTTTTTCACGTACTTCTGTCTCCAGATTATCGGCATGGTACTGCAGCGCTTTCTGGCTGAGAAGCAGCTCGTTCCGCTGCCGGACGATCAGAAGCTGGTTTGCGATGCGCTTCAGCAGCAGCGGGCCGGACAACGGCTTGCGCACATAGTCCACCGCGCCCAGATCAAACCCCTCCATCTCGCTGGCGTCGTCGTCTATCACCGTCAGAAAAATGACCGGGATATCCATGAAGCGCGGGTCGGCTTTCAGTTTCTTCATTGCTTCATAACCGTTCATCTCCGGCATCTCGATATCCAGAAGTATCAAGTCGGGGGTGATATTCTCCAGGATTTCGAACAGTTTGGCCGCCGATGAAGCGAGGTAGACCTCGTAAAATGTTTTAAGCAAATCTTTACCCATTGCCAGGGTCGCCTTCATGTCGTCCACAAGAATGATTTTACTTCGTATAGCCTCCATTTCATTGCCTCCTTAATTCTCCGTGAGACGGGATATGCCCGCGTCAGAAAGTTTTTCGACGATTTCAGCGAAATTGGTGTATTCCGTATTCTCGCGCAGCCACAGGGCCAGCCCGTCGTCATCCGTATACTCGTAAAGCCCAAGTTCCGCTATAGCGGCGTCCGCCCCGTCCATGTCATACATCTCGCATGCCGCGAGAAGCCGGGCCAGTACGTCTTCATCCGGCTTATCTTTTTTAGGTTTCGGGTTTTCGGCGTCAATTATCCCGATTGTTTCGTTAATGTCGTATATCAACTCTTCGACTACTTCCGCAAAATTCATGCTGTTTTCGCGTACGAAATCGAAGTCGCCGGTTTTTGCCGCTTTTTCAAGGTCGTCCGCCATTTCGCTGATAGGGAAGGCATAAATGCTCCGGCTTGTACCCTTGATACCATGTATCGCGATCACATATTCATCCAAAGACTCCGGGGTAACGCCCCTCAGCGTATCGATGACGGGAGGGGTATTAGCCGCGTAGGAACGGAGTGCGCCGAGATATGTCAAAACGTCGCCGCCAAAGCGTTCCATCCCGGTGCTGACCTCCAGACCTTCGATCCCGTTAATGATTTTCAGAAGGGCGCTGATGTATGCATCGTCGTCTCCGGCCTGCTGTATTTCCTCATTGGCATAGAGCCGTTTTTCCTGGGTTTTGTCGCGCACCCAACGCCGTATGATCGCGTCGAGGCGCGCCAGTTCTATTGGTTTGGATATAAAGGCCTGGAAACCATTGTTTAAAAACATTTCTTCATTGCCAATGATAGCATTGGCTGTAAACGCTATAACGGGGATGTTCAAAGCGTAATCTGTGCCGATCTCCCTGATACGGCGCGTGGTTTCTATGCCATCCATCCCCGGCATCATGTGATCCATGAACACCGCGTTGTAGCGGACTTTTTCTTCTCTTATGGCGTCAATTGCCTGCCTGCCGCTGGTCACGCAGTCGACCTGCATGCCGTATGGCCTCATCAGGCCTTTTGCGACGTCCAGGTTGGTAGTCATATCGTCGACGATCAATACCCGTGCGTACGGCAGCTTGACCCGTACAAATACGGCGTCCTCTCCACGCTTTTGGTAATAATAGTGGAAATTCTTCAGGTTTTTCGCAGTCTCAGGGCCAATAACAGAGTCGCCGGCGTGTTTCTGCAGGACCCTGACGGTGAAAACGCTGCCCTTGCCATACTCGCTTTCTACGGTGATCGACCCGTCCATAAGACCTGCCAGCCTTCTGGTTATCGAAAGCCCGAGCCCTGTCCCCATGATCTTACGGTTCGCCAACGTGTCTGTCTGATGGTAGTCATCGAAAATACAGTCCAGGTCTTCCTTATGAATACCTATTCCGGTGTCTGTAACTGTTACGGTCATCCAGACGCCGCCGCCGGGATCCGGGGGGGCGCAGCAGACTTGCAGTTCGATCTTGCCCTCCCTTGTATACTTGACGGCGTTTGACAGGAGATTGTTAAATAACTGCTTTATCCGCAGTTCGTCGCCGTATAGCCGCGACGGCAGGTTCTCATCTATGTCAAGCACGAATTGGATCGGCTTCTCGCCTTTGAACATGATGCTCTGGGTCACCACATCGTTTATCAGGCTTGCTATCCCGTACTCGACAGGGACAAGCTCGAACTTCCCCGCTTCAATCTTTGATATGTCGAGGATGTCGTTGACCGTGCGGAGGAGGACCATGCCCGCCTGGTTGATTTTCTCCAGGTTGCTGTGGTGCGAGCTGCATACCTTGTGCATCTTTTCAGCGCCGAGTATCAGCTCGGTAAGGCCGATGATCGCATTAAGAGGCGTCCTCATCTCGTGGCTCATATTTGCAAGGAAGCTGCTTTTTGCTTCATTTGCCCTTTTCGCTTCATTCAGCGCCTCCTCTAACTGCGCCGAGGCGTCCTGAAGGTCCGTGAGCATCTCGCTGCGGAAGAACGCGTTGACCATCATCAGGCTTATTGAACGCAGGATGTTGATTTCATCTTCGGTAAAAGTGCGCTCCTGCCTGCAATCGTCGATACTGAAGAAGCCCCAGAACCTTTCATGCAGGAACAGCGGGATTATTACTATCGTTTTCATATCATAGGCGTATAAAAATTCCCGATCCTCCGGCGGCAACTCCGATAGCGGCCCGTTTATGTACCCGCCGCGCATGAAAACATTTTCCCATTCGGGTTTGTCGCTGTACGGGAAACTCAGCCCGACGGGGACGGGCGTTTTCTGCCGCCCGACGTCGCTGAGCCATTGGTTTGAGTGGACGAAGTGCAGTTTGCCGTCGATCATCTTATTACGCCATATCTGAACGCGGTCGACGTCCAAAGACCGGCCCACCAGTTCAAGGGTGTCCATGACTGCGGACTCAATGTTCGGATCCGCGTCTGTAGAGAGGAGGATCTCGGCCGTGTTTTTACCTGTCGTCAGCAGAATGTCCCGGCTTGCGATCTCCTCCATCTGCGTCTGGATAGTCCTGAATGGTTTCACAACGGCGCCGGAGGCGAATAAAGAAAGCACAATGCCCGCCGCTATGAACAGCAATGCTGATAACAGCAGGCCTTTTTCCAGATTCTGCAGCGGGCTTTCACTTAACGGGGCGGTTACCCCGATGTACCACCCGGGTCGCGAATCCGTAACATGTTGGTACAGGCAGAGGCGTTCCGACCCTTCGTAAATATAGTTGCCCGACCCTCTGTCACTCATGATCAGGGTTTGGTAAAACCGTCCGGCCGACTCCATTTCCGGGTCGGTTTCCGCGTCCCGGATCAGGTTGCGCTGGTCCAGGACAAAGTCGTCGTGGTAGTTTGCGATGAAAGTGCCTTCGCTGTCGACCATGAAGATACTCCCGGTCTGCCACAGCCGGTAATCCGAAAGGATTTCGGAAAAATACATCCCATGGATCGTAGCGGATAAAACCCTGCCCGAGTCCATAGGTACGAATACATGGATGATGAAATCGCCGTTTATACCGTTGTAGTGAGCCGATGATAAAAGGCATTCACCGTCAAAAGCCGGCTGAATATACTCCCGTTCAGTTAAAAAGACGTCATGGCTTACAGGTTCGCCGTAGTTGACGACAATACCGTAATGATCGTATACCGTAAGCGATATGAACTCGTCAAACTCTTCTGTCTGCGACGCCATTATACCGGCCATTTCCTGTTCCGGAAGGGCGTCAAGCCTTGCCGCTATCGTTTCCGCGTTTGATTTCAATAAACTGATTTTTGCCGCGACCAGGGTATCGGCAATGTCCAGAGCAAGGGATAACTCCTGCTCTATGGTGTTTGCCGTATAATGCCGCGTAAAAGATATGCTTAAAAAAAAGCTTGCCGCCGTAAAGGCGATCACGATCGCTATGATCACCGAAGCGGCTTTAATCCGCATAGACATCCTGATATCGCCTCCTTTAATAGCCTGTGAATGACTGCGGCGTACTAATACACGTTAATGTTAAGCTATTGCGCGGCACAAATGTCAATAGCGGAAATCAATTAATTATTTTGAAACGAACAATGATTATAATGTATAAATAAACTACTTAACTTTAATAATATCACGCAAAGGGCATACGGAAGGAAATAATACGCGCACAGACATTTGTGCTGCACAAATGTTTCCATTGTTTTTTATGTTTTTTGGTGGTATGATTTGAACAAAGGTATATGGGTTTCTCTACAGGAGGGAGGGGAGCGTATGGCGGACGCAGGGTTGTTTTCCGTTAACGAGTTTGCGAGGTATTCGAGGACGACGAAAGAGACGCTGCGGCATTATGACAGGATCGGCCTGCTCAAGCCGGTATCGCGCGGGTCGAACAATTACCGGTATTACTCCAACGGGCAGCTGGCTGTCGTCAATGTGATACGGACTCTGCAGGAACTGGGGATGACGCTGGATGAAATCAAAAGCCATAAGGACAACCTGACCCCCGCCCTTATAGACGAGCTTTTTAAGCGCCAGATAATCAATATCGATCAGAAGATAGAAGGCTGGGTGCGCGCTCAGAAACTTCTGTTCACGCTTCGGAAAACTATCACCTCGGTCATGGATGTAAACGAGGATGAGATCTCCGTTCAATACCTGCCGGCAGAAGCGATCGTACTCGGCGACCTCAATGATTACAGCCGGGGCAGAAACGATTACGACGCGCTGTTGAGTTTTTACCACGCGATAAGCGAAAAACACCCCGATCTGGATTTGAACTATCCGGTATGGGGGGTTTTTTCCGAAGAGCGCGTCAGGAACGAAGACTGGGTTTGGCCGGACAGGTATTATTTCTCGAATCCCGAAGGGCGCGACAAAAAGCCTGCGGCGCTCTATGCCGTCGGTTATATTCGCGGCGGCTATGGTGGGGGCGGCGAGTTGTATACGCGCATTATTGATTTTATTGATTCCAATGGTTTTGAGATATGCGGGGACGCGTATGAAGAATACCCGCTGAACGAAGTTTGCATAACCGACAGCGACAATTATCTGATTCGGCTGATGATCACCGTCCGTAAAAAAAAGCATGTTTAGTGGAACAAACGTAAAAAATTTGCGTCTTATGTTTGGAATATGTCCAAAATAATGAAAGTGAGGCTCGAGTAAGGTGAAAAAAACATTTAGAATGATAGTAGTGCTGCTGCTGGCTGCCGTCTTGATGGCTGCGGCGCCGCTGGCTGTCATGGCGGCTCCCGATACGGAGGTCGCCCCGGTCCCTCCGGTTGCCGCGGTACCTATTTCCGCCGATATCGCGAAGTCGCAGGAGGGAAGCATGGAGACCGCGCTGATCGCGGTGAAAAACCTGATAGACATCGACGACGACGTTTTCACCGATTTTTCCTACAGTTCCGGGTATTCAAACTATGAAACGATGGAAGACATAATCTGGTCGTTTTCCTGGTCAGACGAGAAGAACGCGTATATCTACGCGAACGTTACGTCGGACGGAACAGTATTGAACTTCAGGAAATTCATATATGACGATAAGTTTTTCGGTTTTGCACAGGTCGGCAAGACTGACGCTCTCGCCGCTGCGGGGGAGTTCATAAAGAAAGCCAAGCCCGATACGTACGAGTTTTACAAAGCGCCGTCAGATATATCGGTAAACATCAACAGTAACGAGTACAGCCTGAATTATTTCGCTGAGATAAACGGGTTTACCTTTTCCGCCGCGCAGGTATCACTGAATATAAACAAGTTCAGCGGCGAAGTCACGGGTTATTCCACCAGCAATGTCGAGCCGACGAGGTTTGAATTCGAAAACGCGGGAAACATCATCAGCGAGGGCGACGCCGTAGCGGCTTACGCGGAGAAAATCGGTCTCAGCCTGGAGTACAGAGGCTACTATGACTATGAAAACAGGGCGTATTCCGTGTATCCGGTCTATCTTCTCGATACCGGCGCGGCGAGGTTCATAAGCGCTGTAACGGGTGAAGTCGTCGAGTTTGTCCACGATCTTGGGGCCGATGATATGATGGCGTACAACAGCGGCGCGTCCGGCAGCGCGCCGATGGCGATGGCGGAATCTGCTGCAGATGCAGGAAGCGGCGGGCGGGACGCCCTGTCGTCGGCTGAGATATCGGCGCTCGAGCGGATGAGCGGGTTTCTGACAAGCGAACAGGCGCTCATGAAGCTGCTTGAAGCCGTTGATCTTGCGGACGTAGACGTTTCAACTTTCCATGACAGGTATATCAATCTGAACAGGGACTATATGGACAGGGACCGCTATTTCTATGACATCATGTTATACAGGTATAACGAACCTTTGACCAGGGACGACGATATCGTGGGCGTTTACGGCAGGGTAAACGCGGAGACCGGCAGGGTGAATTCGTTCAACATCAGCTATATGGGGTATCCCTATGCAGATAATGAAAAGAATCTCACAGAGGAGCAGGCTGAAGCCGCCGTGGAAGCGTTTCTGGCTAAAATGGCTCCCGACGAGTTCAAAAAATCCACTAAGGAGAGCGCCGACGTCAGTTACCGCGGGGAGAGCTATTACTTCCGGTATATCAGGGAAGAAAACGGTATCCCGTTCAGAAACAACGGGATATACGTCGCGTTCAACCATTACACCGGGAAAATCGTGAACTATTCGCTGGACTGGCTCGAAAATGTGGAGTTTCCGGATATCGGAGGCGTCCTGACAAACGAGCAGGCGCTGACGGTCTTTGCGGGCCAGGTCGGGACAAAGACCGACTATATAACTACGGGGAACGGGAATGCGGCGCTCGTCTATGAATTCAATAACACCAGCCCGATCGACCCGTTTACCGGAAACGCGCTTAGCTATAATGGCAAGCCTTTGACAGACAGCAAAGTCACGCCCGAATACAGCGATATACTGGGGCACTGGTCGGAAGGTATAGTCACAAGGCTGGTCGACAACGGCGTGTATTCGTGGGGCGGCAGTTTCGAGCCGGGCAAGGTAATGACGGAACTGGAGTTTTTACAGTATATCCTGCTTCTTGAATACTATTACAGTCCTATAGACCCACTGGCGTATATGGCGATGCGCGGGATAACCATTGACGCCGACGCGGACAAGCTCCTTACGAGACAGGAAGCCGCGAGGATTATCGTCGAATACCTCGGTTACGGGAAACTCGCGGAGCAGTCGGAGTGGTTCGTTTACCCGTTCAGCGATAATGTCGACGACGAGTACAGGGGATATGTGACGATTTGCTATATGCTCGGTATAGTCAACGGATCGGGCGGCAAGTTCAATGCCTCGGAGAATATCACGCGCGCTCAGGCAGCCTCTATACTGCACAACCTGATTCTCGCGAAAAGCTAAAAGATAGGTGTCTATTCCGAGCGCAAGGTCCTGAATAGTTTTAAAATTAGCGCGATAAATAATGCAACCAAAAAACGCCCTGTTCGGGCGTTTTTTGCAGTCTTTAAGGAGCTTGTGAGCCAATGAAGCTGATAAATAGCAAGAAAACCACGTAATCCCGTCCCCAGCCTAACTCATAACTCCTAACTCCTGCGGTTCGCAGACCGCGTCAAGAGAGTTTTTCCATAGCAATGTCGCCGAGGTTTACGTCGACTGTCGCGTCGACGGCGTCGAACGTCTTAAATTCGTAACCCTTTACCTCGATAACTATGTCGTATTTACCTTTCGCGAGATCTTTGAACCAGAAATCGCCGTACTCGTCCGACAGCACCTCGACGGTCTTACCGCCGTTCGTCGCGCGGCACCGGGCGCCGATGATCACTTCCTTGTCGACAGGGTCGTACACCGTACCGGCAATGAATTTGCCGGGGATGTTGCGGTAGAACACTTTCGGGTGCAAGCCTGTCTCCGGCATGCGGACTGTCGAGCCTATTATGAAGTCCTGCATATCGGCTTCCTCGCCGAACGTCATCGCGTCGGTCGGGCACGCCTCGATACAGCGCGGCAGTTTGTACCCGTTGTCGAGAAGGTGCGCGCAGCCGGTGCATTTCTGGCATATTTTCAGCTCGTCGTTCTTATAGATAGCCTCGTAAGGGCA
>Ga0082212_10011096_pt1 | contig 11443 bp, 9 predicted proteins | sample TergutNt197P3_FD_71548 | JGI IMG/M metagenome (GOLD analysis project Ga0082212, IMG submission 71548) | Neocapritermes taracua P3 segment gut microbial communities from Petit-Saut dam, French Guiana - Nt197 P3 | ecosystem: Host-associated > Arthropoda: Insects > Digestive system > Gut ... | reverse complement strand
ATCAATGAAGCAGAGCGCGACCGGCTCCTAAAGCTGAGCGAAAGAGAAACCGAGCTGCGGTCGCAAGGGTATCTACGGGTTGCCGGGCTGGATGAAGCAGGGCGCGGCCCCTTAGCCGGGCCGGTCGTTGCCGCGGCTGTCGTCTTGCCGCCAGGCTTGCTTTTGCGCGGGCTGAACGACTCCAAGAAGGTCAGCCCAGGGAACAGGTATAGGCTGGAGGAAGAGATAAAGGCATATGCCCTGGATTGGGGGATAGGCGAAGCAAGCCACTTGGAGATTGACGAGATAAACATTCTTAACGCAACGAGGCTCGCAATGGGAAGGGCGATTGACGCATTACGCGAGGCGCCGGCGTATCTGCTTCTGGACGCGGTGCAGCTGTCCATCTCTATCCCGCAGGAAGGCATGATCAAGGGGGATGAAAAGGTAGCCTGCATCAGCGCGGCTTCCATACTGGCAAAGACTTACCGGGATCGTCAGATGGAAGGTTGGGATGCACTCTATCCGGTCTACGGATTCAAGCAGAATAAAGGGTATCCAACAGCGGCGCATAGAGCGGCAGTTTTCGCGGAGGGGCCATGCCCGATCCACCGCAAAACATTCCTGAAGTTTTTAGCAAAGCCTTCATCCGGCGGCGTGTCTGTACGGTAATCAGGGAGGCGCTTTCATCAAAGGATATTTACTTGCTTAGGGACAAAGGACAGAAGATGGATATGCAAGGGGGAAATAGCCCGGCGCAGGCTATGGATCGTCATAGGAAAACGCTGGGGAAGCAGGGAGAAGATATCGCTTCAGCATGGCTGGCGGCAGAAGGTATGCGGATTCTTCATCGAAACTACCGCTGCCGTACGGGGGAGATCGATATCATCGGGAGCATAGGCGGCGTCTTGGCTTTCATCGAAGTACGGAGCCGGAGCAGCGACCGATGGGGCCTGCCATCGGAGTCTGTGAATGATCGAAAGAAGCAGAAACTCCAAAAGCTGGCGAGTTATTACCTTTACCAAAAGGGAAAGACTGAGCTTCCATACCGCTTCGATGTGGTGAGTATCCTATTTAGCCAAGATGGCGGCGTGGAGCGGCTCGACTGGATCCAAAACGCGTTTTAGGCATGGTGTGATATAATACTCGGAAACACAGATGGCGAAATGGATCGCTGTGGCGTTGAGCAGACTTTCAATCGGGTGGTCGATGAGGCGGATGAAGTGAAACATTTAAGGCGCAAGAGGAAAATCATACCTTTCTTACTCACCATCGCCTGCGTCGGCGTTTTCGTTGTATTGGGCATGCATTTCCTGCCTTTACCGGATTCCTTTACGATGATGATGCAGAAGATTGGCGCTGTTTTTGCCGTGGGAGAGCATCGCGAGGAGAAAGCGGCGCATACAAACGGTGCGGAAGCAGAAGCCGGAGCAAGCGCAGAAGCCGGAGCAGACGCAGAAGCCGGAGCAAGCGCAGAAGCCGGAGCAGACGCGGGCGCATGGACAATTGCCTACGCAGAGGAAGCGGATTATGCGGATGCAGGAGACAGCTTTCGTCCAAGCGTGGATGTGGGCGCAGGCTTAGGCGAAAATGCAGGCAAAGACGCGGCGCAAGAAGCTGCGCAAGCCGACGGGGACGGATTCGGTGAGGGCGCCAATGAGGGCGCCAATGAGGGCGCCAATGTGGGCGCAAATGAGGGCGTTGCCGCAGAATCCGGAGAGGCGCCGGCGATAAGAGAAAGCGATGCGGATCGGGTCGATAACGACCCTGAACTGCTTTGGATGGAGTCTTTTTCGCCAGTGGAGGAGAGCAACCGGGCGCCTTTGAGTTATTTTCGCGACGCCCTGTTTATCGGGGATTCCCGTGTCATGGGGCTCATGCTGTATTCCGGCTTAACGGAAGCAACATTCTATTCGGAAAAGGGGATCAATGTCTCGACCATATTAACCGCACCTATCGTTATGCGTGCCGGCGGGTCGAAGATCACGATACCGGAAGCGCTTGCCCAGCATGAATTCGGCAAAATCTATATCAAGACAGGCCTCAATGAGCTGGGATGGCGAAATACAAGGATGTTCGTCTCCGCATATGGGGAAGCTGTAGATCAGATCCGCGCGTTGCAGCCTGAGGCGATTCTCTATGTGCAGTCCATCCTGCCTGTATCCCAGAAAAAAGCCCAGAGCGACCCGATCTATAGCATTACGCGCATAGCAGAGTATAATACATTGATCAAAAAAATGGCTTGGGAAAAAGGCATTCACTATTTGGACGTCAACCAATATATGGCAAACGACGAAGGGTATCTGCCTAATCAGGCTGGCAGCGACGGCGTTCATCTGAACAAGGAATACTGCCAGAAGTGGTTGGATTTCCTGCAGCGCCATACCATTCGCTACGGTCCCGGGCAAAAAGCTTTTGAGAGGAATCAAGAAGATGAATTCTGTGAGTAAGCCGGGTCGATTCCGCTGCGCATACCTGTGTATGGCGGCATTTTGTGTACTGGTAGTATGCTTTCTGGCTGGCGGCTGCGGGCAGGCGGGCAAGGGAGACGGACCGTCAGTGGAAGGGATCACCTTGGACGTCAGGGAAGTCGGCGAAACGTTATTTCATGACTTGGAATACAGGGATCAGTTGGAAGAATTGCCTCCGTCGGTAGTCTTCACTCTGTTGGGGATCGAGGAGAAGGACGTCGCAGCGCAAATGAATTATTTTAGCAGCGGCGCAACCGCAGAAGAGATCCTCGTATTTCAAGCTCAAAATGAGGATGCGCGAGAGACTCTTGCACAATTGATCGAAAACCGTAACGCGGATCAGCGCGAGGTATATGCTTCGTATGCACCGGAGGAGGTTCGCTATCTCCATGGCGCGGTTTTGGCGCAAAAAGGGGAGTATCTCATCTATTGCGTCTCAGCAGATCATGCCGCGGCGGAAAAATTGATCAATGGCGTATTAGGGAATACGTGATGATCAGAAAAGGATGGGTGGGAAGATGGGCGGAAGCAGAAAGACGGGGGAGCACAAGGGCGGAGATGGAAATGCAGCATTATGGGCTGTAAGCAGTGGAAGAGCGATTCTTGCCTGTTTGCTTGCCGTTTTGCTTGCCTGTGGCGTATGCTTCTTCTGTGCTACTGTGAAGATGCCTTTAACACTGCATGCTGCTGTAGGTGACACAGTCACAGTCGGGCTTGTCATTGACGGGTCTCCCTTAGTTACCCCAGATCCAGCGGTGTTGACCCAAGGCAGGACGCTTGTCCCGCTCAGGGTGCTGATGGAAGCGCTGGGCGCAGAAGTCCAGTGGGCGCCGGAAGCGCGAACGGTAACCATCACAAAGGGCGCTGGGGCATATGTAAAGCTTTGGATCGACAATCGGCTCATCAGCTACGGGGACGCCGCCGGGATCAGCTATGATGTATGCGATGTTGCACCAAGGATCATCTCAGACCGTACATATGTACCGCTAAGGCTCGTGGCTGGGGCGCTTGGACTCCATGTGGAATGGGACAGCCAGGCGGGGCGCGTACTGGTAGACACCAGTGTGGCAGGGGAAAGAAGCCGTTTTTTTGATGTGACAATCCATGGCGTCAAGCAGGAGCAATCTATCTCGGGAAGCATGCCTTTGTCTTTATCCTATGGGGAAGGAGCGCCTCAAGGCGCTGCCAGGGTCAAGTATCTCTTGTTGGATCCCGCGACAGGAGAGGGAAAAATCGTTGCCAATACCTGGGATTCCGGAGGCGTAACCACATTCGCCCCGGATACCGCATTTGACGGGCCCGGGATTCTTGCTGCTGTAGTGTGCGATAAGGCAGGGGATTTTTTAGCAGGCGCCGCGGTATCGGTCAGCATGCAATGCGAACCGCAGGTTTCGCTTATGGGTCTGAGCGAAGGGCAAGCCATGACAGGCGAGTTGCGTTTCGGCGTCAGTGTGAATTTCCTGGCAAGCGGGGTCGAATACGAATTCGCCTCGGCGCAGGGCAGCGATAGAACGCGCTCCGGGCAAGTCGATCCTCACGCAAACTATACGCATACGCCTCCTCCCGGGCAGAGCGGGCCTATCGCCATCCGGGCGATCGCATACGATTCGGCAGGCAATCCGTATACAAGCGCGCCGATCACCGTCCAGGCAAATGTACCTCCGGAAGATACGACGCCAAGAGTCAATCTGAGGAGCTTTCCTGAGGATAATGTGGGCAAGGTCCCGGTGACCCTGTCCATCACAAGGAATTTTGACGCAGTAAGCACGCAGTATTGGGCGACGAATACAGGCAGCGGGGCGTCTATCCTCCTGGAGGAAAAACCGTGGGGGGACTATACTTGGTTCCCAGGCCCCGAAATGGCAGGAACCTGGGACGTCTATGTCAAGGTGGCCGCGCCCGGGGGGCGCGAATATACAAGCAATACGCGAAGGGCTGTGGTATCGCCCGCACCAAGCCTCATCCTCAGGGGCACCGGCCCGGGGCAGGTGATCACCGGAGAGATTAAGCTTCATGCACTGGCGAATGTGGCATTACAGAAGGTGGAGTATGTACTCAGTAACCCATTTAACGGCTCGCAAAGGTCACTGGGGGCGTCCGCTGACCCGGCTGAGGAGATCGCCTGGAAGCCGGAGAGCGTCAATGAAGGGGAAAGGAATATCCAAGCTATAGGGACACTTGCCAATGGGCAAATCATTGAATCCGAAATGGTCAAGGTCAAGGTCTTTCTGGGACAATTCTTCTCTGCCAAGCCGGTGACAGCCAAGGACCGATTTGTGGATATGGTGACGCCGATGGCGCTGGCGACGCAAAAGCTAAATGGCATGTCCGCCGCGCTCCAGATCGCGCAGGCGATTCTTGAGACAGGCTGGGGGCAGAGTTTGCCCGTAGACAGATATTCAGGGCTGTTCTCCAACAACCTATTTGGGATAAAAGGCAGTGGGCCTGCGGGGAGTGTCCTCTCCGGCACACAGGAAGAGTATTATGGCGTGCTATATCGGACAGACGCCAATTTTCGCGCTTATGGAAGCGTGCAGGAGAGCTGGGATGACCATAACGATCTGTTGCTGCTGATGGAACGCTACCAGCCATATCGAAATGTGATGTATCATAGCGTAAGCGGCGCTTTCGCGCTGAAGCGTTGCGGCTACGCTACTGACAGCGCTTACCCGGATAAGCTGATTTCCATCATCAAACAGTATGGATTGGATCAACTGGATATGCAGAAGCTATAAGCAAAAGATCGAACAAGCCGAACATGTCGCGCAGGAAATCTTGGTTTCGGCAAGGCAGCAGTGGCAGATGCGAAAGAGCATACATTGGGTATGGGATTACGCGAGAGGGGGAAAGAGAATGGCAGTGATAGCAGCTTACGCAGTACCCCATCCGCCCTTGATCCTGCCGGAGGTGGGGCGCGGGCAAGAGAGGGGGATACAGTCAACGATAGACGGCTATCATGCGGCAGCCGCGCGATTTGCAGATGACAAAGCGGAGACTGTCGTGGTGGTCTCGCCGCATTCCACAATGTATGCGGACTACTTTCATATCTCGCCTGGCAGCGGGGCTTCCGGGGATATGGCTGGTTTTGGCGTAAAAGGGCCAAAGACAACGATAGGGTATGACGAGGCTTTTGTAGAAGCATTGGAGAAGGCTGCTAGCAAAAAAAAGCTGCCGGCAGGGAGACAGGGGGAAAAGAGCGAAGCGCTGGATCATGGCTGTGTGGTCCCTTTGCGCTTTTTTCAAGAAGCATGGGATGATTTTCGGGTGGTGCGGATCGGATTGTCCGGCTTGTCCGCGCAAGAGCATTACCAACTGGGACAATGCATCCAGGAAGTGGCGGAAACCACCGGCAGGCGCACGGTTCTTATCGCCAGCGGGGATCTGTCCCATCGCTTAAAAAGCGACGGCCCGTACGGCTTTGCGCCCGAGGGGCCTGAGTTTGACCGTCAAGTGATGGAGGCGCTGGGGGCAGGGGATTTTTTAGCGCTGATGCGGATGGATCCATTGCTCTGTGAAAGGGCGGGCGAATGCGGGTGGCGCGCTTTCGTCATCATGGCCGGCGCCTTTGACGGGCGGCAGGTTGCGGCAAAGAGCTTGTCTTACGAAGGGCCCTTTGGGGTCGGGTATGGGATATGCGCCTTTTCTGCCGGCGACACTGACGCGAATAGGCAGATCGGCAAGGCTTACGCAAGGGGCGTCGAGGAAAGCATGACGGAGGTAAGGCAAAGGGAAGACGTCTATATCCGCTTGGCGCGCCATTCTCTTGAGGAATACATTCTGCATGGCAAGAGGCTAAAAGGCATTGAGGATCTGCCCGCCGATCTGAGCCGGAACCTGCCGGATCAACTTACCCGCCAGCGGGCGGGGGCTTTCGTTTCCTTAAAGATCGAAGGGCGGCTTCGGGGGTGTATCGGTACCATTAGCCCGGTGCAGCCTACATTGCTGGGGGAAATCCTACACAACGCGGTAAGCGCGGCAGTAGAGGATCCCCGCTTTAATCCGGTGGAAGAGAAGGAGCTGGCGCAGCTGTCTGTCAGCGTCGATGTGCTGGGGCAGCCCGAGCCTATCGATTCCATGGACGCGCTGGATGTACAGCGTTATGGGGTCATCGTCAGCCATGGGTACAAGCGGGGCTTGCTGCTTCCTGACCTCGAAGGGGTTGACACGGCTGCCCGCCAGGTAGAAATCGCGAAGCAAAAAGCGGGGATCGTGCCCGGCGAGTCATTTCAGATGGAACGTTTTGAAGTGATCCGGCATGAGGTGGGGCATGAGCTGCGAGGATGAGCTGCGCACGAGCCGGTACGATAGCCTCGGCGCGGAGTACAGCGGTGAGATGGGTATAGGGCGGAGCGCTATAAGCGACTTGGAACCGAACCGCCGGGAGAGCAATGGAAGGAAAGCGGTATGCAGTATATGCCCGCACCACTGCGCTTTGGGTGAAGGGCAAACAGGCTTGTGCCGCGCAAGGCGGAATCTGGGCGGCGCCATCCTTAGCGAGACGTATGGCGTCCTGTCCGCTCTGGCTCTCGACCCCATAGAGAAGAAGCCCCTCCGCCACTTCTACCCCGGAAGCCGTATACTCTCCGTGGGAAGCTACGGCTGCAACATGCGCTGCCCCTTTTGCCAGAATAGCGGCATCTCGATGATCGGCCCAGGCGAAGCGGCGCAGGAGGCTTCGCCCGAACAGCTGGTGGATATGGCAATGTCCGAAAAAAGGAGAGGCAATATCGGGTTAGCCTATACATATAACGAGCCGCTGGTAGGATATGAATTCGTATTGGACTGCGCGAAACTGGCTGCGGAAGCGGGTCTGCGGAATGTCCTGGTGACCAACGGCTATATCTGCAGCGAACCGCTCCATAGGCTGCTTCCCTATATCCATGGGATGAACATTGATTTAAAAAGCTTTCGCGAAGTGTATTATCGGAAGCTGGGCGGGGATCTGGAGACGATAAAGGAGACGATACAGTCCGCTACCGAGGTTTGCCATGTGGAAATCACAACATTGATCGTACCGGGAGAAAACGATAGCGAAGGCGAAATAGAGGAGATCGCAAAGTGGCTCGCCGGTATAAGTAAGGCGATACCCTACCATATCAGCAGATTCTTTCCCAGATGGCAAATGGCAGAGCAAGAGCCAACGCCGATCCCTAAGGTTTATGCTTTGGCAGATATTGCGAGGAAGCATCTGCAGTATGTCTATGAGGGGAATTGCTAGAGGATCCTTTTCGTCTCCGCCGCTGTGCATTGTAGCAAGGATTCCACATAATTTGCCTGACGCTGCTTTTTGCTCTTTACTTTTTGGGCTAGAAAATATAGAATCTATACTAGCAAGAAGAAAACAAATCGAAGGAGGCACGAAGAATGGGAAACATTGAATTTATGCACATCGGGATCACAGTGGAGAACCTGGAGACAATGGTTGATTTCTACTGCAAGTATTTCAACTTCATCAGGCCGGAGCGCTTTGGCCAATTCGGCCCGGACTTCATCGCCGCTCAGCCGGCGCTGTATCGTCAGCCGGAAGGCGTCTACTCAGATAGCGCGATGCTCCGTTCTGACTATGGCGTAACATTGGAGCTTTTCCGCTTCTCGAATGTGGAAAGGTCGCCGATTTATGAATGGCAGAAGACCGGTTATCATCATATTGCCTTCAAAGTCGAGAGTATCCCCAAAGTGTACGAGCAGCTTCTGGCAGACGGTTTGGAAGCTTTCTTTGAACCAGCCCCGCGCGGCCCCGCCAATTCAGGCGTACATTGGATTTTCTTCAAGGATCCCGAAGGCAACATGATCGAGCTCTGGGATTAATCGACGAAGATTCTGAGCTTCAGGGAAGCATAAGAGGTACGATGGCAGCATCGTACCTTTTTTTCGTTCGCGGGGAAGGATATAGTGCGTTTGCTTCGAGGTGTGGACAGCGCACAGGAAACATGGTAGGATAGCTACCGGGAAACCAAGCATGAAGCTGATTCTTGCGCGAATGCGCCGGTTGATTCACACGACGCGCTGCACAAGGGGAGGGGTATGGACATGACGAAGTATGAACTTCTATCCGGAAACGAGGCAATCGCCAGGGGTGTGTATGAAGCAGGCGTTAAGGTTGCAGCCGCGTACCCGGGTACGCCTAGTACCGAGATCATGGAAAATATCGTCCAGTACGAAGGGATTTCATCCCAGTGGTCGCCCAATGAAAAAGTAGCTTTGGAAGTGGCGGCAGGCGCCTCCATCGCAGGCGCCAGGGCGTTCGCCGCCATGAAGCATGTGGGCGTCAATGTGGCGGCAGACCCTTTGATGACCTTTGCCTATACAGGGGTGGGGGGCGGTATGGTTCTGGTATCCGCAGATGATCCGGCAATGCACAGCTCCCAGAATGAGCAGGATAATCGGTATTATGGATTGCTAGCGAAGATCCCGGTGCTTGAGCCAAGCGACAGCGGCGAGGCGAAGGCGTATACGATCAAGGGCTATGAGATCAGCGAGGCATTCGATACGCCGGTGATGCTGCGGACGACCACCAGGGTCAACCATGCAAAGAGCATCGTGCCCATCGGGGATCCTGAGGATATCAAGGTGAAGGCTTATGATAGGGACGCGGCGAAATATGTGATGACCCCCGCGAATGCTGTAGGCAGGCACAAAGTGGTCGAGAGCCGCAGGCATGCGCTGACAGAATATGCAGGGCATACCGAGCTGAACCGCATAGAAGCTGGGACTGGCGAGGCTGGGAAAACCGGCTTTATCGTGTCCGGGATCAGCTACCAATACTTGAAAGAGATCCTGCCCGATGCGTCATACCTGAAGCTGGGGCTGATCTGGCCACTGAATGAGGAGCTGATCAAAAGCTTTGCGGCAAGCGTCGAGCAAGTCATCGTCGTGGAAGAGCTGGAACCGGTGCTGGAGACCCAGATCAAAGCCATGGGCGTCTTGTGCAGGGGGAAGGACCTCATCCCGCGAACGGGGGAGCTGAGCGAGGATACGCTGCGGAGGGCATTATCCGAAGCCGGGCTATCTGTACCCGCCGGGGCGGAACCGCAGTATGCTTCAAAGCAGAATCTGCCAGTCCGACCGCCGATTCTTTGCCCGGGATGCTCTCACCGCGGTCTTTTCTATACCCTAACGGCCATGGGACTCCATGTATCGGGGGATATCGGCTGTTATGCCCTGGGGTCGGCGGCGCCCTTCGGGTGCATCGATACGACGATCTGCATGGGCGCGTCTGTGGGCGGGGCTTTTGGTATGGAGCTTGCCAGGGGGGACGATTTTGCCGAGAAATGCGTTGCGATCATCGGGGACTCCACATTTTATCATTCTGGCGTCACAGGGCTGATGAATATCGCATACAATAAGGGTAGGTCTACGGTGATTATTCTGGATAATAGCATTACCGCCATGACCGGGCATCAGGATAACCCGGGGACCGGGAAAGACATCAGGGGGGTGGCTTCACCGGTGGTAGACGTCGCGAAGCTGGCGGAAAGCATTGGCGTCCGCAGGGTTCGCGTCATCGACCCCTTCGATCTGGAAACAAACCGCAGCATACTGCAGGAAGAGCTGGAGGCGCCGGAAGTCTCCCTCATTATCGCCCGCAGACCATGCGCATTATATACGAGGCTGAATCATCCATCCTGCCAGGTGGATAAGGAAGCTTGTATCGGCTGCAAAGCCTGTTTGAAACTGGGTTGCCCCGCACTCTCCGTGTCAGAGGGGAAAGCTAGCGTGGATCCACTGATCTGTGTGGGCTGTGGTTTGTGCCCGCAGGTATGCCCGAAGGACGCGATCAAGGAAGCAGGTGGTCTCAATGGGTGAAGTAGTCAGCGTGATGATTGCCGGTGTTGGCGGGCAGGGGACAGTGCTTGCCAGCAAAATTCTCAGCCTGGTAGCGATGAAAGCGGGGCTGGATGTGAAGCAGTCCGAGATCCATGGCATGTCCCAAAGAGGCGGCAGCGTGGTAACCCATGTCCGTTTTGGGGAGAAGGTATACTCGCCCCTGGTATCCGCTGGGTGCGCTGACTTTGCCATTGCCTTCGAAGAACTGGAAGCCTTACGTTGTCTGCCTTATCTGAAAAAGGAAGGCTTATTTATCGTCAATACCCAGCAAATGCTGCCGATGCCTGTCATCACCGGCGCCGCCGTATATCCGGCGGACCCGGTGGGGGATATGCTTGGGCAGGGGCTGCGGGTAGCCGCTGTGGACGCTTCCGGAATAGGCCAGGAGAAGGGCGACGCGAGGGCAGCCAACCTGGTGCTCCTGGGGGTGCTGGCTGAGTCTCTGGATATCCCGGAAGAGACCTGGCATGAGGCGATCAAGGAATGCATGCGGCCCAATTTGCTGGAGATGAATATGGCGGCTTTCCGTGCCGGGCAGGAAGCCGGGGCAGAGGGCAAGCGTTGATTCTGTTATGAGAAGGCCTATGAACTAGAAAAATAAAGGAGAACAGAGGAATGGAAAGGATTATCTGTGCAAATTATGACGAAGTGTCGCTTTTGGGCGCGTCGATATTGGCGAAGCAGATCCGCATCAAGCCAGAGAGCATACTGGGCTTAGCCACAGGTTCTACGCCGGTGGGCATGTACAAAAGGCTGGTAGATATGCATAAGAGGGGCGGGTTGGATTTCTCCCGGGTACGCACCTATAACCTGGATGAGTATTACCCTATCATGAAGAGCAATGCGCAAAGCTATGCGTATTTCATGTGGGAGCATCTCTTTTCCCATGTCAATATAAGGAAAGAGAACGTGCATTTACCAAATGGAGAAAGCGCTGACCCGGAAGCCGAGTGCATTGCCTATGAGCAAAGCCTTGCGGAAGCCGGCGCAGTGGATATCCAAGTACTTGGCATAGGGGTGGAGGGGCATATCGGCTTCAATGAAGCGGATCACGAGCTGACCCTGGCGACGCATCTCACGGGGCTATCCCCCAGCACGATCGAGGCAAATGCCCGTTTCTTTGACAAAGCGGAGGATGTACCCGCGAAGGCCCTGACCATGGGCGT
>Ga0082212_10011095_pt1 | contig 11444 bp, 7 predicted proteins | sample TergutNt197P3_FD_71548 | JGI IMG/M metagenome (GOLD analysis project Ga0082212, IMG submission 71548) | Neocapritermes taracua P3 segment gut microbial communities from Petit-Saut dam, French Guiana - Nt197 P3 | ecosystem: Host-associated > Arthropoda: Insects > Digestive system > Gut ... | reverse complement strand
GGCACTTGCCGACTCTTCTGCCGCCGCCGTATTCTGTTGCGTAACGGCATCAATTTGTTGCAAACCAATCGTAATTTGGTTGACTCCCTGCGCCTGCTCATTACTCGCAACAGCAATGCCTGCCACGAGATCGGTCGTCTGCTTGATCTGATCGACAATCGTGTTCAGCACTTCGGCGGTATGCGTCGACACTTCGCCTCCCTTTTGGATTTCCTGTCCGCTCTTGGCAATCAATTCCGATGTTTCCTGTGCCGCCTTCGCACTTCGGGAAGCAAGATTACGCACCTCTTCGGCAACGACGGCAAAGCCTTTACCGTGTTGTCCCGCTCTCGCTGCTTCAACGGCGGCGTTGAGTGCAAGCAAATTCGTCTGGAACGCAATGTCGTCGATGACTTTGATGACCCGCTGGATTTCGTTGGAGTTGTGCGTAATCCGTTCCATTGCCCCAGTCATTTCTTGCATTGCCGTCTGACCATCGGTTGCCGCTTTACTCGCTTGGTGTGCCAAATCGCGAGCCTGACTGGCACTTTCGGCATTCGCCTTCGTCTGGCTACTGATTTCGCTCATCGAAGCGGTAATTTCTTCCAAACTGGCGGCGGATTCCTGCGCACCATTGGACAACGCCTGCGCAGCACTCGACACTTCGCCGGAGCCGGTCGCCACCTGCTTCACACTCTCATCAATTTCCCGCAAGGCTTGATTGACCTGGTCGAGCATCTTGTTGAGATTGACGTTCATCGTATCCTGATCACCTCGAATTTTCGTTTCGATATTGTAATTTCCGGCGGCGAGGTCATTTGCCAACTGTTCCACATTTTGGAACTGATGCAAAATATCTTCAACGGCATCTGCCATCATTCCTACTTCATCACGGCGGTTCAGGTCTTCGGCAGGAATGTCAAACGATACGTTTCCGTCATCGGCTATGACTCGCATGGCATTCACTGCCCGCTTAAGACCAATGGTGATGTTGACGGTCAAGAGATAACTGATGATCAATCCCAAAATAACGGCGAAAGCACATGTTCCCCAAAGAATGATTGTCATCGTGGAACCGGTATTCTTGGCTTCCTTCATTGCCTTTTCTGCGCGGGCATCAAACCTTTCGATCATGATTTTAATCTGAGCATTCATCTCTTCGGCAATCTTTTCGGACTTTGCTTCAATACTCGCAAGGGTATCCGTTATCGCCATTGCATCCTGTACTATTTCCCCCCACCCATTTCGGTTTTCCTTCAGTTTATCGAGTGACTTTATCCCATCGGGAGTTTTGATACTCGGAGTGATTTCCAAAAGTCTCTTGTCAAGTTCCTCGTATCTCTGTTTGATAAGTCCGCTTGCTTCAGTTTTTCCCTTCGGAGTGGCTGCGCTATCGTACTGATAGCACGCAACACGAACACCCCAGACAAAATCACTGACACTTCCGATATCTTCCACCAATTTGACACGGTCGGAATCATAAAACGTCTGTTCTGTCCCCCCTTCGCCGGGTCGAGTCATGGAGAATTCGGGGGTCTTGGTAACCTTCAGAATCAGACCCGCCAGGTCTTCGACAGCGGCAATGGTTGCCTTCGCCTCATCGAGACGCTTCTGTGTCAATTCTTTTTGCTTCACAGCGTTCGTCCAATAATCCGCTCCCCCTTTGCCGAATTCACCTACCTTTTTCATGGCTTCATTGAAAGCCTTCTTGGATTCGTCAGCGAGCAGTCGTTTATCGAGTCCAGCGTATGTTTTCTGAATGTCTGCCACAATGTCCCTCACGTCGTTGGCATCTTTTTCCTCTTTGGTGAGGGCGACCTTGTTCATGGCGACCAGTGCTTCCTCGATTTTCCGTTGCATGGTGAAACCCTGTGCGGATAGATCGTTCGCCTCTTCGACTTCCTCCATTTTTGTCAGGATTTGGTTAATCGCAAACCATCCTGTCCCTCCGACGGCAACGAGTAAAGCGAGAACGATGATAAATCCAGCGAACAATTTCGCACCGATTTTGAAACGATTGAGCATATCTGGGGAGTTTTAATGCTGGACGAATATAACGACCATGGGACTATGTTTTGCCCTACTATAAGACATTTGCTAGGGATAGTCAAGACGCTGGCAACGTTTTTTTCCGAAACGGAGCGTAAAGTTTGGAAAAATCGGCAAAAACAGAATTTTTGGAACTATTTCACACGGGTAGGCACAATTTGGGGGCAAGTTTGGAAAATATGTAAGGCTTCGCCCGAAAATTAACGTCCCCTCTCCCAGAGGGAGAGGGGGCAAACTTAAAACAGGTAGAAAACTTTCAGGCAAAAGCCTAATTCAACCTACGGGAAATCAGAAAGCATCAGGAAATTCGCTGACGGTTGTTCTTTGCGTCCTGTGCAGTTTACTTGTGATACAATGAAAGCGATAAACAACAAAGGAGAAACCCATGAAAACCACGTTCTATTCATTGCTCACGGTAATTCTATTCTGTTGCACCACAAGTCTCCCTTCCGCCGAGCGGCATGAGGTATCGAAAGAGCATCCCCGACTCTTCGGAAATGCTGCCGAACTCAAATCGCTCGCCGAAAAGCGTCCGCAAGAATTCCTACGCATGAAGTCGGTCGCCCAAAATGCCGAAAGCGGTGAATATGCCCGAATGATCTCCATTGCCCTCGTCAATGCCGTCGAACCCAATGCCGAACTCGCTCGGCAAGCCGTCGATCTTGCGATGAAGCGAGTCAACGCTCCCATTATTACCGGTCATAATCCCTTCGGCTCCACGCTTGCCGAATGTGCCGTCGTCTATGATTACTGTTACGATCATTGGACACCGGCGGAGCGAGCGAAGTTTACTGACTACTTTAACCGCACCGTTGCCGCCAACGTCAACGAGGAGACACACGTCTTTCATAACGGTTGGTACGGTTACAAAAATTGGGGTTACGGACTCGCCGCCTATGCAACCTATTACGAGAATCCCGAGTCGCCGAAACTGCTCCGGGCGATTGAAAAGGAGTACATCGAGCGGGCGGCACCGGCACTGGAATTAGCCGGTGCAGGCGGAGGTTTTGCCGAAGGATACTACATCAACTACTGGGTTTACCAATGGACGGTCTTCTGCAACGTCGCTCTCCGCTGCGAGGGTGTCGATTACTTTGCAATGGCACCGAATTTTTTTGAACACCGTGCCGTCGCAGGAATGTTCGAGATGTATCCCGGCATCGGCGAGTATGGTTCACGCCGTCCGATTCCAATGGGAGACGGCGGCGGTAGAAATTTCGGCGGAGATCGGGACAACACGCTCAACGCCCGGCGAATTTTGACCGCCCATTATCGGAACGATCCCGCTCATCAGGCGGTCTTCACTTTCGATGAAAGCACGCCGCGAGTCAGCGTCGGTGATTATGCGTACAAAGATTTTCTCTGGCACGACACGACGATTCCGAAAGCAGACCTTACGAAGTTCAAACTTTCGCATTGCAGTCCGGGTCCCGGCTATGTTTATGCTCGGAGTTCTTGGGACGAAAATGCTACGTATTTTTTCTTCAAATGCGGCAACCGATTTACAGCACACCAGCATCTCGATGTCGGAACATTTCTGATTTACAAGGAAGGGGAACTGGTCGGCGACGGCGGACATTACGACAACTTCGGTTCGCCGCACGATGTCAATTATCATCTGCGGACGATTGCACACAACACGATACGCGTGATTGATCCGAACGAATCGTGGGAAGTACAAGGTCGTGATCCCATCAGGGCTGGCAAGGTTACGTCCAACGACGGCGGACAGCGGTACGATTGGCGACAACATAACGGGGCGGTTGCCGATGCCGAACAGTGGAACGCTCAAAAGGAAATTTGGGAAACCGGTAAAATCCTTGCCTTTGAAGAAAAGGGAACGCACATTTTCATCAAGGCGGACTGCACGAAAGCGTATTCGCCGAAAAAATTGGAATCCTTCATTCGGCAAATTGTTTTCCTGCGACCGGGTACGTTTATCATTGTCGATAGCGTTCGCGTGAAAGACCCGGCGTTCAAAACGATTTGGAATTTGCAAGCGATGAAGCAACCGGAAAAGCGTGCCGAAGGACTTTGGACGTGGAGCAACGGTAATGGTCAACTTTTCTTGCAAACGCTTCTGCCGGAGAAAACGAACGTGTACAATGCCTTTGGCGACAAGTTGTACGAGATTGACGGCGTGAATTATCCTCCGCAACGTGATACAGGACCTGCGCCGGAGTGCCGAATGGAAATTTCGCCGATGGAACCAAAGACGGAGTATCTTTTCGTGCATGTTCTTGACGCAACTGATGCCGGTGCGATGCAAGTTCCGAAAGCGATGGTCAACGTATCCGCCGGTAAAGTGCAGGTCTCGCTTGGTTCTGCGGAACAAACGTTCGAGTTTGAGGTTCCTTTTTGAGCGTAAGAGTGGCGGACGCAAGGAAATTTTGAGGCACCGAATCATGACACTCTATTTTTTTACTGTCGTCAGCGTGACGGTCTGTTCCGCACCTTCACGCAAAAAAACGATGTTCATCGTTTCGCCGGCATACCGTTGCCTGATATTTTTGGTTACATCCAATGCGGTTGGCATCAGCACATCATCAATTTTCACGATTTTGTCGCCTACTTTCAAACCTGCCTGATCGGCTGGGGAATCGGGCAATACCGCCGCAAGCACCGGCTCGCCGATGAACGTCTGATTCTCTTTGAAAGAACAGCCCACCCAACCCGGAAAAAGATCGTTTCCTTCTTTCAACTTCGGTAACATTGCCATTGCGTCTTCCCAGGGGACTGCCAGCCCGACACCGGCATCATACATTTCCGCTCCTGCCGCTACGTCATTGGACATCATCGAGAGCGGTACGGGAATACCCAGCACTTTGCCGTCGATATCCAACAGCAGTCCGCCGTAATTGTTCGGACCAATAGCGGCATCGGTTTGGATTGCCTTGCCCCAAATTCGGTCTTTACCGCTGATGATTCCGAGGGTAACATTCGGTTCGCTGGAATGGAGTACCGTTCCAACGGCAATGCAACGTTCACCGATTCTTATCGACTCTTTGCTCCGCATCGGCATCGGTACGATTTCGTTTCTGGAAAAATCGTTGGCTTTGAGCAATGTGAGCATACGTTGTCGGTCGGTGGCGATTTTTTTGGCAACTTTCTTTGTGCCGTCAGGAAAGACCAGCAGAATCGAAGTCGGATCATGCAAAAAATTGAATGCACCGGTCATGACGTGTCCTTCCTGATCGAGCAAAATGCCGGTACTGGTTCCTTCGTTGGCAAATTCGTTGCCGACTTTTTCGTGTCCGCCGATGGTTTCAATACGCACCAGATACGGTGCGACGGTACGGACAACAAGCGGGACATCTGCCGTACAAATTGCCGACAAAAGCAGGAAGAAAAAGAGGCTGTAAATGAATGTTTTCACGGCGATCTCGGTTCGGTTTCGTTCTTTCCCTCATGTTACCATATTTTTTGGCAAATTGTTCGGAAGCGATCTTCCTACACGCCCCGCCGGATGAGACGTTTGTGTTTCGGCTCCGAATCGACCGCCGATCTTTGAATCGGCACATCCGGTTCATGCCGCGTCCAAAGGCATAATATCGCCGGTAACACAATGATCGATGTAACCAAACAACATGCCGCTCCGATGACGAACACTCTGCCAAGACTCTGCAATCCTTGATGCGATGCAATCATCATACTGCCGAAACCGACGAACGTGGTCAACGTCGTGATCAAAATTGCCGTCGCCGTCGATGACGAAGTCGTGTAACGTTTATTTCGGCGGTTACGGAAATCATGAACGATATGCACCCCATGATCAATACTGATTCCCACAACAAGCGGCAACACAATCATATTCGCCGGATTGAGCGGTAAATCCAGCAGACCAATGGTACCGAACAACATCACAAAACCCAAAAACATCGGCAAAAGAGCGGCAAGCGAAGCCGCAATACTGCGAAAATCCACCCACGTCAATATCAATACCGCCGCCAATGCGTAATACGCCGCTGAAATAAATCCTTGTTGCATCTGAAGCGACGACTCGTATGTTTGTAATGGACTGCCCGTCGCATCGGGATCAATGTCCCTGACCGACTCGACAAACTTTTTCATCTCATCCATATCCCAAATGTACGCCGTCGTGTAAATCCGCATCAGATGTTTTCCATGCTTGCCAACGAACCGTGAAACCAGCGATTCCGGCAAATCCTCCACCGTCGGCGGCTCCGGGATTGCCATTGCCTTGAGGGAGTGTAACCGACGCAGCAGTTCCGTCATTTCAGGCGGCATCATCGGGGATAACTGATTCGGAAGATCCGCCAGCAGATCGGTGAGCGATTGAATGATGCGAATCCGTTCCGAGTCGGCATCGGGAAAAATCGACACGATTTCCTCGATTTTCAATTCGGGATACCTTTGTTCGAACCTTTTTTTTCTTTCGAGCAGTTCCTCTTTGGTGTCGGCAATCGACAGGGCAAACCAAACGTTTTTGCCGCCGTGTTCGACATCCATCGAAAGGAGCCGTTCTTCCAATTCGACACTTTCGAGCCCCTTCGGTTGCAAATTGAGCAGATTATGGTCATACCGCACGTTGGGGAGTCCGAATATCAAATACGAAAATCCGAGAGCAAAAAGGAAGAGCGTGATTTTAGGAAACACGAAGACCGGCGCAATGGCACTGTGAATATCCATCAGACTGCCGGAAGGTGCGTTTTTGCCCGGCGTTGTCGGGGTGATCAACGTGATCAGTGCTGGCAGAATAACAAACGTCGTGATTACACAGAAAAGGATTCCGCCGCCGACAATCGTTCCCAGTTCGGCAACTCCCGTGAATTCGGCAAATGAAGCCGCATAAAACGCCGCCGAAGTGGTCAACGCTCCGGTGAGGATACCGGGTCCGACCAGTTCCGCCGACTGACATAGCGACTCGGTAACATCCCAACCGCCTTTTCGCAAATCGAGATATTTTCCAAGATAGTGAACGCTGAAATCCGTTCCCAGACCGATAAGCATGGCACCGAAGGCGATGCTCAAAATGTTCAAGTGTCCGACGGCAAGCGTGATGTATCCCATTGTCCACGCAAAGGCGATCAGCAGTGCGATCATTGCCAGCAACGGATGACGTAATGAACCGAATCCTGCCATAAAAACGATGCACACACCGAAGAGAGCCAAGAGCGTCGCTCTCGTCATGGCTTCGTTGCTCATTGCCATTTCATCGTATTCGAGAATCGGCATGCCTGTCAGACCGATTTCGAGCAAGGGATACCCGGCTCGCACCTCGCCGACGATGTTTCGCAGAGTACCGATTGCCTCTTCGCCTTGCGAAAACTGCGTTTTGTCAAGGTTCACGAGCCGAAGCAACACGAATCCGATGATACCCTCTTTTGTCGGAAAGTAAAAATGATTCACGCCGTCTTCGCCGGTATGACTCTGCGACAGCGAGGTCAAAAGTTGGGCAACGTTGTCCATCTTGTCCATCGAACCGGTCGGCATCGGGGACATCACTTGCTGATTTCTAGGGTCAAAGAGTGCGAGCGATTGGACAACGAACTGTTGGACCGTTTGCAGGTCTTCGATAGGAACGTAGTGGAGTCCTTTGCGGTGAATGGCAGAGAGATCAATACCGTGCAGGATTCCTTGATACAGTTCAGGGTGTTCGGCAATTTTTTCGGCAAGAAGTTCGAGGGCGGCTTTCACTTCGCCGTCTTCTTCCCCTTCAACAACAACGATGACTTCGTTTTCGTCGCCGAATTCGTCGATATAATCGAGCCAAAGTTGGTTAAAACCGCTATTGGGATTGATGAGGTCGAGTCGACTCATTTTGAGTCCCAGGTGTCCGTAAGTCCAATAGAGGCTGAAAGCGGCAATGAGGACGGACAATACCAGTACGGTTCCCGGAAATCGGCAACAGAGTAGGGTCAGTGACCAAAGTGGTCGGGCAAAAATGGACGTTTCCGTCGTGTGATGGGAAGGATTCTGCTCCATACAGGGTGGAATCCTAGCAAATTTTTCGATTTAGATAAAGAGCGATTTTGCGGTTTGTTCAATAATCTTCCGGCAGTTGCTTCATCTGTTTGAGCGAAAAGACGGGTCCTTCCTTGCAGACATATACAGGACCGCAGTTGCAACGACCGCATTTGCCGAGTCCGCATTTCATTCGGTTCTCCAAACTCGTAAAAATGTTCGCATCACTCATTCCTGCTTCGGCAAGCACCGGCAACGAAAATTTTATCATAACCGGCGGTCCTACCACCAACGCCGCCGCATTTTGGGCATCAAACTTTGCCTCTTTCAGAATGGTCGGCACGAATCCGATTTTCCCTTTCCAGTCCGGCGTTTCGCCTCCCGGATCGACTGTCTGCAATACATCCACGTTCGGAAACTCTGCCCACTTTGCCAAATCGGAACGAAAAACAAGGTCGCCGACGGTTCTCGCACCGTAAACAATTGTGATTTTGCCGTATTTTTCCCGATTTTCGAGAGCGTACCAAATCGCACATCGGATCGGCGGCATCGCAATTCCACCGCCGACGAAGACGAGGTCTTTCCCTTCCCAATCTTGCATCGGATAGGAATTGCCGTAAGGACCGCGAAAGCCGAGCGTGTCGCCTGGCACTATTTTCCACATCGCTTCGGTAACGCGTCCTGTCTTGCGGAAGCAGAATTCGATATAGTCTTTCCAATTGGAACTGGAACAGATATTGAAGACCGACTCGCCGTAGCCGAAGATGCTGTACATACCGAACTGTCCGACTTGAAACGAGAATTTTTCCTGCTGTTCTTTGTCTTGGAATCGGATTTTGACCGACTTTACGTCAACGGTGTGTTGCGTAACGTCGATGACTTCCATCAATTCGGGCTTATAGATATTTTCGATCATAGCACACAACATGATAGTCTATTTTCTGCGTTTTGCCAACACCCTCCTCTGTGCTGGTTGCAAAGTTCGTTTACTTGCGTTCAGGTTCAACGCCGATTTTCGGACAATCCTTTTCGAGCGGACAATCGGTGCAGTATGGTTTTCTTGCGTTGCATACTTTGCGACCGTGTAAAATCAATGCATGACTCAAATATCCCCAGTCGGTAGGCGTAAAAAGTTGCATCAGTTCCTGTTCGGTTTTTTCCGGTGTGTTTCCTTTGACCAAGCCAAGCCGATGTGAAATGCGAAATACATGCGTATCGACGACGAAACCTTCATTCCGACCGAATCCATTGCTCAACACAACGTTTGCCGTTTTGCGTCCCACGCCGGGCAATGAAGTCAGTGCCTCCATCGTGTCGGGAACCCGACCGCCAAATTGTTCGACGATTTTTCGGCAAGCATTTTGGATGTTCTTTGCCTTGTTGTGAAAAAAACCCGTCGTTCGGACGGCTTCTTCCAACTGTTCGAGCGGAGCGGTTGCGTAATCCCTTGCCGACCGGAATTGCTGAAACAACTTCGGCGTCACTTTATTGACTTGAACATCGGTACATTGAGCCGAAAGAATGGTCGCCACCAGTAACTCCAGCGGCGATTGAAACGAAAGCGAACAATCGGCATCGGGATACGCCTTTTTCAAACCGAACAGGATTTTTTTTGCATGCCGGGACATTAACCGATGTTCCCCTCTTTCAAGGGAAAAGAGGATGCGTTAACTCCGATCTTTTTCGAATTCAACGACGTTCCCACGTTCGTTCCATTGCACTCTGGTTGCGAAGTGTTTGACGAGCAAAATACCTCGTCCTGATGCGGACATCTGATTGGCAGGCTCTCTGGGGTCAGCGACTGCGTGCGGATCGAACCCGCTACCTTCGTCCTCAATTCGGACATAAAACGTATCCTGGTTCAACTTACAATCAAAACGAACATTTTTCGAGGGATCAGTGTGATTTCCGTGTTTAACCGCATTTGTAAGGGATTCTTCAAGAACCAGTTCGAGCGCAAAAAGGTCCTTGTCATTCCATTGATGGGTACGCACCACCCTCATCACTTCCTCAATCAGGCTATGGGCTGTTCCCATATCGCTGGGAAAAGTAAGTTCCTTTGTCCATGTCCAAGACCGCGCCTCCAGATTCATGGTAACAAGCCTCCCATCGAGTAAACACGAATAGTATCCAATCCCCTATTACTCGGCGAAAGCTTGGATTCCGTCGTCTTCGTTTTTCTTGATCTGAAAAACGCTGTCGAGCCGAGTGATCCGAAAAGCCTCCATAATGTTGTCATCGATCCCACAAAGGATCAATGTTGATTTTACTTCCCGCGCCTTCTTGTTCAATGTGATCAAGGCACGAAGAGCAGAACTGGACATAAAGAGAACCCGCTCGAAACTGACCAGCAGTTTCTTACAGTCGGAATCATCCAAGAGGGCAATCAGTTGGTCGCCCCACTCCTGAATCGACAGGTCGTCGTTCAGTTTCATGTCTAGTGTTGTTGCAATCGTAACGTCCGCAACCTTCTTCACTTCAATTCGCTGAGTCATGTTTTTTTCACTCTCCAGTAAACGTATTTGGATTCTTGCCCCGATCCCAAAAGATCGGGCAAGCCACTTGATGTGACCGACTATTGTACCCGACAAAAAGACAAAAAATACTCCCCCCCCGAAAAAATTTTCGATTTTTCCCAAAAAGTTCCCTTTTTTGCAAAATCTCCAAAAAAATACGTGAAAGTTGGGAAAATAATGATTTTTGCCCGCTCGTTTCACATTCCCGCTCGCCGCAACAGGACACTTGCGCTTTTAAGCCCCTGCTCTTCCGCCTTCTGAAGCCATTCTGCCGCAATCTCTTCGTCTTTGGGAACTCCCCAGCCGTAGTAATAACAATCGCCGAGAAGATGTTGCGCATCGCCATGCCCTTGTTCCGCCGCCTTGCGATACCACTTGACCGCTTCTGTCTTACTTTCTTCTACGCCGATACCGGTATCATAGCACAAGCCAAGTTGGCATTGGGCATCGGCATTTCCATGCTGGGCTGCTCTGGCAAACCATTCTGCCGCTTTCGTCTCATCTCTTTCAATCCCCTCATCGCCGTAACGGTAGATGTTGCCGAGCATAAACTGTGCATCGTCGTGATCTTGTTCTGCCGCTTTATGGAACCATTCTATCGCCACAAAAATGTCGGCTGAAACACCGACTCCCAAACGATAACACCAGCCGAGGAGGAACTGCCCCTCTGGATGTCCTTGTTCTGCGGCTTTACGATACCACTTTACCGCCACCGCTTCATTTTTTTGTACATTCCTTCCGTAGCGATAACACTCTCCCAGCAAAACTTGTCCTTCAGGTACTCCCGCTTCAGCGGCTTTTTTCCAACCGCGGAATCCAAACGTTTTCCCTAAATCCTTTTGGAATAGGACGTTACGTTTACCCCCCCCCCCCCCCCCCGCTTCAAAAAAATACAAACATGTACGTACACTTTGTTTTTCTACCCACCCTCCTCTACCGTCCTCTTCTCTAAACCAACCACATATCAGTCTGTTT
>Ga0082212_10011094_pt1 | contig 11445 bp, 4 predicted proteins | sample TergutNt197P3_FD_71548 | JGI IMG/M metagenome (GOLD analysis project Ga0082212, IMG submission 71548) | Neocapritermes taracua P3 segment gut microbial communities from Petit-Saut dam, French Guiana - Nt197 P3 | ecosystem: Host-associated > Arthropoda: Insects > Digestive system > Gut ... | reverse complement strand
AGTACGGAGGCAACATGTTGGACGCAAATGCAAACATCTGCCCCAAATACGAACGTAAAAGTAATATAACAAAAATCGTTGCTCTATTTTTGTTGGTTTTGATTGTGGAAATATACTGTTGTAAAAGGGTTTTGGCACAAAGGGTATGCTTGTGGATTACCAAGCGGCTGTAATAATTATTCGCCAAGGGATACCATCTATGAGTTTATATTAATTGACGCGCCTGCAAGCATTAACATAAAACTGTGGAAAAATAAGCCTCTATTTGTTGAGCAAGAGGCGGACATTAACTTTATGCTGGCGTTTGAATAATACCCCCTACGGAACCAGTTCCACCGTCGCCGTTCGCGCACCCGCCCGACCATGATCATCGACCACGCGCACTGTATGGCGTCCGGAGGACGCGTTTTTTCGAAGCAGATCCTTGCCTGACGCTCTGGAACCAATGTAAGCGGCGCCGCCTTTATCGCACTGCCGGTCGCCATAAGCGCGTTGGCAATGCTGAAAAACAGCGGCGCCGCGTCAACTCCAACCAGCGCCTTGTTACCGCCGTCGTCAGTGCCCGAGCAAGACGTGCACAATGACGCCGGTAGCGATAGCAGCCAGCACAAAGTTGCCGTCCACCATCAGCCAATGATGGCCGTGAGGCGGCGCGTACAGACCGCGACCTTGCCAGTTGTGGACAACATAACGGCCGTGGTTGTGGTGATAATAATTCGGCACGGAATATCCGGGACGGAAGTAGCCGTGCTTATTGTGCCAGGAAGGCGTGGCTCTGTAACGACTGTAGCCTGTCGGCGGAGCGTGGCGATACCAGTGCCCTGAACTATGCACGGCGGGCGGAGGCGGCCCGTGGTGCGGAGCAACCGCTCTGGGCGGAGGCGGCCCGTGGTGCGGAGCAGCCGCTCTGGGCGGAGGCGGCCTATGGTGCGGAGCAGCCGCCCTGGGCGGAGGCGGCCCGTGGTGCGGAGCAGCTTGCGCGATAATGACTTGACCGACAATCAGCATGAATACAGCGATGATGCTCAACAATGCTTTTTTACACATCACATATACTCCTTTCTGATGAACTGCCTCAAACTCGCTTTCTTATAAGAACCACAAAAGTATGACGTTACGCAATTTACTTAAATTCAAACAAACAGCGATTTCAGGCATGCCCCCTACGGAACCAGCTCCACCGTCACCGTTCGCGCATCCGCCCGACCATGATCATCGACCACGCGCACTGTATGGCGTCCGGACGACGCGTTTTTCCAAAGCAGATCCTTGCCTGACGCGCTGGAACCAATATAAGCGGCGCCGGAAAACCAGTAAAGCGTTTCGACATCTCCGTCGGCAATAGCCTGCAAGGCTATCGAGTTGCCATCTTCATCGTTTCCGCGTGAAAGCCGCCGCTGGTAAGTTACGCCGGTCAACGGCGACATTATTCTTGGCGATATGCCTACCGTTCCGGCATAACTTGTCCCGCAATCGACAGGTGAAGGAGGCAAACGCCGGGGCACGCCCGCATACGCGAACAGACGCTGCAAATCGGAAGGCCAGAATTCAAAAACCTCGCGTTTGACAAAACGCGGATCATACGGCGGGCACGCCATCTTGCCGCTGCGCTTATCAACCATCACCGCGCGGTGCAATTCCGACACTTTGATCGGTGATACTCCAGGGATAAACAGCGTCTTGACGGTACGCGGGCAATCGGCATTGGGCAGATCCCCCGAAGCCTGGCAAACGTCAATCTGGATTATGCTCAACGGCTGTAAACGCGGCGCCTTTATCGCGCTGTCGGTCGCCATCAGCGCGTCGGCAATGCTGAAAAACAGCGGCGCCGCCGCGTCAACTCCAACCAGCGCCTTGTTGCCGCTGCCGTCGAAATTGCCAAGCCACACCACCAGCACATACCGGCCAAATACACCCGCGGTCCACGCATCCCGAAACCCCCACGAAGTTCCGGTTTTCCAGGCAACCGGTAGCGGCATTACCCGGCCGGCATAAGCAATATCAGGGCGCGGATTCTTTTCCAGCATGTCGAGCGCGATAAACGCGGCCTCTTTCGACAACAGTTGGGAAGGTGGCAGCCCGGCTTTATCCCGGCGCGTCACCAGCGGCTGCCAGTGCCCATAATTGGGCAGGATCGCGTATAGCGACGCCAGTTCGGCCGCCGTCACTTCCCCGCCTCCCAGCGCCAACGCAAGCCCATAATGAGCTTCACTTGCCATTTTTTCGATATACGCCTTTTTAAGAAAATCATAAAGCGACGGATTTTTAAGCTTCGCGTTGACGGTAACAGCCGGAATATTGCGTGAACGGTTCAGCGCCTGCTGCGCGCTCACCGGCCCCGCGAATTTCCCATCGAAATTCTCCGGCGTAAACGGGCCAAAACTTTGCGGAGAATCTTTTAGCACCGTCATCGGATGCAAAACGCCCTGATCCAGCGCCAGCGCGTAAATGAACGGTTTTAGCGTCGATCCAGGCGAACGCTTGCCGAGTATGCCATTGACCTGGCCCTGAATCGACTCGTCGAAAAAATCCGCCGAGCCCAACCACGCTTTTACCTCCATCGTTGTCCAATCGACCAGCAAGGCACAGCCATTTTTCAGCCCGCGCTGCCGCATCCGCGTCAGGAAGTTGCGCATATGCCGCTCTAAAAGCTTTTGCAAACGTAAATTCAGCGTCGTCTGTATTTCCGTTGTTGACCGCGCGTTTTCCGCAAGAAGCATCGTCGTGAAATGCGGCGCTTCAAACGGCAGGCGCGTTTTACCACGCAAATAGAGCGGCGCCGAGACCAGACCCGCCTGTTCCCTTACTTCAGGGTATTTTTTTGTCCAGCGTTCAAATAACCGTATCCGGGCATCAGACAGCCGCGCCTGCGCCTCATCGCCGGGCGTGCGCGACAACGGACTTTGCGGGATCACCGCCAGTGTCAGAATTTCCGGCAGACTCAGCGCCTTTGGCCGCTTGCCGAAATAGATCAGGCTGGCGGCGGCAACACCTTCGATATTTTGTCCGTAAGGTACGGCGTTGAGATACGCCTCTATGATTTCATCTTTGCCGTAGCGCGCTTCGAGGCTTAACGCCAAGGCAATCTGCTTTACCTTGCCCCGCAATGCGCGCGTATTGAACTTGTAGAGCAGCCGCGCCAGTTGCATGGTCAATGTGGAGCCTCCCTGCTTTGAACCGCCGCTATATGTTCTGGCGGCGGCTCGAAGCAGCGACCACGGATTGACGCCAGGGTGATAGCGGAAATGCTGATCCTCGTGCAGCAGCACCGCCTCTACCAGTTCGGGCGGAATCTCCGCAAGCGGCACCCATAAGCGGTATTGGTCATCACGCGCCAGGGTCAGCCGAAGCAACACGCCGTTGGTGTCATATACAGCCACCGACGACGCGATCGCGCTTTTTAGCGGCGGCTTCGGCCAGAAACGAACGGCCGCCACGGCAACAACCAGTAGCAGCGCGCCACAAAACAGCCACAAAACCCGCCGACCGCCAAAAAACAACACGCTCTTCAAATAATTGTTATGTATGCCCACCTGGTCGCCTGGAACACCAAAGACAGCGTATCCGTAGAGCTGCCTTCCGCTACTCTTTCGCTTTAGGTAAATCCCCTCTATAAAGAGTTTCGCCTAAAGGCGCTAATATCTTTAAAACAATATCCAACCGCGGGCTTGTGTAACCCTTCTCCATACGAGATATAACCAGGTTGCTTGACACCGCTCATCGCTTCAAGCTTCTTTTGGGATATGCCTCTCTCTATTCTTGCGCTGGCAAGCCAATCATCATAACCACGCGCAAACCAGAAGCAGCTATCTCCTCCTGCGCAAAAAGCCGACTTTCCGCTTCGTCCCAGCTATACCCCTTAGGGTTGGTATCTTTTTCACTCAAAACCTTTGAGCTTCTTCCTGTAAAAAATGCCTGCCTTCCGTAACAAAGGCAGGCATATCGGCAGCTTATTTCCCCGCCGGCGTCACGGTCAGTTTACTGCCCGGCAGGCTGCGCGCCCGCACATCGCGGCGATACAACCCTTCGGCGTAAGCCGGAGGCAATGTGTATGTCCCTACATTGGTTGCGCGAATCTTATAGACAAATTCGTGCGCCTTGGATTCCAAGGTTCCGTACAAAACAATGCGATCCTCGCGCATGTCGGCGTACTGAATCCACCAGTTCGTCGGCGAATTGCCAAACGGAACCGACCAGCCCTCGCTGTCGTCTCCGTCTCTGTCTCCGTCTTCCTCGTCTTCACGATATTCACTCTCGTCATCGCTCTCATACTCTTCATCCGAAGATCTATCACGCCGCAATGACCGCTGCGACTCGTTGCTATTCGCTCCGCTTCCCGGCGGGTTCAGCACAAGATCAAAGCCTCCAGGCAGCAAATCAACAAATGCCATGCTGATGCCGTCAAATGTCCGGTTCAACCCGCGGAACTCGAGATGAACATACACCTCATCGCCCTGCGCAACCGAGGTCAACGGCTTGCCGGATTCGTCGGTGTATTCGCGCAGGATTTCAACGCCTTCGCGCAAATAATCGGTGGGCGGCTCGACATCAAAACCGGAAGCCTCGACCACGTAAAAGCCCATCATGTCGCCCTTATTGTTGATAGACAGTTTCTCCGCTTCCGGCGCAAACAGGGCGCGCCTCACCAATCCGGATGAAAGCTTCAAAGCGCGGCTTGTCTTGTTGTTCAAAACTTCATTGACGCCAATACCCGCTCCGCCTGATCTCTCCGCCAAGCTCGTCCATGCGTCCAGAGCCAGCAGCAACTGGCCCGATGAGAACGATGTGTTCTGATACATCGACAATGCCGTGATCATCGAGGTAAAAACACCCTCCGGCAGCTTCTTCGCCTTTTCCGGGAAATGCCTCGCCAACAAATACAGTGCCTCGGAATCGCGGCATAAATCGTCGCACAGCCACAGCGCGTTGTTGCGGGCGCCGCCAAGCGGGTCATTAAACGCGTCCGCCTTCCTCTTTTCTTCGCCCATATTGAACCGGAAACCGCTCAAAACACTGTCGGCAAGACCATCCTGCTTCAGCATCTTGTACGTCGCCGCCAGATATACCGCCGCCAATTCGTTCTTCCAGACTTTATCGTCACGCTTCTCAAGGCGTTTCTGGATCGACGACGCAAAAGCGGAAGTTTGCACCCCCTGCCTTGTCAAAACATACACCGCGCGCGCCCTGGTCTGGTCGTCGTAAAGCGTATCGCCTTCGCTCGACACGAAATCCTTCAACCAGCCATTCCCGCGCGTCAGCATATCCGCCGGTATGTACTCGCCGCGGTCTTTCGCTTCGACGAGGAATTGCTGTACCCACACGCTAACAGGTTCAGAGATGATGTTATTTGTCGCCCACAGGCCATAGGCGCCTTCCGCGTTTTGCCTATTGCGCAGTGTCGCAATCAGCCCGGCGAGCGTAGCACCGCGCTTTGCTTTCAGTTCGCCAAATTCCGGTCTGTGGCTCAAAACCAGCGCAGGCACCGCCTGCGACACAAGCTGTTCGGTACATGAATACGGAAACTCTCCGAGGTACGATGCCAGCCCGTCCGCCAGCACCAGCGGCGTAACCGACACGCCGACATTGAGATCGCGGTGTTCGGCAAATAACCGGCGTGTCGTCGGTATTTCCTTCTCTTTGCCGGCAATCACCGTTCCTACCTGCAATTCCTGCCTGTACGGGGTCGCCGGACGCACACCGACCGCCGTTGCCAGGCGCGATGTCTTGTCGCCAATACCGGCCGTCAGCTTCAACGTTCCGGAGCCAAGCAACGACTTGGCGCGCACCCGGAATCTCACAATTCCCTCCCTATTAGCCGGAATCGCCGCTTCTACCGTCTTGTCGCCTATCACTTCAAAGTGTTGGCCCGCGTCCAGCGTCACCTTCACTTTCGCGTCTTTGCCGGAGTTTTCCACATTGTTGGAAACACCGACCGGCATATCAAATTCGTCTCCCGGCGTCACTGTCAGCGGCGCGTTTGGCGACAGCACAAAATCGCCCCGCACGATGGTATGCCCATCGTAAACACCGACCGACTGCGGCGATACCGCCACCGCCATCACACGCAGGCTGCCGTTGAACGATTCGGGCACCTGCCAGGACAGCGCCTTGCCGCCCGGCCCGACATCAACGACACCAGACCAGTACGCCACCGACGGGTCGCGTTTGCGCTTGAATGGATTAAGGAAGCGGCCTATCGCGGCTTCGGCGCCGCCGCCAGGGGCCGAGGCCATCACCTGCGCAAACTCCGGCAGAATCAGGTCAAGCAACTGGCTGGTCGTTACTTCAAGCGCGCGCTTTTGGAAGAAATAGCCAAGCGGGTCCGCGGTTCTGTAACGCGCTACCTGCAAAATGCCTTCGTCAACCGCAAATACCACCGCTTTTGCCGCCTTGTCGCTCTTTACATTAAACGTCGCCTTCTCTCCGGGCTTGATCCTGTCCGGCGCGGCAACATCGAGTTTCAACTGATAACGCCCTCGGCTGACCGAGAACGGTTCCACGCCATACGACAACGGGCTCATGTATATTTCGTCCGAACCCGGATCGCGCACAAACGTTACCGTCAAATACGCATTGCCATCGACATCTTCCGGCAGCCGTATTTTCTGCACCGTACTGGTCGTCTTGGTGGAGAACCAGCGGTGCGCATAAATCCGGTCCCGTTCGATGGTCATCAAACCGCTTCCGGTATACGGCGCTTCGATCTGCACCTCGATCTCTTCGCCCGGAGCGTAATCGCCCTTTGAAAGCGTAAGTTTCAACTCGGCATTTTTGTCTAACGAACGGGTCAGGTTGGCTTCGCCCGCAACACTATAAGAAATACGCGCGTACTCCAGCCCTTGCGCGTCACACACCACATATGAAAACGCGCCGGGCGAAGCGGTCGATAATTCCAGCGAGCGGCCGGAAGCCGCAATCGACATCGGTTGTTCGCCAAGCAGGATTTCTTTTTCTTTTGACTGATAACGGAACGTGCCGTCGTACTGCTTGGCCAGCACCGATACGAACCGGCGTTCGATATGCCGCAATTTCAATCCTTCGACCGCGCGCTGCTTTCCGTCGCGGCCAATTGCCAGGAAATCGACCTTGCGCGCACTGCCTCGCTTCACGAAGGTAAGCTTGCCGTCCGGCTTGTAACCGACCAGATACTCCAGCCCCGATACCAGCGCCGTCGCTTCGCCCGACACGCCGCGGCCGCCGTCGGCCTCATAGCCTTGGACAACAACATGCGCCCGGTACGTCAGCCGCGCAAAACGCTGCAAATCAAGCGCAAGCGTTGCCGTGCCTTGAGCGTCGGTCTGCGTTTCCGCCAGGTTTTCCGATACCGACTCCTTGGCGCGCTGCGGATCGTCGAACAGATAATTCTTGTAGCGCGGGAATCGCAATACGCCAGGCGTCAGCGACATGGAACCGCGTATGCGGCGGTTTTCAGCCGGAGTCGCAAACAGATTCTGCAGCGACACCAGCACCGTCAGGTCATCCGGCGTCACCCATCCTTCGCTTGACGCCTCGCTGAAACGCACGCTCATACGCAAGCGGTCGGGCTCAAAATCCTGCACCCGCACCGTTGTGGAACCAATCAACGCGCTCCCGCCGCCTTTTTTAATCAGCGACAGATTGATCGTATATGTCCCCGCCGGAGCGGTATCAAGCGTGGCGTGACGCAGTTCGCCAAAACCGCTTTCCGGCAGCGAGATCTTGTCGCGCCGCACCGCCAGCCCGCGCGCGTCAATTACTTCCAGCTCCAGCGGAACGTCTTTTACCGACTGCCCCCAGTCTGTCGCCCGCACAATCATCCCGATACGGATCTCCTCGCCAGGCCGATAGATGCCCCGGTCGGAGAAAAGGTACGCGGACAACTGCCTGGCTTCCACCGCGTTAACCGCGCCGCCGATATCGAAGCGCGAGTAATTCAGATTGCGGTTAAAACGGTTGCTTCGGTTGTACGGCAGGAAACTGCTGTCGCCGCTTTTGCTAACCTGGAAAAAGACCGGCTCACGCTCGTTTTTGAAGTCATCCAGCTTGGGGAATGTCGCGTGTCCGCTTGCGTTGGTATGTACCTCCAACACCGGCAAACCGTTGCGGCCAATCACCTCTATCAATGCTCCGGCGACCGGACCGCCGTGATATATGGACTGCACGAAAAGATCATGGCTGCCGTCCACGCTTTGCTTTTCGATCAGCCCCAGGTCGCTCACCATCACCATTCGGTAATCCTGCGACCCGACGGTACGCTTTTCTTTCGGATCGTAACCCTGTACGCGCAGCATAAAAATGCCGCGCTGCGATTTCATGTACTCACCCAGATCCAGCGCCTGATATTGCGGCTTTCCCGGCTCCACAGACGGAAGTTCCACAATTTTCTCAAAGCGCTCCACGACATCGAATTCTTCACTGCCGTAAAAATAAGGTCTTGCGAAATCGCTGCTGTTACTCAGATTTCTGTTAACCAGATGCTGCAACTGTTGCGGCAGCACGCGGCCAATTGTGTAGCGAATCGCCGGAACGTCGCGCGCCATAACCGACAATTTATGCCCGCCCGACATTGACAGCAGCGCCCCCTCCGACAGAATCTTCACCTCCACCGGATAAGACGGAACCTTGACAATACGTATTACATCGTTGCCAAGGCGGTATCCTCCAAACGCCATCAGCCCTTTGGGGATTTGCACATAAAGATGGCGGCCTGTCGGGGCCTTGTAACGGTAGCTGAACAGATCGGCAACATCGTTTTCGCTCGGCAACGCTTCCAGCTTCAAAACTTCGCCATGTTCGAGCACAGAGGGGTCAATGCGCTTGATATCGCTGGAACTCCAGGAATACACCCTGTCCGCGTCCATCTTGCGCTTCAGATACCCTTCCGGCGGCTGCTTCGGCAGCAGCCAGACTTTCACCGCGTTCTTTGCCTGCCGTTCCTGCACAAGCATTGAGGGTTGCAGTATCAACACCTGCTCCGGCTGATACTTCTCGGTATCCACAACCTTCAGCGCAATGCTGTCGATCGTTAAACTGTCAATGCCCGGAATATTTGCCGTTGCGGTCATGGTCTCTTGCGTTTCATTGCCTCCGGCATCGGAACGCACGCCTTTATCAACCGTCACGCGCATCTTCTGCGGCTTTTCCGGTATCGACAAAGCCTCCGAATGGATGTAGGCGTTCAGCTTCTTTTTGTCGTAATTCACCTGAAACGCCGTCTTCTTTTCACCCAGGCCAAACAGCCCCTTTTCCTTTTCCTCAACCATCAGGCTTATCCGTTTTTCAAAATCGGCCGCGTCCACCGGATGGGAGAAATTAAGCGCCGCCACGACCTTTTTGCCTTTGGGATCGGTCGGGTCCTGATCAAAGCGCGCATTCAGGGAACGTATTTCAAAATACGGGGTCTGGAACACCGCTTTGTAGTTTTTAAACCGCGCTTCGGGGCGAAACATCTTTGACGTAAAAGTCACCGTATGCTCGGTGCCGACCGACCAGTCGGCTTCCGGCAAAAACATCAATACCGTATCGCCATCCCATCTCCATTTCCCTTTCAGGAGCGGCGATACCTGGATGTCCGCGTCCGCCAATTCCTTGTTGTAGCTTTCCAACGCCGCCACCGGCGCTGAAAACACAATTCTTAGCGGCCTTGCCCTCGGTTTTTCATAGGAGAGATCGGTATGCGGCGGGTTTTTTACCTCCCACGTTACCGTTACGGGTTTGGGCCGCGATTCCCACCACACCCAACCAAGCGCCAGCACCACCAGCGCCAAAGCGCCCACGGCTATCCTGCCCCGATAGCGCCGCGCGTACCCCGCCGCGATAACGACGCCGCGCCATGCGTATTCCGCCCAGCGTGGAGGCCGCCAGAACAGTTCGCCGAAAACCAGATGAGATAATTGGCGCAACACAAAAAACGGAATCAACAAAAATTTCAGCAAACCGGCTGGGTTCAAGAAAGCCCGGCTGGGTTCAGACACTTTGCCACCGGGTTCGGCTGCCGTGTTTTCGGGTTCAGTCTTCGGGTCTTCGGGGCCAGTCGTCGGATCTTTTGGCTCGGTCATTGTGTTCTCTTTTAGTTTTGAATTGATATCCAAAAACCAAGAAATAAGAGTTTCTTCTGAATTATCGCATACCACGGTGGAGGCAGATAGAACAGGAGCAGGAAAGACATGCAACCTTGCTCGCCAAAAGCCCCGAGCGAGGCGTACACAAAGACAAGAGTTTAAGCTGACCAGCCGTCGGAGTCAGGCTACGCCTTTGTATTTCAGAAGTAAAAATTCATGGTGAAACATAAAGCCGACAAAAACACCGTATAGGGAGCGAAATAATAGAACCGTCCACGCGACACAAAGTGTTCCACTAACCAAAGAGCTATGTAACCGCTAACCATAGCAACAAGAAACCCGGTAACAAAGAGCGTCGGATCATGGATTTCTGAGATCCCGTGCCGCATCGCCATCAACGTTCCGCCAAGAATCGCCGGAATGGAAATAAGAAAGGAGTATTTCACCGCGCGCAACGGCGCAATACCGATGATCAGCATGAAGATGATCGTAGAGCCGGACCGCGAGAGGCCGGGAAAGACGGCAAATCCCTGGACAACGCCAATGAGCAGCGCCTCCCACCACTCGATCCGGTTCGGATCGTCCTTGCGCGTGAAGCGAATGCGGGTCAAGAGAAGGGCAACCGACAAAACCAGGTAGCGCGCGCCGACCCCCCAAAACGTAATTCCGCTCTCCACCATATCGTGGAACATGACGCCGATAACGCCCGTCGGCAAAGAGGAAAGAATGATAAGCATGATGTCGCGGCGGCTCCAATCGGATGGCGGCAGCCATAAGCTTGGCTTGGACCGAAACATCGAGGCGACTATTTGCGTGATCTCCGACCTTAGGAAATAAAGAACGGCGACCAGCGTCCCGAGGTGCAAAATGAGATCAAACGCCAGGCGGGGCTCCTGAAGCCCCAGAAGCTGATGGGCCAGAAACAGGTGCGCCGAGCTGCTAACCGGCAAAAACTCGGTCACCCCCTGGATCAAACCGAGGACCAAAGCGTCTGAGGTCGTCATGCCTTAAGCCTCCGAGCGAGCTCGCGCAATAGCGTTTTCCATGATAGCGCGAATCCTTTGCACAGTCTCCTCGTCGCGTCCCTCGAACCTGAGAACAAGCACCGGCTGGGTATTCGAAGCGCGGACCAGCCCCCATCCGCCATCAAACAGGGCGCGCACTCCGTCGATGCTTATAACCTGGAGCGCCAGCGGCGCAATGAGCGTAGCCACATCCTCAACCACGCGGAACTTGATTTCGTCGGGGCAGTCAATCCGGATCTCCGGCGTGGAAACAACAGGGGGAAGATCCGATAAAAGCGAGCCAAGCGTCCGTCTTTCCTTCGCCATGATTTCGAACAGCCGGACAGAGGCGTAGATGGCGTCGTCAAACCCCAGGTAACGGTCTTTGAAGAAAACGTGGC